>Ga0116230_10006451_pt1 | contig 11566 bp, 12 predicted proteins | sample S1TSphfallax_3_FD_88678 | JGI IMG/M metagenome (GOLD analysis project Ga0116230, IMG submission 88678) | Host-associated microbial communities from peat moss isolated from Minnesota, USA - S1T2_Fd - Sphagnum fallax MG | ecosystem: Host-associated > Plants > Peat moss > Unclassified | place...
TCTCTCTGTCTCTCTCCCCAGCTCCTGCTGCTGCTGCTGCTGTTGCTGCAACAACAACAACAACAACAAATCTGCAAACCACCCACCAAGCACCAACACCACCACAGCTGCTGCTGCTTCACTGATGCTGATGCATGTGCGCTTGCGACTCTCCCATCAAATGGGTAGATGGATGGGTGGAGGACGACTCCTCAAGGAATTTGTGCATTGGGTGGATGGGTGGACCGACGGGTGCGGGAGATGATTGTTGTTGAGCGCGATGGATGATGAAGGAAGCAAAAGCTCGCGGAGGAATCGCTGGAAGGGAAACAAGCGACTCGCGCGAGGAGAGAAGAAGAAGAAGAAGAAGAATGTGTGCTGATTGCTTGCTTGCTGAGGCTCACGATTTAGGGTTTGCGCGGTGTCGTTGGCACGTGACGGTCGATTTCTTCTTCTTCCACGACGTCCGTCTGCGCCCCATCAGTGGCGTTGATGGGTGGTCCCCTCCTCCTCCTCCTCCTCCTCCTAACCTCCTCCTTGTCAGTCTGCTGACCTTCTCCGCTGTTGCTTCCGCTTGCCGCGGTGACGTCAGGAGACGTGCCGTCCCATGCCCATCACCTCAACAACCAACCTTTCTTCTTCTCCTTCTTCTTCTTCTCCTCTCCTCTGATCGCAGAAGGCTTTTTTGTTGTTGGGTTTTTTTTTTATGTTTCAGAAATGAGGGATTGAGGTCGAGGACAATGGCTAGCAGATTGCGTATTTTGAGCAATCTGAAAGTGAAGCCAGAAACTGGAGTTGCTTGGATTGTAGGATTCTCCTCCGCCTCCTCCGTGCCTCCTCCTTCTCCTACTGCCGCTGCTCCTGCTGCTCTTCTTCCTCCTCTCATCACAGTTGTTGCATTTGTGAATTGCCTGCATTTTTCTGGGGGTTCTTCTTCTTCTTTGCAGCCAAACTACGAGGAAGAAGCTGGTAAGAATAACCTCACCACCCACAATCTCTTCCAACAAAAATGCTCTTTGAAAAGGAAGAGTAATGAGCTTTCTCTGTCTCTCTAGGGTTTAAGATTTGAGAAGAACAAGAACAAGATGATGGTGATAGTGATGAAGATGATGATGCTTCAAAATTCTGAACTACAAAATGTGCAATCTGGATTATTTTTCTGTGATTGATGATGATGGTGGATTTGAAGAATGGAAATGGAATTGCAATTGTCTTCTTCTTCTTCAATTGAGATTTGACAACTCTGCCTTTGTTTTGGCTTTGAAAATGTTGTGCAGAGGATCTGCGGATTTTGCTCCCCAGAGGTCTTGAAATTGTGGGGGCAGTTGTGAGCAGCAGCGGTGACACTGCAGCAACCAAGGATGATGCCACCAGAGCTGGAGATTTTGCATTTGGATTGCGGCAGGAACTTGGACTTGCAGCAAACAGCGGCAGTGATGGGATCACTGTCATTGCTGCATTGGCAGTTGAATCTTTGAGCACAAATGAAAGTGTAATGTGCTATAGCCGGTATGATGGTTCTAGACTGCAATTGCTCGAGGAGGAGATTGTCCAGGAATGGCCATGGAGAGATACATGTCTGCTGCGATGTCAGCTGCAGTTGAGCATGCCGCTTTACTTGCCATCAATTGTCACTCTTGCAGGTAAGTAGACGATTGAAGAAGAAGAAGAAGAAGATTGTTGCAAAGCATAACCTTACTTATGAGCTTCTTCCAAAAATGCAACAAACTACAGACCATGAAAAAACAAGTTAGGGTTGTTGGTACTGTCTGTCTGTGTTTTGAAAGAGGGATTTTTGTCTTCCCAAGTTTTTGCTGAAGATCACATGCAAATGGGTTGTGCCAGAAACCCATTTTTCTTTTTCATCTTACTGAAACCCGGCCCCCTGCAAATGACAAAACTTGTGATCATAGAGTATGAGGAGCAAGTGATTGGTTCTGTGGACAGCATCATCTCCAATTTGAAGAGCAGCCGGGCAGTGTTTTTGTTTGAGAGACAAGGGGAAACAGTGTTGATACATGCTTCTGATAAATCAAATGCAAAGGCAGCAGCAGCAGATGTCCAGCAAATTCCTTCAGAGTCAACTTTGAGCTCACTTCAGGGTTCCATCTTGCAGCCTGCTGAAAATCAGGTCCAAATCAGAAGAACCTTGAACTCAGTGTTATCTGTTCCTCACAGCAGTTTCAGGGGTGTTTTCAGTCTTACTGTTATGGGAATCTCTTTAATGCACAAAATAGTCATGCTGCAAAGACAATTGGTGTAAAGCTTACAAGTAGTGTGTAAACACCCAAAGTTTGCCCCTTAAGAAAATGTCTTGCCTTCTTATGGCCGCCCACAGTCCACGTGTTGTAGCTCTTCACGTACAGCAATGTGTGCTTGCACTGATGAGCATTTCTCTTTGCAGATACCAGTGCCAATGAAGCTGATACTAATGATTCGACCATCATGTAGCAAAACCTCTTCTCCTTTTATGCAGTATCTGCCTGGTATATTAGTCTGCCTTTCCCTAGGGTTCAGCATCATACGCCCCCTCTTGAATTTGTGCTGATTCTGGATTGAATTCTGCGATGTCATTCATGAGGTTGACAAACTTTGTATTGTTGTGATCTAAGGAAAAGAACTTTGAACTTCAAGGGTGAGTTCGGCTTGACATACTTTCTATACAGGTTTGGTTAGATTCTGAACATTTTCCTCCATGAATCTCCAGGTCATTACCTTCAGAGTCAGATACACTGATGTTATTTGTGTGTCCTGTCCTGCAGCCAAGAGTTTAGTGGAGCTGCACCTCCTGAGGATGAGTTTGGATGTGCTGTGTCTGGCACCCAGTCACCTCTCTGCAGCAGATGCCGCCACCTTGTTAGTTGTACCCGCCCTTTGCGATCAACTGATTTTCATGTCCATGATGGCAAACAAGAATGCTACTCATAACCCCAAGGTTAAGGGTTTGTTGTCATGTTTTCTGTCTTTTGAGAGAGTGTTAATTCTGCATTTATGAGTGCAATATACTCAATGTATACAACATGGAGTTTTTTTTTTTTCTTTTTTACAGTTTGTGGTATGTCCTGGAACAACACTAGATGCAACTTTCTGATAGTGGCAATACTCTTGTGTTCAATCAAGACTAGAATGGGAATTCAAATCATGCACCCAAGTTTTGCAGGTACTTACTTTCTCTTGTGCTTATTCATCATGCAGGTCTGCGCTTTCCACTTTTGTCCCTTGAGCTGCCCCATCACAACAATCTATGACCTCAGCTATGGTGAAAGTGAAATTGCTCTTGGTAAATAAGGCTGTCATATCATTTTGACCAGAAAAGGAAAGATTTTGCAGTACATCGCACAGGTTCAACACAAGATGACAGTAGCAGTCTTTTCTAATGTTAGAAATGACAGCCTAGAATAAAATATTATCTCACACTTTGCTCGGAGTTTTGTCTCATGTGCCCATGATCAGTTTCAGGCGCCTTTCTCATGTGCTCCCACTTACAGATTTTTGTTTGCCAATGAGCTTTGACTTTGAGATTAGATTGTTTGCAGTGGAACACAGAAAGGCATTGCATCACAGACTGGGTTTGCCATTGGATCGTCCCATGCTCCGGGTCGCAAACGCCCTGACATTGGCAAGCCTTGAATCCAGTAGCAATCACTCTGCAGGTAGGTCTAATTATACCTTCAGGCTTACTTTGCAACAGGCCAGCAAGCATATGTCTACTCCTTGTGCTTTTCAAGGATCACAATTTAGCTCTGCTTTTTAAGCTGCCCTAGACTGGAAGTGCTACTGTTGTGATGCAGTGAGAATTTTTCTCTTAATACCTGAGTTGATGTTTCAAGCACCAAAGCCCCTGAGTTCTTGTCAGAGGACCAACAGTGCTTAATTGTCCATCAATGTAGGAGGGAAGCGGCTGCTGGATGTTCACATTGGTTTGCCAGCTTCTACAGGTTAGTGCATGTTTTACAAGAACACTCATGCCTTATACTCATATTGGAACAACTAAGCTAAAGCTAAAGATATGTTTTCTTCTGTTATATCTGTGCCCAACATAGGCTTTGTGTTCTTACTCTGCAATAAATGCTCAGAGTACAACAGTTGTGTAACTAGAGAAAACATAAGTTTCTATGGCTCATAGAAATCAATGATTGGGTACTAATCATCAGCAGAAATACAGTGGTTTTTTCTAAGAGTGATAGCTGATGTACATACCTGTTTGCTGCTGGAGATTTGCAGTTGCTGGAGGCTGCCAGAGCTTAATAGCAGGCTCATATGAGTATTACCATTATCTTCAAGATCGGTTTGATGACAATGTAAGCATGTTTTTTCATCTTTTGGAAGTTGCAGTATGCTAACAGCCACCCAAGTTGGTGAGCATTGGCCGTTTTGTTGTTTACAGAAAAGAATTGAGTTGGTTGACCAACCCTTCATCATCTCTTCTGAAAATTGTTCTTCATCTTGTGTGTGTACTGGGAATTGGGATCTGTATTGGTTCCAGATCGCATGTTTTCTCAATTCCACTGTGCAATAGATCACATTGGTATTAGGAGCATATCACGACATTTTCTCCTTGATTGATTCCTTTGCCACTTTGTTGTGATTTTTTATGAACAGTGCTGCTCTTTGCAGGGATGGGGGTGTGCATATCGCTCATTGCAGACAATTATCTCATGGTTCAGACTCCAGCATTACACATCAATCACAGTCCCAACACACAGGTTTTTTTTCATGCCCTGGGTTGCACATCCATCTGTTCACGTTTGCTGTTGTGGGTGGTCATTGTTTTACTGCTGTTATGCCCTGGTGTAGTAGTAGTGCACAAGAGTGTTGCTTATGACTGACTGCTCTCATTTTGCATCCCTGAACCGAAAAAAGCACCATGGGATTTTGTCAAATATCAATAGATCATTTCAACTTGTGTACCTTATATAAAAGAGTTGCGTTTTGTATAACAGAGAAATACAAGAATGTCTTGTGGAAATTGGAGACAAAGAGGGATCTTTCATAGGTTCACAGGAATGGATTGGTGCCATTGAGCTAAGTTTTGTGCTCGATAAACTTCTTGGAGTAAGGCACTTTCCCTTATGTTGTTTCTTTGAGGCTTTGTTGGCTCAACACAGAGGGATAGTGCCACCAATCTTTTGAAGATTCCTGCAAAGTTTGGAACACTTGAAACCACCTTCAGTAGTAGCAAAATAATGACAAGTTGAAAACATACTACTACTATTGATGCAGATCGTTCCTCCATATCACTGTTGCAGGTAACATCTAAAATACTTAGTGTACACTTGGCCTTTTCTTGGTCGAAGAGATACTACTACTATTAATGCAGATCATTCCTCCATATCACTGTTGCAGGTAACATCTAAAATACTTAGTGTGCGCAGTGGAGCTGAAATGCCAAGTAAAGGCCGGGAGCTGGCTCTGCATTTTCGTACACAGGGTACTCCGGTTATGATTGGTGAGTCAGCATGCATATCTTCAGTGGCAAATCATGTCCCATGGTTTTTCTGTTTTTGCAATTTCAATTGTTGCTTTCCTAAACATTCTACTTAAAACCCAGTTTTGCAACCAACCAGACAGTAGATTTCCAGCTTGTAAAGGGTCTTAATGATTTTAGGTTATGCTTGCACAGTAGTCTAGCCACATTCTGTGACCAACCTTCCAAGATCCTGCCTTTGAAATCTTGTTCAGTTCAATGAACCCTAGGTTTGTTTTTTTGAAGTCCTTTGTCACCTGTTGTAGGCGGTGGCGTCTTGGCATACACTCTATTGGGAGTAGATTTCAATGAGCTGACGGGGGAGATCATGTTTCTCATTCTTGATCCTCACTACACGGGTGGTGAGGACTTGAAATCCATTCGTAATGGAGGCTGGTGTGGCTGGAAAGGGACTATCACTACTAACGGTCAACAATTCTTCCTTGCCAACAAGTTCTATAATCTTTTGTTGCCTCAACGGCCCATTACAGTTTAAAAGGATAAATTCATTCACTTACCTTTTCAAATGATGATGCCCTTGCTTGCTTGCTTGCTTGCTTGCATGCTTGCGTAGTTTAGTGACTGCTTCTCATTTGAAAAGCTCCATGCTCCATGATCGATCTCCTCCAGTCTGTTTTCATTGCAGCTTCCCTTCAAATCCACCCACTGAGTGTGTGCAGTAAAAATGTGGCTGGAGTCGATGATGGCTCAGTTACACATAAATGTGACAGAAATGTGCATGAATACAAAAGCTGCTACTAGATATAGATTAAGCTCAGAATCAAGTGCAACAGATCTGTGATGTGTGGAAGTCACATTGACAGCAGAGGTGAAGGTGAAGTCTTTATTTTTCTTCTTCAGCATCAACATGCAGCATCAAGAAATTCTCTTATTGATTTCTTCCTTAAACCCTTTTTCTATTTGAACCTCTGCACATCCTCAGCATGGCACATAATCAAATCCCTCAGCATATTGTGGCGACCCATCTGCAGAAGCTCTATGCAAGAGCAGGTGGTGCTCATTCCTAATTGCACATCATCTGTATCTGTTGTTGATGGCTTGGTCAGTAAACTTTGTTGCATAGTTCATAGTATGGAAGGCAATTCCCACCCCACTCCTTGTAAACATTCTTTCTTTTGTTACTCCACAAAAATCTCCGCCACTGTTTCTGTGCTCTAAAGGTGAGAAATCCCTCACCTCATGTCACAAACACAAATGTTAGTACATCACAGATCTTTTGTACAAACCATCGAGATGTTCACTTTATGTTGGCCACATAGGCTCTTATTTTTTTATTGCTTGATCATATTGCCTTGGTCACAGTCTGTGGAGCTAGCCTAAAAGCTCATGTCACTAAGATAAAGTGGACAATCAACTCCAGATCATATCACTGAAGAACTACATTGGACCACAGACAATGCAATGATGATCAAGACACGTGCTATGTAAAACATTCCTTGTCAAGGAGGTGTGCAACTGATACTCCTTTCAGAGGTGCATCCAAACATTTTGACCTGAGTAGTAGCCTCAACACTTAGCAACAATGAGGTTCTTGGCTCTCAAACAATGCAGATCTACATTCATCTACTCTTAGCAATTATGACGTTCTTGGCTCTCCAAGAACACAGATCTACATATACATCATCTCACAGCAATCACAAGCTTCTTCTTGGCTCTCCAACAATGGAGATCTACCTACATCTGTCTTCCCTCTTGTGAAAAAGGTGAGAGTTGTTCCATCAACACCAGTATATCTCCAGGGAGAAATTTCTTGCCTCATCTGAGGACCTTCATTGAAGAACAACCAGGAACCAAGACATTTGGTTCTGACAGGAAATGGAAAAGCCAGATCAGGATCAGAAGAGAGACACCAGGTTACAATCAAAGAAGATAAAACTGGAGGCAGCCAAGCTTGGCTTGCTAGGAAGCACAGAGATCATCACACCTGAAATCCCACCTCTTCCATTAAAGGATGCATGGAGCTACTGTTGTTGTACACGGATCTGAAAGTAGAAGAATCTAGCAATGCCCATGGCTTTGTGCAACGCAGATGACACTCAACAACCAGTACAGAAAGGGTTGGCATCCTGGATTTACAGCTGGAAGCTTCAACATCAGAGTGCACAATCACCCACAAACACCTGAGCCAATACATACATGGACACAATGCAAAGAGTAGCAAGATTTCTGACCCAAATAGTATTGAGAAATCTGATGTGATCTTCATCATGTAGGATCTGAGTTTCAGCAATGAAGCTGCAATGGAGCTGCTGCAATGAAACTTGTCAGAAGTTGAGTCAGAAGTGTTCCTAGATCATCATCCTGTAAGTGATTTCTCTGAAAAAAGGTGAACTCATCTTCTTTTGCTCCAATCTACTGCCATAAGCCTCTCAGGTGTGATGGAGATGAAGGAAATGAGAGGGCAAGGAAAACCAAAAGGCAAAGAACATCATCACAAATATGGAAAAAAAATGGGGAGAGAATGTCTCCAGCAAGCATGTACTCTATTTAAGATGCTACAGGTGCAGCATGCCAACCTCAAGGGCTGAGGGACTTCACAATACATTTGAGTGTGATCTCCATCAGACTCAGTTGGCTTGCTAAGTTTGCACAGTGCTCTCCTTTTTCAGTCCTTTTTCAGTACAGAAATCTTGGGAGGTCCACTGGGTCCTGGTTTCGTTGATTGCTTTGGCACAACTACAATGCCAGGGGGAGCTATGACAGATTTTTTCTCCGCTGTGTCCTCTATACTTGCACACCTTGATGTTGCAGCCCTCAAAGCTGCAGCCCGTAGTGCACAGCGTTTGCTTTGAATGATCCGAACATATTCTGCAATGAAATAATGAAGCTTTGGTGGGGGTTTTGCTGCCAAGCCAGGAGGTAATACTAGCCCAGCCTTGCGCAATGAACGTGCAGCCTGTTTCTGTGCTTGTTGATAATGGATGCCGCACAATGGAGGCGACACTGCACACAAGACTGGCTTCGAACAGGTGACTGTCCCGTTCTGGCCACTGCACATATCACAACTCCTGTCACAACACTCATGATCAAAGCAGTCATCAACCCTGCAGGGAAAAATATGCAGAGAATGTGCACCAAGTGTTTGATGAATGCACAAACCTGTGGAGTGTCAAGCCTGATAAGGCAAGACCTGTGCCAAGTAACAACAGCTCCAGACTGAGATGCTGACCACAAAGACACAGACATAAATGGCAACAAAGAAAGGAAGAGAGAGAGAGAGAGAGAGAGAGAAGGATGGAACATACCTGCGCACAACAAAAGAGCAAGGTCTGTACAGGCGTTGACGAGGTTCCAGTAGAATATGTTCATAGCAAAATATACTTAATGGTAGGGGTTTTGCCAAGCAACCTTGGGCTCCACAACGCAATGTCTCACTTCCTGTCCTTTCAGGTGCATGTGGCTCCCGCATCCCTCCCCCTTCTGTGCCAGACGGAGACACTCCCTCTCTCTCCCTAGCATACATAGCAGCCTCTCCATCATCTCCTCCTCCTCTTTGTTGCTCACCACTCTCAGTATCATCGCGCCATCCACTTTTTCCATGTCTGAGGTAAAACCGTCGGTATTTGGACCTCATTTCTTCTAGCAAACCCCAATACTGAGCCTTATATAACTTCATCAGCTGACGAACTCGACGAGACCTCCTCCGCACAACTTCCTCGATCGTAAGAGCCTCTGCATGTTGTAACACCTCATCTTGTTTGGCACCTGCAGCAAGTTTACCTGCTCTGGTGTTTAACAAAAACCATAGAAAAAAAGACAGTGCAGCAGGACAACACCACAAGTTCAATAATATGCTTGAGGAAAGGAGAGGGGTCAGTAGTAGTTTGTTTCTCATGCTGTTCAACTCTAATTAGGTTCTCACCACAGAAGCAGAGAATGTTCTCCTCAAGAGTCTGTTGCTCTTGGTGCAATAGTGAAAACCCTAAAACCCTAGATCATCACAACAGTGTGTTCTTCATGCAATAGTGAATGCCGTGAAACCCTAGATCATCACAAGAGTTTTTTGTTCTTGATGCAATAGCAAAAACCCTGAAACCCTATATCATCACAAGATTCTCTTGTTCTTCATGCAATAGTGAAACCCCGAGACCCTAGATCATCCCAAAAGTCTCTTGTTCTTCATGCAATAGTGAAAACCCTGAAACCCCGGATCACCACAAGAGTCTCTTGTTCTCGATGCAATAGTGAAAACCCTGAAACCTTAGATCATCACAGACCTTAGTACCTTCAAAAGCAGCATGGTCCGGAGATTCGGAGTCGTAGTCAGAGCCCTCGTCGCTGGCACCACAGCGACGAGGTTCCGTCTCGCTGCAACTGCCACTGGCATCACCGCCTGAGGCAGGAACAGCTATACGGCCTCCTCCTCCTCTTCCTCCCCCGCCTTCGAGTTCCTGAATCACCACTTTCTTCCCAACATCCCGGACCCCAGAAACCGCTGCCATTGACGACGACGGCAAGCACATAGGTGGCTTTCGCTTCACGGACTTGTGCTTCGTCGTGCTACCCATTACTTGCTGCTACTGCCGCCTATAATCCACAAGAATTCCCACACCAAAAAAAAAACCCCCTAAATCCAAAACAAAACAAGAAAAAAACAAACGACCAGGCTCTTGTATTCTTCGCTTCCGAGTGCGTCATCCACGCAACAACAAGAACAACAGGAGCCCGCCTGCTCACTCTTTCCGCTCCATCTTGGATTCCTCCTCCTCCTCCAACTTTCTGTTACCGAAACAAAGCAAAGAAAAAACCTCTCCAAACCCTCCTCCTCCTCCTCCTCCTCCTCCTCCTCCTTCTCCTCCTCTCTTTCTTCTTTTCCTCTGATTCCTGCGCCAAATCTTTTCCCGGGCGGCATGCCTCATCATCACACCACAAGCATCATCATCCTACATAAACAAGAAGAAGAACAAACACCCAGTTTGGCATGGGAAAAACCAAGGAAGAAAAAACAAACAAGCTTGTCGTCGAGAGCTGCAATGGAAGTCCGGGGGGAGTCTGGGCTCTCAGCTCCTCCAAAACTCCGGATAGATACCGGGTACGGGTATGTACATTTCCCGTAATGCCCAAAAAAATAATTTGTTAAGTGACGGGCAGCGGCCTTTACCTAAGGGCCGACCTGAGGGACCTTATCCAGGGCCGGCCCCAATCTGGCCTCCGCCCCAATCAGGTAAACCCCACTGCTGAGGGGCACGGCGTACCTGAAATAAGAGCCCTTACCCTTTGGCTGCCACCTCAGGAAGTGGGCCCTTATTCCAGGGATGCCCTTGGCACAGGCCATACCTGAAATTAAGAGCCCCCATCTTCAGCTGCCACCTTGGGAAGTGGGCCCTTATTTCAGGAATGCCCTGGTCCTGGGCCATTGCCCTGCACTTTACTCATCATAACAAGTAATGACTTGCATGAAATTTTTTTTTTTAATTTTTTTTGGATGGGTATCACAGGAAAATAATAATAATAAAATCAAGAGGCTGAGCATTTTGAAAAACATAATGCCAAAATACAACATTTTATGATTATAAATACCAAAATATAACATTTATGATTAATTATATGACTAGGTTTGTAAGCATAATGTGATGCACATGATTACATGACTAAAATGGTCCATCAAACCATGTCACTATATTATTGTGCATGTGGCAATGATGTGGTGACATTACAATTGGATTTTATTCATTTTATTCAATTATTTTTTATTTAACGACATAAATCATTTTTAAAACTCACTAAACTATTATATTGACATGTTGTCGAATTGTCCATGGATCAAGTTGTGGAACGAACAAAATGAAATAAAAATGAATTTTTCATTGTTCTTAATGCAATACAACATAGTGTGTTTCATTAAAGCAAGGTGCCTTGATTGATTCTCTAGTTATGTAGGTCACAAATGTCCCACTAGGTATTCATAGGTATTCAACAATGTAGTCGTGCAAGTCACAAGTATATGTTATTACAAGAAGGAATTGAACTCTCATTTTAATTGGATGGCATCAATTTTAGATAACGAGTTTAAAAGGATTTTTGCAAAATGTGTGAGTTTTTTTATTTTCCTCTAGACAATACCACCACTCCTTTAGGATATGATTCATGTTTTTAGAA
>Ga0116230_10006452_pt1 | contig 11566 bp, 15 predicted proteins | sample S1TSphfallax_3_FD_88678 | JGI IMG/M metagenome (GOLD analysis project Ga0116230, IMG submission 88678) | Host-associated microbial communities from peat moss isolated from Minnesota, USA - S1T2_Fd - Sphagnum fallax MG | ecosystem: Host-associated > Plants > Peat moss > Unclassified | place...
CATCAACACCGGTCAAACTCATCACCCATCCGGAGCCGGGCCTGTTCGGCGCAGCGGCCGCGTTCGCCAGGGAGCGCGCATGATCCCGTCGTCCGTCGTCCGTCGCCAATCGTCAGAATGGCGGTGGGCGGCGCTGTTGGTGCTGCTATCGGCTGGGTGTGTGAATCCGCAGGCTCCGGTCATCTCGGGGGCGGATCGGGCGGAGATCGCGGGCGCGAGCGCGTATTTGAACGGCCTGACGCGGTTCGAAGCGCGATTCGTGCAGTCCGGAGCGTTTGGCGGCGGCAGCGGCCTGGTCTGGCTGGACCGGCCGGGCCATCTGCGGGTGGATTATGCGGGGGCGGGTAGCCGGGTGATGGTGATCAGCGGCGGGCGGGTGACGATGCTGGATAGGGCAAGCGGGGCTATCACCACCCAGCCGCTCAGCCGCACGCCGCTCGGCATATTGCTGGCACCGCAGATCAGCCTCTCTGGACCAGTGACAGTAACGGGTGTGCAGCATTTTCCCGGAGCGGTTCAAATGACCCTGGTCAAGACAGGAGAGGCCTCTCAGGGCAGCCTGACACTGACCCTGGGCGAGGCGCCCTGGCGGCTGGAGGCCGTGACGGTGACGGACCCATATGCGCGCCAATTGACGCTGACTCTGGGGGATCTGGATACGCGTGCAGCCCTGTCGCCGGGGTTGTTTGCACCGCCCGGCGTGTAGAGGAAGGACGTTCTTTTTTGAAAAAAAGAACCAAAAAACTTTTGCCTGTTGAGTCGCGTGCCAGCCCAACCACCCGCCTAAAGTCGCAAAAGTTTTTTGCTTCTTTTTTTCAAAAAAGAAGACTTTGCTGTTTCTCGGAAGGATCAAGCGCAGCGTGATGGCGGCGCCAGACAGACCTCGGCCGGGCCATCAGCACTTGGTAATCACTCTGTGCCAGGCTGCCGTGGCATGAGCTCACTTTAACCCTGTGCCGTCCGAGATACGCTACATTCTCTTTCAGCGCCCCGAAGTGGTGGAGGCCATCGGAACCTATTTCCGCAAGGTGGGCCGTGCCGTGCCGCCAGGCGTCATCACCGATTGCGGACCGGAGCGATGTGGCGCCGCGTCGCCTGCGCGCTTTTCCATCACAATCGAGGATGAAGCCGGGCAGACTGACGACGCCATGAAGCTGCCTGAGTTTGCCCGCAAGCAGCGGCTGACCGTGGATGGTGCCGATCTTGCTGCCGCGCTGATCCTGTATTGCCGGGCGCAGAAGATTCCTTTGCCTGCCAGCGCCACGAAGTCACTTGAGGTCTATCGCGGACAGTTGTGCCTTGCCTTCTGCAAGACCGCGCACGCGGCCATCTCCCCCGTTCGCCGGGCGCGGCTTTAGGCCGCCAGGCAAAGACAAACCGCTCACGCTGCAACCAACCATACAGGACAAGGGCCTGTTTCAGCCGGTATGTTTGCGCAGCGCCTCGTGATGCGCGTGGTCGTTGCGGAAGATCGTGTCGGCGAGGTGCTTCTGCTCCTCGCTGAGGGCGCTGTACAACGTGCCGAAACTGGCTGACAGCTTCGTCATGTTGTCCGCGTGCACCTGCGCCAGCGTGGCGTAGGATTGCATGTTTTCGGCGGCATTCATCCGCGCCATGCGGCCGCCGCGGCCCTCGATGGTTTGGCCCATCTGGGCTGCATTGTCGCGCATCACCCGGGCGAACTGATCCCATTGCGGCTGCTCGGCGGCGGTAATGGCAAGCTGGGCGTGCAGCGTGTTGATGTGCTGCTCCACCTTCAGGGCCATGTCCTTCGGCAAGGCGGGCGATGCAACCGCCTCCTCAGGGTGGGCCTGGGTCATCGCCGCGGGCGTCGCGGCGATGGCGGCGGCGGGAAAGGCGAGGGTCAGGGCGAGCGCGGCATCGCGGAAATGACGGAGGGTCATGGCGTTTTCCTTCGGCGTTCAGGGTGCGGGCCGGTCAGTAAGGGTAATAGGCGCCGGGGGGTGCTGCGTAGTAGGGCTGGCCAGGCGGGTAATAGGCCCCGGGTGGGGCGCAGTAGTAGGACGGGTATCCGTAGGCACAGCTCGCCAGCGCCCCGGCACCAAGCCCGATCACGGCACCGCCGATAAAGCCTCCGCCGCCATATCCACGCCCGCCGTACCAGCCACCACCACCGCGAGCGTAGCCGCCACGTCCGCCGCCGCCGCCATAATGGCCGCCGCCACCACCGCGACCACCGCCGCCGCCGCCATGGCCGCCACCGCCGCCATGGGGTGCTGCCGCCGCGACCACAGGCGCCATGGCAATACAAGCGGCCATCGATAGCGCGCCAATAAGGCCGCGCCGATCTGCGCTGAACATGCGAGTTGTCCCAGAATGCACCCGGGCTGTTGCTGCGCGCGCCAAGGCGCGCCGGGGGTGTCACCTGGGTGGTGAACGATGCGCGGCTGTATAAGTTGCGGGGTTGGAGCGCCCCCTCCCGGCGAAAGCTGCGTCAGCTGGCCATGGCTTGGGAGAGGCGCCCGCCGACGCGGATGGGAGAGATGCGTAGCGCGAGGCCGGTCTGGTCGGCGGTTTCAACGAACACGCCGCAGATGGTGGCTTCGCCTTCGGCAGGTGCCAGGCGTTCACCGGGGATGCGGCGCCAGAAGCGGGCGGAGGCAACGGCCTTGTCCATGCCAATCACGCTGTCGTAGTCGCCGCACATGCCGGCGTCGGACTGGAAGGCCGTACCGCCGGGCAGAATGTGGTGGTCGGCCGAGGGGCAATGGGTGTGGGTGCCAACGACAAGGGAGAGCCTGCCGTCGAATGAGTGGGCGAAGGCCATTTTCTCGGAGGTTGCTTCGCCGTGCAGGTCCGCGACGATAGCCTGCACGGTCACGCCGAGGCGGTGGCGCCCGAGCAGTTCGGCGGTCAGGCGGAAGGGATCGTCGCTGGGTTCCATGAACAGCCTTCCGATGGCCTGTAGCACCAGGGCACGGCGGCCGTCGTCCAGGTCTACCACAACGGAGCCATGGCCAGGGCTGCCGGGGGGGAAGTTGATGGGGCGGATCAGACGCGGCCGGGTTTCGATATAGCCGGCAAGTTCGCGGCGATCCCAGGCGTGGTTGCCCAGGGTAAGCACGTCAGCACCCGCGGCGAACAGGTCTTCCGCCATATTGGGCGCGCAGCCGAAGCCATGGCTGGCGTTCTCCACATTCACAATCGCGAGATCCAGGCGCAGGCTTTCCCGCAGGCGGGGCAATGCGGCAGCGACGGCGTCGCGGCCGGCGCGGCCGACGATGTCGCCGAGGAAGAGGATGCGCATGAATGGCTTTCGTTTGAGATAGTCTATCTCAGTATATGGATGAATTCCCGCTCGGTTGCGATGGCGTTTAGCAGGCGGTCGTGTGCTTCGGCGGGAACGGCGGGGATCTCCTGGACGGCAGAGGCGAACCCGATGGCGGGGCTGCCCGGCAGGGCTTCCAGCGTGCGGTCGTAGTAGCCGCCGCCATAACCGAGGCGGCGGCCGGCGCGGTCGAAGGCGAGGAGCGGCACGAAGAGCAGGTCGGGGGTGGCTTCCTCGCCATCCGGGCAGAATGTGCCGAAGCGTTCGGGGATCATGGCGCAGCCCGGGTGCCAGGTACGGAAGCTGAGCGGGTTGCCGCGGGCCGGGGTTTTCGGAAGAACGATTGTGTGGCCCCGCGCGTGCAGGCTGTGCATCAGCGGCCGCAGGTCCATCTCCCCGCCCAGGGGCCACACGCCGGCGATGATGGCGTTGCCGGGTAGTGTGAGATTGGCGAGAATACCGCGCGCGAGCAGGTCGCCCGCGCCCGGATCGCCCCCTTGCAGCCGCGCGAGCGCCTCACGCCTCAGCCCAGCCTTCAGTTCAGCAATAGACAAAAGTTTTTTGCTTCTTTTTTTTCAAAAAAGAAGATTCTTTCTGCCTTCCTGAACGTCATGCACGGAGCCGCCAAAGCCGTTGGCGTCTCACCCCCCAGAGCCTGCTTGTGCAGGTGGGAACCAGATACCGTGACCAGGATCACGACAGCGCCAGCCCCCGGAGGGATGCTTATCGGCCCCGGGGATGAATTGCCTGACGCACCCAGCAGCTCCGCCATCCGTATCTAGGGCTGCTCGAGGCTCTGTGCAATCTCCTCGGCGCGATCGGCAAGGCGCGCCAGGCGCCGTTTGCTTTCGGCTTCGGCCTGGGGGATGCGGGAGAGTTCGGAGGTAAGATTATTCAGCGTGACACGCTGGTCGTGCAGTTCGTCGGCCATCAGCAGGGCGGCGAGGACAAGCAGGCGGGATTCGCCGCTTTGGCCACCCAGTGCCTTGATGCTGTCGATGCGGGTTTCCACATCGGCCGCCATTTGCAGCAGATGGCGTTCCTGGCCGTCATCGCAGCCGACTGTGTAGGCGTAGCCATTGATCTTGATGGTGAGCTGGGCCACGGCGGTCCTTTCGGGGTTTTGGCGCGTCAGTCGGGCCTGGTGATGCCGAGTGCGGCGCGCAGGTCGGCGATCAGGGCGTCCAGGCGGGCGGCAAGGTCACGCTGCGGCGGGGTTGGTGCGGAAGTGGCGCCGGGCTTTGACCGTGCAATCCGGTCCAGCGCGGCTTCCAGCCGCGCCGCTTCATCGGCCCGCGTATGTGTCCCGTCGGCCATCGTGGTCCTTACAGCGCGTGGGCGGCAGGGCAGACCAGCGCCCCGGGACGGGCCCGGCTGGGCACCGACGACTCTGCTACTTCAAACAGACTTGAAGAGAAAGCCCGCAAAGGCTTGAACGTCAAGCATGCAGCTTGCGCCGGCGGTGATCGTTCATGGCTTGGAGATGGCGCGGGCGGTCGTGCAGGCGGCGGGCTCGGCGGGACGGCCTGTGACGTTGCTGTCGGCGGAGGGGGCCGGGGTTTATGCGGGCGTGGGCTGGTGGCGGGCGCTGGCAACGGCCGCGCGGGCCGCGCATCCGGGCTGCCTGTGTCATGATATTCTGGATTGCGGAGCATCGCCTGGCCGGGCGCTGGAGGCTTTGCGCGCCGGGCAGACGATGCTCATCCTCCGGGCAGACCCGCGAGTCTGGACCGACCTGGCGGAGCGCACGCGGCACTGCGGTGGGGTGCTACTTGCGCAGGCGCCACCTGCGCTGGATCTGGCCGCAGGCGGTGCGCTGCGGCGCCTGGATGCCTGGCTGGGCCCCGCCGCGGATGGCTTGGGCGGGTGACACGGGCGCGGGCTTCGGCTATTGCGGCTTCACCCCCCCCCCCGGAGATGACAGCGATGACGATTACACCTGAAGTCGCCAATATCCTTTCGCATTACGAGAGCGACAATCCGGGCAGCAAGGCCAACCTGGTGCGCATCCTGATGCAGGGCCGCCTGGCCGGCACCGGCAAGCTGGTGATTCTGCCGGTAGATCAGGGTTTCGAGCACGGGCCGGCCCGCAGCTTCGCGCCCAATCCGGCCGCCTATGACCCGCATTATCACTTTCAGCTTGCCATCGATGCGGGGCTTTCCGCGTATGCGGCGCCGCTGGGCATGCTGGAAGCCGGGGCCGGCACCTTTGCCGGGCAGATCCCGCTGATCCTGAAGCTGAATTCCAGCAACTCGCTGGCGACCGAGAAGGATCAGGCGGTCACCGGGTCGGTGTCCGACGCGCTGCGCCTGGGGTGCTCGGCGATCGGGTTCACGATCTATCCGGGCAGCGAATACTGCTTCAAGCAGATGAACGAGCTGCGGGAGCTGAGCGAGGAAGCCAAGTCGGCTGGCCTGGCCGTGGTGGTGTGGAGCTATCCGCGCGGCCCGCTGTTGGACAAGGCAGCGGAGACGGCGGTGGATGTATGCGCCTATGCGGCGCATATGGCGGCACTGATGGGCGCGCATATCATCAAGGTGAAGCCGCCCACCGCGCATCTGGGGTTTCCGCCCAGCGCGAAAATGTATGAGTCGCTGGAAATCCCGCGCGCGACGATGGAGGAGCGGGTGCGCCACGTGGTGCAATGCTGCTTCAACGGGCGGCGCATCGTGGTGTTCTCCGGCGGTGAGAACAACGCCGACCAGAAGGCGCTGCTGGCCGACATCCAGGGCATCCGCAACGGCGGCGCCAACGGCGCCATCATCGGCCGCAACACGTTCCAGCGCCCACGCGGCGAAGCCATGGACCTGCTGGACCAGATCATCTCGATCTACAAAAACCCACCCACGGCGTAGGCCACGGGCGCCGTTTTGCCGCTGCGCGGGGCCTTCTTTCTTGAAAGAAAGAAGCAAAGAACTTTTGACTTTCAGAGGCGTGGAACCGGGTATGCGTACGTATGATTGCAGCCTGTATCTGATTACGCCGCCGGTGCTGGACCCGGATTTCCCCGAGCAGCTCAAGGCAGCTCTCGATGCGGGGGATGTGGCGGCGCTGCAGCTACGGCTGAAGGATGTGGCGGACGAGGAGATCTGCCGAGCCGTGGATCTGGTACGGCCGATCGCGCAGTCGCGTGGCGTGGCGCTGATCCTCAACGACAGGCCGGACCTCGCGGTGCAAACCGGATGCGACGGCGCCCACGTGGGCGCGGAGGATCTGGCGCCGGGGGTGGCGCGCAAGGTGCTCGGTTCTGGGCTGCAGCTTGGCGTGTCCTGCTATGGCAGCCGCGATCTGGCGCTGCGGGCCGGCGAGGAGGGCGCCGATTACGTCGCCTTCGGCAGTTTTTTCGACAGCGGCACGAAGGAGACGGGGCAGCGCGCGGATATCGAGGTCTTGAGCTGGTGGGCGGAACTGATGGAACTGCCCGTGGTGGCGATTGGCGGCATCGATGCGCAGAATTGCGCGTCGCTGGTACGCGCCGGGGCGAATTTCCTCGCGGTGATCGGCGCGGTGTGGCGTCATCCGGAGGGGCCGGCAGCGGGCGTGCGGGCGATGAACGCCGCGATTGCGGGGGCCTGAGGCGGCGGGCGTCGGCAAGGGTTGGAACGCTTACGGCTTGTTGTTCACGACCGGGTTGACGTTATATGAAAACCCCCAGTTCACCGGCACAAATTGCTGAAAATGCTGATTGAACCAGATATAGGCCTGGCCGATACCGGTGCGCGGCACATAGACCACGTCGAACGGGGCCAGGCGGATATCAGCCTGCGGCACGGTTCCGGTACTGGCGCCGCGATAGTCCGCGGCAAGCACGATTGGCGTGTCGGCGGGGCCGTGGCGGAGGATAAGCACATGGTCCGGGTCACCGTCGGTGCGCAGGCCTCCGGCGCGGGCGACGGCCTGCATCAGGGTCAGGTTCGGACCCTGGGTGTCCAGTTCGCCGGGGCTGACGACCTCACCGGCCACGTAGATGCGGCTGGGTGAGGGCGATTTCACCTCCACGGTCAGGGCAGGGTCCTTCAGCTCATGGGCATAGACCTGGCGCAGATCGGCCGCGATCTCGTCCGGCGTACGGCCGGCGGCGGAAAGGGACTGGACGAGCGTCGTGCTGATGCGGCCATCGGGGCGGACCGCGATGTCCTCGTTCAGCTCCGGGGCGGTGTAAAGGCGCAGGGTAAGGATGTCGCCGACCTGAACGCGATAGGGGGAACCATCGGCCACAGGGGCGGCAGGTGCCGCACGATATGCCGCAGGCTGCGGGGTACAGGCCAGTAGGGAAGCGAGAACTGCAACCAGAGGGTGTTTTGGCCGGATCATGCCTCTACCGTTGCGTATTGCGTCCACGCAGGCAATCAGGGATCAGCCCGGCAGCGCGGCGATGATACCGGCAGCGGCGCCGGAGCGGATCGCATGCAGCAGCGGGCATGTACCTTCCTCGCGCGCCTCGGGGTGGTCCCGCAGATAGGCCGCGGTGTCGAACCAGGGGCCTGGATCCGCACCGTGCAGGCTGCCGACGCGCACGTAGTGGAACACGGGATCGACAGCCGCCTCGGCCAGCTCGGGGTTGGAGGCGATATACCAGGCGGCGTCGAAGAGCGGACAGGCGCGCACCAGCGCGGTCTCGGCAAGCAGCGGGAACGGGCGTGGCTTGGGTGCTGGGTCCGCGCGGCCGAACAGGGAGGCAAAGAAGCCGGGTCTTGGCGGCGGCGGCGGCTGGAGGATTTCGATCGCCGGGGCAGCGGCGCCACGAAGGGCATTCAGGCGCGGCAGATCACGGGCCAGCGCCGCCTGCGTATCGCGCGCGGGATCGCGCACGGCATGATGCACCCAGCCCCGCAGGCCTTCCCAGCCGGTATTATCCGCAGCGGCGGCGGACGCGGCGGCCAGGGCGGCGGCGTCCCGTACGGCCTGCTCGGTAGCCTCCCGCAATGCGGCCTGGGCGACGGCGAGCTCCGCCTGGGCGGACCGCAAATCGGCTTCGCGTTCGTCGAGCGTGGCGCGCAGCGCATCGCGGTCGGCCCGGCTGACACGATCGGCCTCCTGCACCGCTTCCCGCTGCACGGTTGCGGCTTCCTGGCCGAATTGCAGGCGCTCGGCGAAGGCGGCCAGTTCGCTCTCCGCGGCGATGGCGGCCCGATCCACCAGAAACGCACCCGCGGAGACGAAGCCCGCATCGAAATCCACCACAGGCTGGTAGCCCAATTGCACGAATAGTTCGAACCAGCGCGTCAGTTCCGGCAGGCTGGGCGCGGGCGCACCGCCGCCAAGCGGCAGCGGTACAAACAGAAGGCGTTCGCTGGCGCGGCCGAGATCGGTCACGAAAGCCTCGGTCGCAGGCTCGTCGAGGTCACCCGGGGAGGCCAGCAGGATCACCAGATCGACCCCGGCCGGGATGTCCGAACCGGAGAGGGTTTCAGCGGATATGCCCTCGCGGGACAGCGCGTCGGCAAGCTCATCCGCCCCCTGCCCCGCCACCAGAACGGAGACGAGCATGAGATCGTTGACGAGGCGGGAGGCGATGGGGGTCATTGACGGCCTAAGATTCAGGAAGATGTTCTTTTTTGAAAAAAAGAACCAAAAAACTTTTACCTGTATGGCCCACGCTTCCGGCGAGCCTCCCCCCAAAAGTCAAAAGTTTTTTGCTTCTTTTTTTCAAAAAAGAAGATTTTTCCTTACTCAAACGGAAAGTCCGTGTCGAACGGGGACAGCAACGGCGCCTCGATGTCGGCACGTTCGCGGGATTGCAGCAGCTCGATCAGCAAGCCGCCGGCGGTGATCCGGCCGGCGGCAAGGCTTTCGGTATGGAGGCGCGCTTCGGCGGCGGAGGGCCAGCGGCCGAGCACAAAGCGGAACACCCCATCCACAAAGCGGGGGGACCCCATGCGGGCCAGGTTGGCATCCATGTCCAGGCAGCCGGGTGAGGCGAGCAGGTCCGCGGGGCGCCATTCGGCCTGCATGAGCAGCAGCGTCTCGACGGTCGCCGGTTTGGACGGCGCCAAAGGCGGCACGGTCAATCCCATGGCGGCGCTGATGCCGGTGCGAGGGAGATACATGATGACGCCGCAAGGCCCGGGCGGCAGAGTCTGACGCAACCGGGCCTGAAATCCGTAATGCCCATGGCCCAGGCGTCGGGCGAAGAGGTCCGGCCGGAAGCGGTCACCCATGGCTTCCGCGATGATGCGGCCGTTCCAGAGCACCTGCATGTGGCAGGGGCGGGCGGAGTCGGTATCACGCACCCAGCCATGGATGATGCCGTCTGCCGAGAGGGTTTCGATATGGCCTTCGATCATGGTGCAACGAATCGGTTGAAGCCGAAAGGCAAGCACTTCTTTTTTGAAAAAAAGAAGCAAAAAACTTTTATCCCCTGCCCTTGCCCCCGATCTGACACGCCTGCCACCCATACTCCGCAACGAACAAAAGTTTTTTGGTTCTTTTTTTCAAAAAAGAACTGCTTTCTTTACTCCGCAGCCGAGCCCCGACGGACGCTTATCGCCCTCAGCGATTCGTGGGAACTTGGCGGCGCCGGTGTGGGTGCGGGGGTGCGGATGCAGGGTTTGGACGGTTGGGGCGACGCATCGGCGATCATCCTGAGCTGTCCCGGTCCGTGGCGGCGCCACGATGCGGCGATTGTTAAGCTGGCCAGTGCCCGCCTGCCGCAGATACTTCTGGGCAGCGAATCGCAGTTGCTGGCTTTCGCCGCGGCGGCAACGGAGATGCAAGGCCGGCTGTGCCACGCGCCGGTGCCGGAGATATTCCCCGGTGTCGCGAGTCTGGAGGCAGCCTGCCGCGCGGCGGGAATGCCATTGGTGGGCGGCACCGGGTTTGTTCACCTGCGATTTGGCGGGGTGCGCGCGGCGCGCGTCATCAAGGGTGCGCGCAATGCGGCGGTGATTGCGGAAGCCGCCAGCGCGCCGCCGCTGACCGCGAGCCACCACCCGTTTGCCACGGGCAGAATCCTGCCGGAGGCCGTGCAACATGTCTTCAGCTACGGTCAGGAGATAGTACGCCCGTTTGGCATACTGGGGCGGGAGATCCCGGCTGCTGTGTTGCCGGCCACCTGTCTGGCGGCCGATCTACCGGAGGCGGCGGGGGGCGCCCCGGCGGCCAAAGGCGCCATGCCGGGCCTGGATATCGTCAGCTTGGGTGAATTCCAGGCCGATGCGTGGGCGGCCGGCCCGGTGCGGTCGCCCGCAGGAGAAGCGCGGCTGCGCATGGCGGCCAAGGCCGCGCCGGATGCGGTTCTGGTGCCATGGAACCTGGATCACCCCGGCAGCATCGTGCCGGCGTTGCTGGAGCGGCTGATCCTGCTGCGGGACGGTCCGGCCAATCGCCCCCAGATTGTCCTCTTGCCATTCAACTATCTCGGGCCAACCGGCATCATCCGCGGCCTTGGGGTGCGGCTGCGCGATGCGGCCGCCGATCCAGGCGCCACGCTGGACAATATTTTTCTGGCGCGCGTAACCGAACCGTGCGGGATCGCCCTCTTGCGGAGGCTCTCGCGCGTCGCCTGGGTGGACGGCAACGATCCGGAGGCGTGGTGGACGCTGCAGCGCCTGGCGGCAGTGGATGTGCGCGCCATTCTGATCGACCCCGCCGCGGTGGCGGACGGCACTCTGCTGCTGGCGGCGGATGAACTGCTCTGGGTGGCGGCGGATACGCGCTGCGGCGCCCTCACCTTCGCCGCGCGGATGCCCTCGCCACGCCAATTGGCGGGTCTTCTGGACATGACAGCTTCGCTGGGCCGGGCGGCTCCTCGAAAGGTGCCGTTCAGCAGGCCGGCGCAGGCACGGGCGCCCAGGCGGGGCAGGATTGCCGTGGGATGAGCGGGCTGCTGGCCCAGGCGCCGCACACGGACGCCCTCGTGCGGGAAGCGGCGAGGCTGACCGCACGCGATGCCTCGCTGTATGTGGACATCTCGCCGCTGCTCGATCCGCAATGGACGGGGATCCCGGTCGTGGCGGTGGGGCTTGCCGCCGCGCTCGCATCGGTGCTCCCGGCGGGGCGGCTGAACTTCTTCCTCGATCACAGGCTGATCGCGTTCGAGGCGGTGGCCGATGCGCTCCGGCGCCAGACCGGTCTGTTCCTGAACCGCGAGATCGCAGCGGGCCGCGCCGATGCCGGCCGGCTGCCGGTACTGTCGCGCGGTGCCGGCGGACCGCGGGTGGGAATCTTCCCGTCGGTGAAGCGGATACGACGCGCCTTCGATATCGAATGCAGCATCTTCCACGATCTCTCGACGCTGGTGCTGCCCTATTTCCACATGAAGCTGAATGTGGATC
>Ga0116230_10006453_pt1 | contig 11565 bp, 7 predicted proteins | sample S1TSphfallax_3_FD_88678 | JGI IMG/M metagenome (GOLD analysis project Ga0116230, IMG submission 88678) | Host-associated microbial communities from peat moss isolated from Minnesota, USA - S1T2_Fd - Sphagnum fallax MG | ecosystem: Host-associated > Plants > Peat moss > Unclassified | place: USA...
TAGTTCGAGCCGTAGGGATGCTGGTTGTAGGGCGGATCGAGGTAGGCGATGTCCCAGGGAGCTGTGGTTAGGTGGGCGGCGTCGAGGCAGGTGGCGGCGTTGGTGCGGTGGTTGTCGTGGAAGATGGCCGGCGCGAGGGTGAGCTCGGCCTGGATGCGGTAGAGCGCGGTGCCGGTGCGGCCGCCCCAGCCGTGGTGGAAGCCCTTGAAGACGCCGGAGGTGTTGGCCAGCCAGCAGGCCTGGTAGAGCAGCGGGGCGAGCAGCGCGGCGCGTTCGAGCGGGGTGAGCCGGCCGGCGAGGTCCCACTCGGCGATGCGTTCGCGGACGGCGTCGAGGCGGAGGCCGTTCCTGCGCATGTAGAACATGCGCTCGCGGTCGGGGTCGGGGCGGTCGTCGTCGGCGGGGCAGAGGTGCGTGGCGATCCAGCCCTCGCGGGGCGGCAGCGCGTTGAGCTCGTCGAGCACGGAGGCGTAGCTGCGCGAGCCGAAGAAAGTGGGCGCGCGGTTGAGCTGGATGGCGCACTGGGCGAGGGTGTGGGCGTAGGGCTCCCAGTCGTTGGCGGTGACGGCGAAGCCGAGCTGCTTGGCGAAGCGGGCGACGACGGTACTGCCGGAGAAGGCGTCGAGCAGGGAGCTGCGGTGGGGGTCGAGGCCGGTGGCGGCGAAGGCGCGGGCGAGCATCGGCAGCAGCTTGCGCTTGTTGCCGATGTAGGGCACCAGCTGCGCGAAGACGAAGTCCGTGGTGGAGCGCGCGGAGTGGGCGGCGACGGAGTAGCGCATGGGGCTGGCTTGCAGGAATGGTAGCAGCCGGCCGGTGCGGCGGATGAAAGTTTCCCCGCAGGCTGCTTGACAGGTTGGCGTAGGATATCTAACGGCGTGGTATCCGGGCAGTTGGAATTGCAGACCCGGGCTGCGCCGATTGTGCGTAAGGCCGCGGCGGCATGGAGCGGCTGTTGACGAGGGTTTGCGAGGCTTATGAGTGTAGTCGACGTATTGTTTGGGCGGCCGCTGGCGTCCAATGAGGCGCATGCGGAGCACATCGGGGTTGCGGCGGGCATCCCGATCTTCGGCCTGGATGGGTTGACCAGCGCGGCGTACGGGCCGGAGGCGGCGATGGCGCTGCTGATCCCGTTGGGTTTCTACGGTGTGCAGCACTACCTGATGCCGATCTTCGGCTTCATTCTGTCGCTGCTGACGATCCTGTACCTGAGCTACCGGCAGACGATCCATGCGTACCCCAACGGGGGCGGGTCGTTTACGGTGGCCAGCGAGAACCTGGGCGACCACGCGGGGCTGCTGGCGGCGGCGGCGCTGATGATCGACTACATCCTGACCGCGGCGGTGGGCATCTCGGCGGGCGTCACGGCGCTGGTGAGCGCGTTCGCCGACACCCGCTTTGGGCCGACGCTGCACCACTATCAGCTGGCGATGTGCATGCTGATCCTGGCCGGCATCGCGATCGTAAACATGCGCGGCGTCAAGGAGACGGGCGCGATCTTCATGTTGCCGACCTTCCTGTTCGTGGGCACGCTGTTGACGACCATCGCGGTGGGCATGTACCAAACGGTGGTGGCGCACGGACACCCGAAGCCGCTGGCGGTGCCGCCGCCGCAGGACTTAAGCAAGCTGGAGCACCTGAGCGGCTGGCTGCTGCTGTTCCTGCTGTTGAAGGCGTTCAGCAACGGTTGCGCGGCGATGACGGGTGTAGAGGCGGTGTCGAACGGTGTGACGGCGTTCAAGGAGCCGCGCAGCGAGAACGCCGACCGCACGCTTACGGTGATCATCGGCATCCTCATTGTCTTGCTGTTCGGCCTGAGCTACGTGGCGCGGGCCTATGGCGTGACGGCGATGGACCCGGAAGCGCACAACTACCAAAGCGTGCTCTCGATCGAGGTGGCGGCGGTGTTCGGGCGGGGCTGGTTCTACTTCATCACGATGGGCGGTGTGCTGGCGGCGCTGAGCTTCAGCGCGAACACCGCGTTTGCCGACTTTCCCCGCATGGCGCGGGCGATCGCGATCAACGATTACCTGCCGCACGTCTTCATCCTGAAGGGCCGGCGGCTGCTGTTCTCGCACGGCATCTATGCGCTCACCGGCTTCACCGCGCTGATCCTGATCATCTTCAACGGCGTAACGGACGCGTTGATCCCGCTGTATGCGATCGGCGCCTTCCTGGCGTTCACGCTGAGCCAGGCGGGGATGGTGAAGCACTGGCACAAGACGCTGGACGCGCCGCACCGGCATGTGAAGATGTTCGTCAACGGGCTGGGTGCGGTGGCGACGGGCATCAGTCTGCTGATTATCGTGGTGACGAAGTTCCTGTATGGCGCGTGGGTGACGGTGCTGCTGGTGCCGTTCCTGATCTGGATCATGACGGCGGTGAAGCAGCACTACACCCGGGTGAAGCGCGAGACCGCCGACCCGACGCCGCTGCGGCTGACCGGCCTGGAGCCGCCGATCGTGGTGATTCCGATGGCGCGCTGGGACAAGATCACCGAGAAGGCGATGCGCTTCGGCATGCTGATGAGCCCGATGGTGAAGGTGATCCACGTGGACTCGGACGACACCGATGCGCTGGGCTGCGTGTGGGACACGATGGTGCTGCGGCCGATCCATGAACACAACATGCCGATACCGGAGCTGGTGACGGTGAAGAGCACCTACCGCACGGTGCTCTCGCCGCTGATGGACTATGTGCTGGAGCTGGAGGACAAGAACCCGGGGCGGAAGATCGCCGTGCTGCTGCCGGAGCTGGTGGTGAAGCACTGGTGGGAGAACCTGCTGCACAACCAGCGGGTGCAGCTGCTGAAGCTGCTGCTGCTGCTGCGAGGGAACCAGCGGATTATTGTGGTGAATATCCCGTGGTATCTGTGAGGGTGGCAGGGCTGTGGCGTACGCCCTGGATTACGGGGGTCCTTGGTTTCCCTTCACTGCGTTCAGGGTCTCTCAGGATGACGGCGGCTTTAGGGCGCTGCTGCGGTAGCTGATTCGAGCTCAGGAGATAGCGCGCAGGCGGGCGACGGCGGCGGGGATGATCTGGAGGGCGCGGTCGATCTCTTCGGCGGTGGTGAGGCGGCTGAGCGAGAGGCGCAGGCTGGCGCGGGCCTCGGCCGGGGTGAGGCCCATGGCGAGCAGGACGTGCGAGGGCTCGGTGGCGCCGGACTGGCAGGCTGCGCCGAAGCTGGCGGCGATGCCCTGCATGTCGAGGGCGATGAGCAGGGCTTCGGCGTCCACTCCTTCAAAGCGCAGGTTGGTGGTGTTGGGTGCGCGGTGGGTGGTGGAGCCGTTGATGCAAGTGCCGGGGACGGCGGCGAGCAGGCCGGATTCGAGGCGGTCGCGGAGCGCGGAGAGCTGTGCCGGGTTGGAGATGCAGGTCTCTCCACTGCGGCCTCCCCCACGTGAGCCGGCAAGTGCGCCGTCCGGGGTGGGGAAGGCCTGCGGTCGAGATGACAATTCTGTATCAGAGTCGAGCCAGTCGTTTGTAGAAGCGCCGAGCCAGTCGAGGGCGAGCTCGGCGGCGCGGCCGAGGGCGACGATGCCGGGGACGTTTTCGGTGCCGGCGCGGCGCTGGCGCTCGTGCGGGCCGCCGTGGAAGAGCGGCGCGAGCTTGACGCCGGTGCGGACGAAGAGCGCGCCGGTGCCCTGGGGCGCGTACATCTTGTGGCCGGAGAGGGCGAGCAGGTCGACGTTCTTGAACTCGCCGGAGAGGTCGAGCGGCAGCTTGCCGGCGGCCTGTACGGCGTCGGTGTGCACGAGGATGGCGGGGTTGTGGCTCCTGGCGATGCGGGCGAGCTTGCCGACGGGCTGGATGACGCCGGTCTCGTTGTTGGCGAGCAGGACGGAGACCAGGCGGGTGTGCGGGCGCAGCGCGGCGGCGAAGGCGTCGGGGTCGAGCAGGCCGTCGCGGTTGGGGGCGAGGTAGGTGACGTCGATCCCGCGGCGTTCGAGGGCCTCGGCCGCGTGGAGGACGGCGTGGTGTTCGGCCTGGGTGGTGATGAGGTGGGCGGGCTGGCCGCGGTCGAGATACGGCTGCAGGACGCCGGCGAGCGCGAGGTTATTGGCCTCGGTGCCGCCGGAGGTGAAGACGATCTCCCTGGGCGCGGCGTGGAGCATGCGGGCGAGCGCGGCGCGGGCGGCGTCGACGGCGGCGCGGGCGCGCTGGCCGGGCTGGTGGGCGGAGCTGGGGTTGCCGGCGGCGGTGGTGAAGAAGGGCAGCATGGCCTCGACGACCTGGGGCAGGAGCGGGGTGGTGGCGTTGGCGTCGAGGTAGATGCGGGCCATGGCTCGATTCTAGTGGGGTTGCGGGGATGCGTGAGCGGAAGCTTCTGGTAGGCTTGAGGCGTTTGAAAACTTGATTGGATTGAGGTGATGGGATGCGGCTTCGGATTCAGATGATGGCGACGATGGTGCTGGGGCTGTGTGCTCTCGGCATGCAGGGGCAGATGGCAGGGATGACGATGCCGGCGACGCCGCCGGTGGGAACGCTGGAGACGCCGGCCAAGGCGCTGGACATCATGCTCTCGTCCTATGAAGGGCAGCTGATGGGTGTGGTGAAGACGATGCCGGCGGAGAAGTTCGGCTTCGCGCCGGGGCCGGGGACCTTCGCCGCGGGGCAGGGCGCGAAGTTCGACGGCGTGCGCACCTTCGCGCAGGAGGCCACGCACCTGGCGGATGCGAACTACTACTTCTACGGCGTGATCGGCGGGATGAAGCCGGATGTGGACATGAAGGCGCTGGACGGGCTGACCGGCAAGGCGGAGATCGTGGCGGCGCTGGAGAAATCGTTTGCGTTTGCGCACAAGGCAGTGGCGACGATCACGGCGGAGAATGCGTTCGTGACGATCAAGCCGGTGGACGGGATGACGACGCGGGCGACGTTGGCGGCCTTCGGCGTGGCCCACGGCAACGACCACTACGGCCAGATGGTGGAATACCTGCGGATGAATGGGCTGGTGCCGCCGGGAAGCAAGTAAGGGCAGACAGTAGACAGTAGACAGCAAACAGTAGAAAGAGCGCGGCTGCCTTGGGTGGCCGCGTTTTGTTTCGGTGTAGGTGGGAGGAGCAGGTTTGGTGGATGCGAAGCGGGTGATTGCGGAGCTGGAGGAGCTGCGAGCGCTGACCGCGGACGAGCGTGGCGCGCAGCGGGTGGCGTGGGGGCCGGTGTGGCTGCGGGCGCGGGAGTGGTTTGCGGAGAAGCTGGCCGGGCTGGGCTCCCAGTACGGCGTGGCTGTAGAGCAGCACTTCGACGCAGCGGGGAACCGTTGGGTGACGCTCGCCGGCGAGAGCCAGCGCGCGCTGGTGCTGGGCAGCCACCTGGATTCTGTGCCGAACGGCGGCTGGCTGGACGGCTGCCTGGGTGTGCTGGCGGCGCTGGAGGTGCTGCGCGGCTTTGCCGAGCGCACCGCGGGACGGCCGCCGGTGACGGTGAAGCTGGTGGACTGGGCCGATGAGGAGGGTGCGCGGTTCGGGCGGAGTCTGTTCGGTTCGGCGGCGTTTGCGGGCAAGGCGACGGTGGAGGCCGACCGCGGCCGCACGGACAAGGACGGCGTGACGCTGGCGGAGGCGATGCGGGCCTGCGGGTTTGCGGTCGAGCGCGTGGACGAGGCGACGGTGGAGCAGAGGGACCTCGCTGCATATCTGGAGCTGCACATCGAGCAGGGGCCGGTGCTGGAGCGGTTGGGCGAGCCGCTGGGTGTGGTGCTGGGGACCAAGGGCGTGGAGCGCTGGGCGGTGACGTTTACGGGGCAGGAGGCGCACTCGGGCTCGACGCCGATGGAGGTGCGGCGCGATGCGCTGGCCGCGGCGGCGAAGCTGGCGCTGGAGATCCGGCCGATCGCGAAGAAGCACCCGCAGGCCGTGGCGACGATGGGCAGCGTGAAGACCTTTCCTGGAATCGTGACCGCTGTAGTGGGGCGCTGCGAGGCGACACTGGATATGCGTGACCTGGACGCCGGCGTGCTGGCGCAGATGCTGGCCGAGGCGCGGGCGGCGAGCGAGCGCTTCGCGGAGGAAGAAGGCTGCACGGTGGCGTGGGCGAAGATCTGGTCGATCGAGCCGATTGCGTTTTCGCCGGAGCTGATTGCGCTGGGCGGACAGTCGATTGCAGAGACGGTCGGGGGAGAAGCAGACGACGTGCCGCGGCTGCCCAGCGGGCCGCTGCACGATGCGGCGGAGGTCGCGCGCGCGGGCATACCGACGGTGATGCTGTTTGTGCAGTCGCTGAATGGCCTGAGCCATAACGCGGCGGAGGACACCAAGCGCGAGCACCTGGAGCAGGCGGTGCGGGCGTTTGGCGCGCTGGCGGAGAAGACGGCGGCGTGGGTGGCGGGTTAAGGCGAATGCAAACGCCGAGGATGCAAACGAAGGATCAACTCCGGAGGAACCGATGGCGAGCACATTCGCCCGGCACTAGAGCGCGAAGGTGGGCCGGCCCATCGCGTGGATGGGGAGAATGGTGGGATAATCGTGGTTTCACATCAGCCGCAGAGTGCGATCAGGATGGCTTGTCTGTATGAGTGAAGCGACAGGTTTCTATGCGAAGGCCCCGCGCAACGCGGAGGTTGCGGCGCGCTTCGTGGAGCTGCATCCGCCCTTCGTCGCGGCGGCCGCGGTGGCGGAGGCGCACCGCTGCCTGAACTGCTTCGACGCGCCGTGCATGGGTGCGTGCCCGACGCACATCGATGTGCCGCGGTTCATCAAGAAGATTGCGACCGGAAACCTGGAGGGCTCGGCGCGGACGATTCTGGAGGCGAACATCCTGGGCGCGAGCTGCGCGCGGGCGTGCCCGGTGGAGGTGCTGTGCGAGGGCGCGTGCGTGCTGCATCGCGAGGGTAAGCGGCCGATCGAGATTGGCCGGCTGCAGCGGTTTGCGATGGATGCTTTGGATTCGATGCAAGACGCGGGCGCGGCGCTGCCGTTTGTGCCGGGCGAGGACACGGGCAGGAAGGTGGCGCTGGTGGGTGCAGGGCCGGCGTCGCTGGCCTGCGCGGCGGAGCTGCGGCGGCGCGGCGTGCGCGCGGTGGTGTTCGATGCGCGGCCGCTGCCGGGCGGGCTGAATACCTATGGCGTCGCCGAATACAAGCTGCCGCTGCTGGAGAGCCTGCGCGAGATCGACCGGCTGTGTGCGCTGGGGGTGGAGTTTGTGCTGGAGACGACGGTGGATGCGGTGAAGCTGGCCGAGCTGGAGCGGGAGTACGACGCGGTGTTCCTGGGCGTGGGGCTGGGTGCGATCCGCAAGCTGGGCCTGGCGGCGGAGGAGCATGAGAGCGTGACCAACGCGTTGGACTTTATCGCCGGGTACAAGAGCGGCGCGATTGCGACGGTGGCGGAGACGGTGGCGGTGGTCGGTGCGGGCAATACGGCCATCGATGCGGCGATTGCGGCGGTGCGGCTGGGCGCGCGCGAGGTGACGATGGTGTATCGGCGGGGGCCGGAGCAGATGTCGGCGTTCGCGTTTGAGTATGAGCATGCGCGGCTGGAGGGGGTGCGGTTTCTGTGGCACACGCCGGCGGAGCGGGCGTTCGAGCTGGGCTGCGGACTGGTGGTGCTGGCGGTGGGACAGGGCACGCACACGGAGTTTGTAGCGCCGATGCGGTTGGAGATGGAAGATGGACGGATCGTGGTGGAGCGGGCGACGGGCAGGACCTCGCACGCAAAGGTCTATGCCGGGGGCGATTGCGTGAACGGCGGACGCGAGGTAGTGGATGCGGTCGCGGACGGCAAGCGCGCGGGCGTGGCGATGGCGCAGGCGTTGGGGGTGGGGCGATGAATAGCCCGACGCTGCAGACGACCTTTGCGGGCATCGAGTGCCTGAACCCGTTTTGGCTGGCGAGCGCGCCGCCGTCCAACTGCGGCGAGCAGGTGATGCGGGCGTTCGATGCGGGGTGGGGCGGCGCGGTGTGGAAGACGATCGGCGAGCCGATCGTAAATGTGAGCTCACGCTACTCGTCGGTGGACTGGAACGGGCAGCGGATGATGGGGCTGAACAACATTGAGCTGATCAGCGACCGGCCGATAGAGACCAACCTGCGCGAGATCGCGGAGGTGAAGCGGCGGTATCCGAAGCATGTGGTGATTGCGAGCCTGATGGTGGAGTCCAAGCGCGAGGCGTGGCATGCGATGGTGCGGCGCGCGGAAGACGCGGGCGCCGACGGGCTGGAGCTGAACTTCGGTTGTCCGCATGGGATGAGCGAGCGCGGCATGGGCTCCGCGGTGGGGCAGGTGCCGGAGTACTGCGAGCGGATTACGGGCTGGGTGAAGGAGCAGGCGCGGACGCCGGTGATTGTGAAGCTGACGCCGAACATCGGCGACATACGGCTGCCGGCGCGCGCGGCCAAGCGCGGCGGCGCGGACGCGCTGAGCGCGATCAACACGATCAACTCGATCACCGGGATCGATTTAGACACGCTGGAGCCGCGGCCGAATGTGGGCGGCAAGAGCAGCCATGGCGGCTACTGCGGGCCGGCGGTGAAGCCGATAGCGCTGAATATGGTGCAGCAGGTGAACGCGGATTTTGTGGACGGTGCGCCTCTGCCGATGTCGGGCATCGGCGGCATTGCCACCTGGCAGGACGCGGCGGAGTTCATCCTGCTGGGCGCGGGCACGGTGCAGGTGTGCACGGCGGCGATGCACTATGGCTACCGCATCGTGGAGGACATGGGCGATGGGCTGCTGGCGTGGATGCGAAGCAAGGGCTATGCGAGCCTCGACGACTTTCGCGGGCTCTCGCTGCCGAAGGTGACGGAGTGGAAGCACCTGGACCTGAACTTCCGCGTGGTGGCGGAGATCCATGCCGACAAATGTATCGGGTGCCAACTCTGTTACACGGCGTGTTGGGACGGCGCGCACCAGTGCATCCATCTGGACCGGGCCTCGGGTGGCATGGATGTGCGGCCCGCGGGGACCGACCCGCGCACCACGCATCACGGGGCCAATCCGCAGGGCAAGCCGACGCCGGCGGAGGTGTTCGCGGCGAGTGTGAAGACGATCTCGGTGACGCCGATCCCGAAGCTCGATGGTTTGCAGGCAAGCACGGCGACGCCGCTGGAGCGCATTCCGCGCGTGGATGAGGACGAGTGCGTGGGCTGCAACCTGTGCAGCCTGGTGTGCCCGGTGCCGGAGTGCATCAGCATGGAGCGGCGCGAGACAGGGCTGCCACCGGAGAGCTGGGAGCAGCGCGTGGCGAAGGGCAAGGTCGCCGAGGAGGTTGCTGTGACGGGAAATCCGAACTTGTAGTGAGTTTCAGTCTGTCAGTTTTCCAGTTGGCCAGTGATCCAGTTGTTGCGGTGGAGTGGATGCGATGGGAATCTTGATCAAGAACGGGACGGTGGTGAGCGCGAGCGGGTCGGCGCGGCAGGATGTGCTGATCTCCGGCGAGACCATTGCGCGCGTGGGTGCGGGTATCCACGAGGCGGGGCATGAGATCGTCGATGCGACCGGGCTGCTGGTGATGCCGGGCGGCATCGATGTGCATACGCATCTGGATATGCCGTTCGGCGGGACCACGAGCGCGGACGACTACACTACCGGCACGCAGGCGGCGGCGGTGGGCGGCACGACGACGGTGATCGACTTCGCATTGCAGAACCAGAAGGGCACGCTGCGCGAGGCGCTCGATATCTGGTTGAAGAAGTCGGACAAGAAGGCGTGTGTGGACTTCTCGCTGCACATGGCGGTGACCAACCTGCATGGCCCGGAGGGCGCGGAGACGCTCGGCGAGATGGAGGCGATGGTCGCCGAGGGGATCACCAGCTTCAAGCTGTTCATGGCGTATCCGAACGTGTTGATGGTGAACGATGAGCTGATGTTCCGGGTGATGCAGAAGGCGGCGGCGCTGAACGCGCTCTGTTGCATTCATGCAGAAAATGGCAGCGCGATCGATGTAGTGGTGTCGCAGATGATCGCGGAGGGCAAGACCGCGCCGCACTTCCATGCGCTGAGCCGCAGCCCGCGGGCAGAGGCGGAGGCGACGCACCGGGCGATTGCGTTGGCGCAGATGGCCGGCGCGGCGGTGTACATCGTGCATCTGTCCAATGAGCATGCGCTGGCGGCGCTGAAGTTTATGCAGGCGCGCGGCGCGAAGGCGTTGGCGGAGACCTGCACGCAGTATTTGGTGCTGTCGCTGGAAGACCAGATGCCGGGCGAGCGCTGGGAGGAGGCGGGCTATGTGTTTACGCCGCCGCTGCGCGAGAAGTGGAACCAGCAGCCGCTGTGGGAGGCGCTGGCGGACGGCGCGTTGCGCGTGGTTTCTACCGACCATTGCCCGTTTACGATGGGGCAGAAGGCGCTGGGCAGGGGCGACTTTCGCAAGATACCCAACGGCGGCCCGGGCGTGGAGAACCGGCTGCAGCTGCTGTGGCACTTCGGCGTGAATGCGGGGCGGATTGCGCCGGAGCAGTTTGTCGCCTTGAGTGCGACGAACCCGGCGAAGATCTTCGGTATGGAAAAACAGAAGGGCGCGCTGGCCGAGGGGCTGGATGCGGATGTGCTGCTGTGGGACCCGGCGGCGGAGTACACCATCCGCGCGGCGACGCAGCGCATGGCGACCGACTACTCGATGTTCGAGGGCTGGACGGTGCGGGGCAATGCGGCCAAGGTATTTTCCCGCGGTGAGCTGGTGGTGGACAATGGGAGCAGGCCGGGAGAGTTTCTCGGTGCGGTGGGCCGCGGACGGTTTGTGAGGCGCGAGGCGAACGCCGGAGGGTTGGGCTGATGGCCAATGTGGTGATGGACAGCGATCTGCTTGCGGGGGCGTACACGCCGGACCCGCAGCTGTACAACGACGACCTGGCACCGGTGATGCCGGCGCAGCGGACGTGGTCGACGTACAACTACATCGCGCTGTGGTTTTCGATGTCGATGGAGGTGACCACGTACATGCTGGCGGCGAGCCTGATCGCCGGCGGCATGAACTGGAAGCAGGCGGTGGGCACGATCCTGCTGGGCAACCTGATCGTGCTCATTCCCATGTTGCTGAATGCGCATGCGGGTGCGAAGTACGGCATCCCGTTCCCGGTGTTTGTGCGGGCGAGCTTCGGGCCGGTGGGGGCGAACATTCCGGCGATGCTGCGGGCGGTCGTGGCCTGCGGCTGGTTCGGCATCCAGAGCTGGATCGGCGGAACGGCGATTGCGCAGATGGTGCATGTGCTGGCGCCGAAGACCGCGGCGGTGCCAGCGGTGACGTGGATCTGCTTTCTGGGGTTCTGGCTGCTGAATATGGCGGTGGTGTGGCGCGGGGTGGAGTCGATCCGGTTTTTGCAGAGCTTTTCGGTGCCGTTGATGCTGGTCCTGTCGTCGATGCTGCTGGTCTTTATGGTGCGCAAGGCGGGCGGCCTGGGGCCGATGCTGGCGGCCCCGGCGACCTTCCCGACGCGGGCAGCGTTCTGGCACTTCTTCTTCCCTTCGCTGACGGCGATGGTGGGCTACTGGGCGACGCTGAGCCTGAACATCCCGGACTTCACGCGGTATGCCAAGGACCAGGAGTCGCAGATTGTGGGGCAGGCGGTGGGGCTGCCGGTGGCGATGGTTTTGTACTCGTTCCTGGGCATCGCGGTGACCTCTGCTTCCA
>Ga0116230_10006454_pt1 | contig 11564 bp, 12 predicted proteins | sample S1TSphfallax_3_FD_88678 | JGI IMG/M metagenome (GOLD analysis project Ga0116230, IMG submission 88678) | Host-associated microbial communities from peat moss isolated from Minnesota, USA - S1T2_Fd - Sphagnum fallax MG | ecosystem: Host-associated > Plants > Peat moss > Unclassified | place...
AAGTCATGTTTTAAGAATGGCCAGGACATTGGACTAATCCTAATCTTTTCAAGAAAACTTGTCCCACACACAACTTGTTCCAACACCATGTAAATTGATTTAAAATTGTCTACTTTTATTATAATCATGTATTATCCTTAGGTGTGAGCCCTTTGAAAGAAAAGAACACTTAAAATAATAATAAAATGTGTCCTTTCATATGAACATGATTACCCAAGTTTTAAATATCTTCTTTTATTCTTTGTGGACAAACTATTTGTCCAAAATGATTAATCTTTATCCCAACAAATGCAACATCCATTAATTTATTATACACATAAAGATCAAGCAATTTGCAAAAAAATGGAAGTTCCTTTTGATTAATTTTCTACCAAATTGTTTAGTGGGATACGGTTCCTAAAAAATGTTTTAGGACAACTAAAGACACCTTAAAATCATCCAAATCACAAATGAACATGACCATTTTGATCACAAAATAGGTGAATATTTATTGGGAAGAAAAATTAATGAAATAAATAAATTGGTAAACATAATGATCATTCAAAATGGTGTCTTGAAAATGAGTTTTGGGTGAAACATTCTTATTGTGTACACCAACTGTGATTGGACCCCCAAATGACTAATGATCAAGTAGAAGAAGGTGGTAGGTGGGTTTAGATTAAATTTAAGATAAAAGTAGATGAATCTTTGGATGAAGAATAAAAGAAACAATTATGGGAGTTGTTGGAGGAATTCCAAGGAATTTTTGCATGGCACAAAGGGGAGTTGGGACAATGTTTTGTGGTAGAACATTTTATTGATATGCAAGGATTGCTTCCTTGTTGCATGACTCTGACACAATTGTCTTACTGGGAGGAGACCGAAATAATTCAACAAATACAAGATTGGTGGATCACTTGGGGAAGATGCATAAATATGCATTTAAATATGCATGTAGAGTGACCTTGCCAATCAAGAAGGATGGTAATTAAAGATTTTGTGGGGATTATCGTCCTTTAAATTTTTAGACAAGGTGAGATTCTTTCCCCATGCTTTTAATTGAAGATGTTTAAAGTCATTTAAAAAACTCTTAGTGGTTATTAGCACTGGACTTGTAGTAAGGTTTTTGGCAAATACCAATGGCACTTGATGATGTAAAAAAAAATAGTTTTGATCACTAAGTCAAGATTGTTTGAATGGAATGTGATGTTGTTCAGCCTAAAAAATGCCACTAGCACATTTTTGTGGACTATGGCTAACATCTTCAAAGATTAGACTAGTCAATTCTCAAAGGTATTTGTTGATGATGTCAACATACATCTGAATAGAAAAAAAATTAATTATTTTTCTTTATATTATGGTGGCTTGGAGTATATTTGCATGAAAAAAAATGTCACGACATATTAAAAGATGCAAATAGTTATTTCACATGATTTAAACCTTTTAAAAAATTTGATAATTTTCATGTCATAAATCAGGTTTTTTTTATAATGCTAGTCATAAGTATGTGGTAAAATTGACATTTTCACAAATAATCATTTGCAAATGGAATTTGACAAGTGTTTTGAGGTGTGCCTATATATATATAATATTAAGGCAGTTTGAAATGACAAAACAAACTTCGTTATATTATGTACATAGAAATATATTCACAGCTCCTTTCCTTTACATTATTTAGATTTATTTTTAAAAAAATAATATTATTAAATAAAATTATTTTTATGAAAATCAAAAAATTTAAACCAAAACACCAAAATTTAAACTCAAAATTAAATAGATTACATTTTGTGGAATTCATACAAAAATTCTTTTAATAATGGATGGAAAATGTCCCAAAGGGAGTCACCATAGTGTGCTTTCACCCCACAAGTCTATCTTTAATACAATGCCGCTTCCACCGTATGGAAGGAAAGTGCTATGCTCTAATATGGGGCATAATGTACTTTAAACAATATCTTCACTAGACCTATTTTTGTTATGAACAAATCACAAACCATTAGAGTGGTCTTGGCCACTATCTTAGATGCGTATGGGAGAAGAGGATGCTACATTAGTCTGCTACATGATTTCCAATTCAATATCATCCACCGTGTAGGTAATAGACATCTTAATGTTGATGCATTCAACAAGAATCTAATAAATATATTAGAAGAGGATGATGACTTTGGATGTGATGTGATGTGATGTGATGGAATCTTATGACAAGTCATGCCCATGGGTGACCAATCCACCAATGATACTATTATTAATCTATTCATTTTGCAATTCATGGACTAGGAAATAGTTGAATATGAAGAACATCAAATGGAGGTTCAAACTAAAGAGTAGAACATGGATTGTACGTTAAAGGAGGAGACGCATCAAATGACTACTAGAGACTACCAAAGAATGGTCATCAAGGGTCAAACCATGGTAGATAATGCCAAGGATAAATAGAAGAGTAAATATGTTGGAACTATTGGGTTGTGTAAGAAGGAGCAACTAAAGCAAATGGATATATGGGAGGACAAAGTGGCAACGGTGTTGTTTATTAGTGGACATCTAGAAGTTGACACTCATGAAGCTTTTAACATAAAGAGGGCAAAGAAAAAAATGATGAAGTACCATTGGGCTGAAGACATTTTGTTCTTCGAAAATCTAGTGGTACTTATACCTGAGGAAATAAACACTATGATTGAGAAGATCCATAAGGAGATTGGACACTTTGGTGAATTATGGACACTTGTTGAGGTAAAAAAACATTTTTTCTAACATGACAGAACATAATTTGTCAAGGCATTTGTCAAAGCATGTGATAAAATTTGTCAACTTGCCATACAATCCAACAATATGAAATCTAGAATTGAAAAGATGAAAAACATTTCAATCTGTGATTTTTTCTATTATGTTATTTTCAACACTACTGGACCATTACTTGAGACCATTGATGGAAACAAGTATGTGCTTGTGGCCATTGATCATTATTCCAAATGGTGTGAAACATTACTTGTTAAAGAGCATGATGCTTTCACCACTACCAAGTTTTTGGAAGATGAAATCATCTATAAATATGGAATGTTAAAATTTATTATGATTAACAATGGTAATGAATGGATGAAGGAGTTTGTTGAGATATATGGCAATTATTGTCGCAACCCCACTTTTGGAAGAGTGTGAGGATGACATTCACATTCCCGAAATGGGGACTTGGGAGTCCTTTGGGACTTCCGAAACTTCAGAATTCGATTGCAGGGGTCAAAACACCTCGCCTTGAGGTGTTCCTTATATCATTAGAAAGCTATCAAAGTGCAAATGTCGAAAATGGCCTCGCATGAGCCATTTGGACATCTACAGCACAAGTTATGGCAAAAAGAAGGGCCGGGAGTTAAATTGGCAATTTGACTCCTGACCTCTAAAAGTCGGGAATCAACCCGACACCAGCATGTGTAGGTGGAGTACGATACACCGTTGGAAAGTTCTCAAGGAGAGCTATAAGTTTGCTTCAGACTTCATCCGAATCGGAATTTTGAGCAAAAAGTTATGAACTTGTAAAGTCCTGGGAGTCCAAACTGGGAGAGTTTTGGGACTCTTCCTTGGCAGTCCTGAGATAAAAAGCCATTTGGATGTAAGTGCCACGGAGAGACACAAAGAATACTATATGGGGGAAGGTGGTGGCTTCCCTAGTCCGGGCCGTGGTGAGTCTTTTGAGTCTAGGGTTGCTCATGGCTTGTCCTAGCACTAAAGGTGTTCCAGAATGTGAACTAACGAACTTGTTAGTTGGTTTGATGCAGGATTCAGGTAAGTAACTAAATCTTGTCCCTTTTCCTAGTCCCATCCTAGAGCTTCAACATGCCCCTCTACCCCTTTTAGTGTTGAGAGCTGGGAGCGTGCCTCAAGTTCCAAACAATTCCATTATTTGACTGACTTGGACCCAATTTGGGTCCAACAAGGAACTTGAGAGCGCATCAATTATGGCATAACTCATCAATTCATTGCTCCTACCTAGCCTCAATGTAACAATGTGGTTGAACATCTCATTAAAATTATCAAGCAAAGGTTGACGATTATGGTAGCCTCATACATACAATGTTAAGATGTAATGTTACCTCACAATCTATTTGGCTACCATTGTGGTATACAAGCCATTACAAAGTATTCCCCGTTTATGGTGTTAATTGCATGTACACCTAGGTCGACCACTAATAACAATCTCAATGGGTTGTGTGATGTATTTGATGAAGATGCAAGATTGGAAGTTATGGCCCAGAGTAGATGGTTCACAAATGTAATTGATTACTAATGTGCACAAATCACTATTAGAGATTGTTGAATAGGTTCAAAAGAAACAAAGAAAGGTTTATGTCGCTCGCAAAGGACTTCAAACCTTTGATGGTTTTGAAAAAAACAACAAAGTGAAGATGTGTAGACTTGGCAAGAATAAATCTTTGGTCTACAACTAAGAAAGACTATACATTTTTGTGGACTATAAAGATGGGAAGGGTCCATAGATGCAAGATCATGGCAATTGAATATGCGCTATTAAGGACCTTAATGAACAACATTGGGAACATGCCATAAGATATTTACAATTATACCACTCTACAAATTGATGATTGATTTATGAAGACATAAATGTTTTTGGAAGGAGTGGTGACACATGTGACACAAAGCTAGTGTCAAACATTTTCTATGAGTATGTGGATGTGGATGAAAGGAAAGAATCACCCCGAATTCATGATGGCAATAAAACCAAGATATGGGACAATTGTTCATCATGAATTCTTGAGGGCATCGAAAGTCCAATGTCTGTTGTTCATTTCTATGTTTGGGTGTGTTTTGTTTATTTAGGTTTATGGTGTTTGAAGTTTGCAATTCAATGGAAATGAACTTCTAAGTTGATTTTGGTGATGGAATGGGTTTGTTGCTACAATTGGGTTGGCTCCTGAATGAGGAATGTGGATCACATAGTTGAAGAATGGTTGGTGTTAGAGATTGGATGGAGGCAAATGAGAACTGATAATGGACTATAAATAGGGGAGTTTAGGTCTTTAGAAGGAAATTAAATGTTCATTTTCAATTATTGTTAGAAATAAAAGTTTGTGTGATAAGAGTGTATTTGTGGAAATAGAAAGGAAGAATGCCTCTTTGTTAGTATCTTCTTCTAGCTTGAAGCAAATGCTTTTTGTTGTGTTGTAGTCTTTTTTTAAAAAAGGATTAAGTAATGTTAGATGTAGGAATTGATTTAGGGGAGATGATGATAGTGTCTAGAGGTTTCAAAGTGGTCGATGTGGTTTTTTTGTGGATTTGTGTGTTGTTGGGAATTCTAGAGGAACCAACTAGTTTGCCTAAGTTGGGGAGAGAAAATATTTACTAACTTATGGGAGCTCCAGAAAGAAAGGGATTCTAGGTTTGTTATGGGCGCCATCAAAAGAATTAAGTTTCTAGAATCTAATTTATCTCCCTATCCAACTTGTTTTCCGAGTGATTCTAGTGGAAAGGGCATGGGTGCATGAAGTCAATGTTTATTTGTAAACAACCACAAGACTAGTGGGCTCTTGAGAGAAAGCTAGGAAAGTTATGATCCCTTGAAATCCTTTGTTTATATTTTGAACATAGTTTAAAAGAAAAACATGACCTTGTTTGTAAATATTGTGATACAAAATTAATTGCGTCCACAATAGAAAGTTTGATATTGATATTATGAACCAAATGCAAAGGTTTCCTATATGGGTTATCTCTCCTCTTTTGGTGATGCTCTAAGTGGCTTCATTCACATTAGTCAACCCTTGTCTTGATGGCCCAAGTATATTAGACCTCCATAAGGTCACCCATCCCCATAGTATTCCAGTTTAAATGGGCTTAACTTCATAGTTCTTTATGAAAGGACCAGTTTAATAAATAATCAATTTTCAAAGGCAAAATCACTTTGGATTCAATAAGTTTTGTGCAATTGGTCCAAAATTTGTGAAACAACAAATGTGCAAACCACCTTGTCCAAAGCTTTCTGGCGATACCAAAAGCACAATGAGGGGTCCATAATTCGAGAGGTCTTTGGGCATGGTCACATCCAAACAAACAAGCATCTATCTTAATATGTAAATTTATTTTGTGAAATGTTAAATTTGGACTCATAGACCCTGAGTCAGTCAAGATATTTCTTGAGCTTAGAAGCAACCAAATTTATTTTAGGGTTTTTGGCATGGTACCTAATTGTAGCTGCTGGTTCACTTTGGGTTCTGGACTTATCAACCATAGATAGATAGGTTACTTGGCTGCAACCTTTTTTTTGGGCAAAAATCAAAATGAATTATTCAAATCTGAAGTGATTTTTGTGGGGGTTCAATAGTTGGAAGTTAGAAAATATTAATAATAATAACTATCAGATTTTTTAATTTGGTGTTCAGTATGTAGCCAAAAACATAGAGGTATTATTAAAGCTTTGTACATCATATCTGGTTGATAGTGCTAAAAATAAGACGAATTGAATATTTGAAATTAGAGAGCCAATGTGAACATGGTTTTTATCCCATTCAGGGTCTTTCAAAATTGAAACTATTTCATATGTATGGCTAAATCTTCAAAGGGATGATCAACAACTTTTTGATATCTTCCTATGGATGATCACCACTTTGGCTGCATAAAAAAATTCCTTAAAATGAACTGGTTGGCTGAAGTACCATTTACATCCATGGCAGTGGAATAAATAAAAGAACATTATGATATATATGAGTTGTCTTCGAAAGGACGGATACTTTAAACAAACACAACAAATATGCATGCCAAGTTGCATTGCATCTTTCTTGTATTAGCCAAGTAACTTGGTGGGCTGCCCCATCATAAGGACGGGAAGGTATGGATTAACTAAAGGTCTATAGTACCCGCTGATTCAGCCGGTTTTCAAGTCATCTTAAATAGTAAAATTGGGTACCACTGCTGATTCTGATATTTCCTACCTACATATGCTGCATACCAACTGACCTGTACAAGTTTACAACTTTGGCCAACCTCACCCTAGCAACTTGGTAGGGGCAGAATGCACTTTCTCTAGGGTGCCCTGTGTGGTCTTTGGTACAATAATGAAGTGCATCCACTTGGTGTGTGGTGTTTAAGCATAAGTTATTAGAGTGATCTAACTTATTTTATACTTCCTCACATTTTCTAAATTTTCAGATTCAAAGTACCTACTGCTGCTGGAAATGGTGTAAGACGCGGTTGACATGTTGGGGCCACAATGTTATAGCCAATGGTGTTACCTGTACCACCTGGTATGTTCTTATTTTTATTCACGCACTTAACACCAGCGTGTTTGACAAGAAACAAAGCTTTGGCAAAGGTGCCAAATAATGTTTAACAAAAGAAAATAAACAATACTGTGCATGCAATTGCTATTGTTGACACTTTGGGGAATGTGTATGAAAGGTTCCTAGTGGGAAGGTATGAACTATGAACTTCGTTCGTTGCCCCTCTTGTACTCCAGAAGCTTCAATAACCCATTCAATATCCTGTCACACAGTTTTTAAAAAAACTTCTCCAGAGATAATCTATTCAATACAAAAAGACCATTGGTAAAATCAACACAATCTAGGTGTGGGGGAAATGTTTTGTTTTGCATCTGTTTTCTTTGAGTTTTCTATTATATTTTGTGAGGTGTGGGTTTTTGTACAGGGGAAGATATACATCCTGAGTCCTCACTTAATTTGAGGGTCATAACTTATAACCCCAAGGGCAGTAGCCCAAGGGCCAAAAAATTGGGGAGACCCATGATATCAGGCCTTCCCCATAGTAAAGTGCAAAAGGTTTTCTTTTGCCCGCATGATGGAAGAAGGTCTCTGCTTTTCACAGACACATTTTCAAAGTGGGGAGGTGCTTTCACATACAAAGAAAACAACCTTGACATACTTTAGAAAACAAGTGAAATGTTCAGAAGAGGAGAATTCAACAATTTATCTGAAGGACCTAGTTCAGATGATTGTTGTGAGAGTATGCAGTTTGCAAGGTTTACATTGGGTTTCAGGTCTAGGTTCTTGTGACCCAGACCTGAGTTCACACCCTTTTGTTGGAATTGGCACACAAATTAGACTATGAAACTAGTCTTTTGATAGATTCAAAACATGAAACAGTTATTAATTGTATTGGAATTAGACTCAATTTTTGGATTGGGCCTAGAGGTTCTTGAATTTGAAAAAATATGCTAAAATCAGAATGAAAAAGTTTGGAAATTGAAAGAACCAAGCTCACACCCTGACCTGGGGAGAAACTTTCAAATAAAGTTAGTGTCAAAACCAGGACTGAAGGTTCTCTTAAAAAGAAAAAACTGTCCAACAGGTTCGGTCGGAGTTCCAACTCAACTTAATGAGGTCACCCAAAACAGTATATGGGTCTTTCAGTAGGTCTTATACTATTCACATTGAAGGTCTGGTTGTCAAGCGCCCCCTTGTGAAGTCTTGAACTTTAATGTAATCAGTCATATGATGTGATTCCATGCACAGCCTTGTCGCACTAAAAAAATAAAATGCCCCTACTTTCCAGTGCATAATGATCATAGGCATGCTAACCCACTCCGGCTGTAACCGACAATACTCTTTTAAAATTCCTCATGCACTAGCGACCAGTCTTTCTTTAGGAATATTTTAATGCAGCCAAAGAGTGGCTATCATACATAGGAAAGATGTCGCAAAGGTGGCGATCATCCTTTATAGGAAGATTTAGCCAAATCTGGCTATAAACAAGATATGCACTACAAATCTTTCAATCATCCTTTCTATTATTTTTAGCTACACACTAAAAACTAAATATAGAAATTTGGCGATTTCAACTGTTTTTCAAACATCCTAAACCCTAAAACCTCTCCAAAATCGCTTCATTTTTTATTTTTTAAAATTTAAATTAGGGTTTTTGGCGGAATTTCACCAGCAAACAAAAGGCTGCTAGCTAGTGACTACTCAGATCAGAACAAAGTCCAATCCTTGCCTTGAATCACATCTTTTTCATTAGTCTACTAAAAGCACACTAGGGTTCAGGCCAAAAGCAGCGTTTGGTTTCTCATCACGTTTGGTTGAGGAAGAGGACGTGCGCGCACTCCAAAAAAATTATGGAACTTGTGGAAAGAGAAAGGGAAGCTGGACGAGAGAGGAGCCAAGGGGCGGGAGGCGTGGGGAGACACAGAGCGAGCTTTTTGTCTGTAAATAGCCTGCCTCTCAAGACACCCAGATGTGCTGCTGCATAACAAAAACAGCAGGGACCACTAATATACACGAGAGATCTAGATCGATAAGCCACCCCCCCTCTGCCTCCAACACTGCAGCATGCACCCGGCCCGTTGTGTCGTGTATAGTACTCGTACTGAAGTAAGTTGAAGTTCCAAAACGTGGGTCCGTATGGTCCGGGAAGATGCACTAGTTTCCCCGACCAGCCTGCCTTGCAGTGCGGATGTGTGATAGACTGTGTGTCGCCCTTTTCTAGATCCGGCTTGATCAAAGGTCGACCCATAGACAGCAGCTTTTAGACGCGCCTTTTGCCTTTAGTGTTTTCTTCCCTTGTTGTCTTAACCCGCTTGCTCAACCGACCACTTTAGATCAGCTATATTCACCCCCCCTTCTGCCATTGTCGACGACCCAAGCACTTTGCACAGAGACTGGTCCACTGGTCCGCTCCACCGTCGCGGCCGCAGTCTGAACGCTTTGCAGAAGACTGCTGTATCTTTTCTGGTCAGAGGTGCAGCTCGGAGGAGGTCTACTAGGTATATCGGAGCATTGTTGATGTAGTGTGGAAGCCTTTTGGGGAAACGTCTCATGATCTAGAGCAGTCTGATCTAGTCCAGCCGATCGTCCGGCGGCTTCTGAGTGAGTAAATGAATACATATGGAGAATCCGTCGCGACCAACTCGCGGTGTTGGCTCCGGACTCGGAAGGTCATCCTAGTGGGGTCGAAGCAGGGCAAATGGCTGCAGCAACAGCGCTGCACCTGCAATGTGGGATTGGGTTTCTAGTGATTCTCGTCAAGTACTGTTGCGGCCAAGTTGGATTTGCGAGAGTACTGAGAAGAGTAGTAATTGGAGCCAGAGCTCCTCGTAGGTGACACTGACGAGAGATTCTTATGGATCGGACTAAGTCGAGAAGTTGCGAAATTCATGCTCATGGTACTTGTCTGCACATGATGTATGATCTGACAAGGGTGGTGTGAAGAGATCAGGGAGGAAACAGTCGAGTCCTTGATGTAAGATCAAAGCGGCGGATCTGACCAACTAATTAAGAGGGGGACTTCGAGACCTGCAGGTTTGCGTGCTTGCAAGAGATGCAAAATACTGAGCTCTAATGAATGTCTGCTTGGATGAGTTACTGAATTTATGATGAGCTCGGGTTTTTTGGCTCTCCTCTAAAGCGCGGATAGATATCTAACATTATGTATGCTTGCAGCAAGCTCAAGCACATGAACGTTGGATCGACCCACTACTTGCAGCAGCCGCGGTATTCGCAAAAGATCGGCTGAGAGAGAGGGGTGAAGTTCACAGAACAATTAGCAGCTAGAAGAAAAGTGCAATGAGTCGGAGGTGTAACCACCATCAGCATGAAGGCTACATGTCAGTAGCAGTGCCGCGATCATCTCTAACCTCCATACCACCTCATGTGCATCGACCAGTACAACACTTATGTCATGCAGAGTGGTCGAATCCGCGGCATGTGCAGCAGGTGCCTGAAATTAGTTTGCGATGGCCCACAACAGTTACCACGGCCTTCGTCGATCGGCCTTTCACTGACATGAGTTTGTGGCCCGGCCGCACTACTGGAACCCGAAGCAGCCCCATGAATTCTCATGAATCCTCTGCAACGGATTCTCCCAGTAACTCTGTAACCACGGTGGGTGTGATCCGATGTTGGATCCTTAAAACCCTATCTTCTTCCACCTTGAACTGCTGTTTTCTCTAGTTTTGCTAGGTTCCTTCAACTTATTAACTTGAGAATATTATTCATGCGTGATACTGCTGATGTTGAGCTGCAGTTCTATCCTCTAGTGGAGCACCCACAGCAGACTCGCAGTTCTTTACAGCGTTCAAATCAAGACTTCTATCAACAAAATATGTACAAAAGGCAGCGATCATCTGTGACCGATGCTGAAGAAGCATCAGCTCCTCAGCGGCGGGTGCTGCCGTTTTTAAGTTTAAGTCCTCCGACTGCAGATGATGATGATCAAGGATGGGATCATGGAAATCTGCAACCAGACATGTCAAAGTCCGGAGATGCGGGACCTCGAACTTCGACCGTGCTTGATCTACGGGCTCCCAGTGATTCGAATGCATCATGTCAGGAATATTCTGACGACAATGATGTGACAGTGGCACTGCACATTGGACCTCCGTCCAGCTCTCACCACCGTACTGCCTGCATGGATGGCGCCAGATCATCGCTACAAGCTGACGGATCCGTACTTCATGGTGACTACGACGACATGGGTATCCCGGATCATCATCATCTTCAGTACAAACAGAGCTCCCAGAATATCACTGCGGAGAGAGTGGGGCGGTTGCTACTTGAAGGCCAGTATTGGATTCCCACTTCCGCACAGATTCTGGTCGGGCCTACACAATTCTCCTGTCATGTTTGCAGCAA
>Ga0116230_10006455_pt1 | contig 11563 bp, 8 predicted proteins | sample S1TSphfallax_3_FD_88678 | JGI IMG/M metagenome (GOLD analysis project Ga0116230, IMG submission 88678) | Host-associated microbial communities from peat moss isolated from Minnesota, USA - S1T2_Fd - Sphagnum fallax MG | ecosystem: Host-associated > Plants > Peat moss > Unclassified | place: USA...
AAGGATTCACATCTTGCCTTTCTTTAAAGTTATTGATGAAAATATTTTGTGCATTATCTAGATGAAAGTAACACTTTCCCCTTTTCCTCAGGCTCTATGATGTACTAATATTAACACTACCCACATAATAATATTATTATTATGCAAGTTTCAAAAGGCAACTTATTTGGGAACCTTTTGCTTCTAACAAGGACACCTACAAATATACACAAATATATATTAATAATGGAAAGTACTACTATCATTACATTTATAATGATACAAGGCAAGTAAACCTTTATTGCAAAAGCCTTTGGGTGATTTTTCTATTAGGTATAATTGTATGTAATACAACAAATGGTTATACATTTATAAGGTTCATCTCAAGGGCATATGTTCATATGGCATTGCTAACCATTCCAAGATGTATAATTATGAACTTTGTAAAGGGCAAATACAGTTGTAGGCTTTGCATATTTTGAAATATATATATGCCCAAGTTTAGGGTTTAGGGTTTATATATACTTATTGTAACAAAGTGAGTGAAAAACATTTTTTATGTATTAGATAAATGTTATTTCTTTTATTATAACATTATACTTAGTCCTATAGAGAAATCAAAATGGTTCACATTCATGAACAATATGCAATATTGTATAAATGTGAATAGATGTAGATACATATATACATATAGGTTCAGATATATATACATATGTGTACATACATATTACACACATGTGCATGCACACTCATACATGTACTTACTTGCTTAACTTTGAATCTGGAAGTGAATTCATGCCTATGGATAAACAACTTTGTTGATACCCCTAATGTTGAAAATATCCTTTTAGAAAAATTGTATTTTCATTGTCTATGACATACATTGTTAATTTATTAACATTAACCTAACATTGCATGTACCGATATATATATATATATATATATATATATAGTTAAGTTAGGCTTAATGATTATTAACAATAGTCTTTCACAACCTTTATTCATGATTAAATTTTAGAATTAGTTGTCAAATTTGTTTTATTTTGGCATTGCAATTCATTAACCATAGCATCTTGCAATCATTCCTTCATGTTCATGTTTTCATACAAGTTTTCATTTGACCTTTGTTGTGTTTCATGTTCATTTTTTCATTTTCAAACTCTCACCTCCTTTGTTGCAACTCACATTATGTGTTCATCATTTTTTTATTTACAAACTCATGCACTAAATATTTTGTTGTAACATCATCAAAGGTTTATCTTCATAATAGTGTCAACAATGCATTTTTTCATTTTTTCCATTGTTGCATCTAATTCCAACAATCATTCTCACCAACATCCTTTTTCATTGTTGCAATGTTTAATCTATTGCATTCCTTTGTTGTTCAACATTAAAAATCTTTCTTTACAACAACATTGGTAGTGTTTTCTTTCACTTTTTCATTGTTGCATTATTACAACAATTTCCTTGAATTTCTCTTGAAGTGGATTTTTAAAAAATCAATCACATCAATTTTGGCATCTTCATTTCATTTTGTTTGGTCATCTTTCTTTTTTCACTTGTGTGATCTTTCATTTGTTGCATCATATCATTGCAAATTGTTACAATGTTGTCATTTGCAATAATGTCATTGTTTGTTATGACATTGAAACTCATCATCATCCATGTACTTCATCATTTCCAATATCATCACAAGCTTTCATTATGCTTAACTTTAAGAAGCCATTAAAAATCATCCTACTTGCATAATTTTTAAAACTTTTGATCTAAGCACAAAAGGCATTGGTCCTTGGTCATTTCCATCAAGAATCCTCATTCACTATTGGTGAAGTTATAAATGAATTTCAAACTTTTTCTTTGTTTGAAGATAGATACTATAAACATGTGGTTGAAGCAATGACAAATGTTTTGATTATTCACAATTACAAATTTTCCTACATTTATGATTTACGTTTGAATCAAAAGTTAGGATATTAGGTTAATGTGAAATCAAAAATATGGTATTAACAATTTTTCATGATTCAATATGATGACAAAAGATGGTTTTAACACTTTTAGGTTAATAGGTATTTAGTGAAAATAGTTGATAAAATGATTGAAACATAAAATGGCAAGAAAATATACAAGGTATAAATGTGTAGTGTTAATGAACATTAAGGTAGCATGTTCATTATACAAGCTGGCACATGTTCCTAAATAATTGCAATGTATAAAAACATATATTATTCATTTAATGATGCATGGATATGTACATGTGGTGAATGAAGTTTTGATTAAAAACCAAAATATAATGGCCTTGAGGAGACAATCTATCACATGTCATGGAAAGATTCAAGGATCTATCAAGTTTGCTAATTGTCTTAAAGGCTAGTGATTTGGTTCAAATCCATATTTATAATTCAAGCTTTTGCTATAAATTATTATTCCTTCAAATTCAAAAGGTATAATATGTAGTTGCAAACCATTGTTGACCACAAAAAATGATTCCTTAATGTTTTTTCTGCGGTTGTCATGGTCTATGAATGATACACAAATGTTGTAATCATCTTCAATCTATCAAAAGGTTACATGTGAAAATTGTTCATTGACCATAATTTTCATGAAGGCATCAAATCATCCCTAATCAAAGACAAGGAATACCCCTTACTTCCATGGCTATTGGTGTTTCACAAGTAAATTGAAATTCAATATTTCATTTTGGAAGCATTATATAATCGGTAGATCAATTGTGCTAGAGTCTTAATTGAAAACAACTATTGAAAACAATGTTTTTGAAATTGATGATAAAATCCACCTTGGATGCGGATTTCTTTCCTAATGTGGTCATTTGTGGCAATATGTTACACAATATGATTTTCAATAGGAATGACATTTACATCAATGAGTTGATGCAATAACTAGAACTAGAAGATTTAATAAAAGCTAGATGCGGGGTGCCAACAATTAAACATGGTGATCATGATCAGATAAATGAACAAATGGCACATAACCTATCTTGGAAAGGGGGAAATATCATGGATCAATCAACATGCTGCAATACCTAATAATATTTTAGGTAGTCATAAACCTCAATATTACATGCATTGAATAAATCAAATTTTCATTATTTCATCACTTGACATGGTGTTGTAATGCATTAAAAATTGAATTGAATTGCAAGCTAAAGTTTAAATTGAAAAAAAATGGTTGAAATCTATTACATAAAATATATATGTTGAATGTTTGTCTAGATTGAATTTTGAAAGAAAATATTTGAATTGAAACCAAATGTCTCCAACAACATGTGCTCTAATTCTTTAATCTTGTACTATGTAATTTTTCCATCTTTTAATTATGTCTAGCATTATCATATTTTATCGTTGAGAATTTGTAAACTTGAAATTGGTGAGTCATCCCTTAAACCATTTGAAATATCAAATAAATCAATTGACATGGGCATAAGAACTTGATCCTTGATGAATGCATGACACCTAATAATATTCATTGTTGAAAGCATTGCCATCATGCTTTTATTCATCTTGTGCACTTTCTTATTTTTAATTTGAAGCAATGTAAATGTTCCTTGAAAATGTGATTATGAACCTTTGAACAATATTGTTCAATATCCATTTGATAAACTTTTTTGTTTTCATTACATCCATGAATACCTAGTTTTTAAAAAAAAAACTAGATGGTAGAAAAAAATAATTTTTGTGTTTTTGCCAAATACTATCATTGTTTGATGCTAGTGTATTTGTAGGAATATAAAAGATATTGATGATAGGATGGGAATGATTGTTGCTCAAAAATAGCTTTGTATTTTTTAATCAATTCATAAACTTTGTAACTTTGTCTTTATTACCTACATTTGCATTTTTGAACTTCAAAAATTTATTATGATTACATGACTTCATCTTCATCATGTGTCCCTTGTGTTGGTGATCTATAAAATCCATCTTTTTCAACATTTACATTCTCGATATGCCAAAGGACATTCACAACCTTCTCCCCTACAAAGGCATGAATTAAATCATAATATTATTTATTGAATTGATGAAGAAAATGAATCCATTTTTATTTTTTTGGATGTCAATTCTTAGAAACAATTATGATTACCAATCCCCTTGTGATAAATCTACAAGCTTTGTCCAATAAGAATTCAAATAATTACACTTATCTATGCACATGGTGCCATTTCATGAAAATTTTTGTTTTTTGTTTTCACAAGTACCTTTTTAGTAGTTTTGTTCTAACATTGCACAATAGATTCCACGTTTCATCTTAAATCAATGAGCTATTTTTGAACACTATGTTTTGCATGTTTATAATTTATGCATGCCAACATTTCACTATGCTCCCAATTGTTGTGTTTCTACCATGGAATTGCAGGTTTTCCTACATTGTTTCTTGTTTTTCCACCACCACAACCCCTTCCTCCTTCACTTGCTAACATGTTTGCATAACATGAATTTAACTATGAACTTGCTATCAAATTTACAATTTCAGCCCAAAATGTGCATTCATCCATAAAATTTATGCTTACATGTGAATTTGTGCCTATTTGTCAATTGAGGCATGTTTGTGAACTCATGCTATAGTTTGAAACCATTGTTGATTTGTAGCTTCTTACTATGTTGTTGCATTATTAGTTATTATGAACATGTTTTTCTACATTATAAATTATTTGCAATGGAAAATTGGATCCAATCTTGTACATTGAAATATTTTTTGTGATGGAGATGCCATCACACTACTACTAAAGTGATAGTTTGCGAAATTAGTTTTTGAATTGTTTGTTTATCAACATTGATATGTTCATGTGTTAACATGACTCTATAATTTCAAATAGATTTTTCCACTAACATTTTCATTTACCATTATGTTATCAACTTTTGATAAACATTGTATTAACTTGTCACATAGGCATTACACGTTGACAATTTACCAATATACATAAAGTATGTATGTTTAAACAAAGTGACCAAACCATTGACTTACCATTAGGCCATATCTAAATGTGAATTGACTTAAAAATTTGGCTAGAACTAGGGTTTCTCAACAACCTAAACCCTTTTATATAACTAACAAATGGCAAATCCAATTCCTTACTATGAATATTTCTACATTTCCCTCCCTATTACCTAACCAATTTTAATCAATTAATCACTTGTTGGGTAGGTAATGTTGAACCCATTTGTTCACTAAAATGTGAAAATATGGATCTTTGTATATGCATTAGACTAATATTTTAAACTTTCAAAGATTTTTTACACACATTTCAAAAGCTTTACAAGGAGGATTATGGTTTGTAAGGTATTTGCAAACATAAAAAAAATTTGAGTTTAGTTTATATGTAATTAAAACACCCAAAAAAAGGTCCTTGCATTATCATGTTTTGTTGAACATCACATATTTTGGTCCTTGGGTTCAAACTTTTTGCTTTCACCTCGGGGCATAAAAAACACCATGTGCATCACCATGTTAGATAACAAATTTTCAAGGGTTACTTTAGTCTATCCCTACCCATCATCCATTTTATGTTCTTTGTCTTTCATTGCAAATATTTACAAATATATGTTTTGATATATTCAATTGAATGCTACAAAGCCTCATGGATTTGGATCCATTATGGGTGTTTGTGAATTTTTATGTTGCAGTGGTTTCCTTTTAACCAAGTTGTGTCATGACCTTAACTTTGGGGCTTGTGACCAAGGTTGGGGCAAAACAAAAAGGCAATAGGCTAGGAACAAGCTAAGGTAATAAAAGGGCTTAAACACATGAAGGGAGTGAAAAGAAAACATTCCTAAAATTGTTAGGGTGAATTCTCACTTCGAAAATATATATTTTTAGAATGTTCCAATTTTTTTGAACAAAAGTGCATGGGGTAAAAATTGTCCAAATCAAGAGTTATTTACACTATTGATTTTTTAGAAATGTAAATATTGAAAGTGAGCTTGCATTCTCCATTTGGAACTTTGAATGAAGAGTTTTGGCCAAAAGAAGGGTCAATAATCAAACTAGTTGTTTGACTTTTGATCATTAAAATTCAAAAAAAGGTCAAATGACTTTAAATGAATTGATACAACATGGAGTTTTTAAAAATTCATTGATTTGAAATTTTGTAGTTGGAAGCTTTTCAATTGGAACTCATATGAAAAAGTTATGAGCTTACAAAGTTGTGATGTTCATAACTTGTGAATTTTAGGGCTTGCACTTGATAATCTCAAGGAAAAAAAAATTTCAATGTAATCATCATGGAGAGATCCAAAGTCTACTATGCAAAGGATGGTGGTCGTCTATTCTTAAATGTGGGTTGCATGAGTGTATTGAGTCCAAAACAAGTATGTGATAGAAAGTTACCTCCATTTTGATTAACCATTTGCATTGTTTGGTTTATATATTGTGTATGTGACTCATGAACTATCTTAAAGTCTAATTTGAATGGCAATCAACCTATTTTTATGGGAGGTATTAGATAATTGTTCAACCTATTTTTTATCACCCCATTATTATATTATTTTCTATATATACATATTAAAACCACCCTAAGCTATAATTAAATTGATTATTTGAATAAAATGTATCCTATTTTTAAACTATTTAACTTATAATTTTGACCCAACAATCAATATATTATACCATGTATTTTTATTCATATATATATACTAGTGTCCACCTCAAAGAACTTTACCAATCTTGTGTGAAAATTAGGTCCGAGTTTGCCTGCTTGCACACATCATGAAATTAAAGATTATGTAAGCATCAATGTTGTACAACCAATTGGAAATGGCCATGCAACTAAAAAAATACAACTTATTTTCAACCATTTCAAGCAATTAATTAATGTTGTTTACAAAATTACAAAAAATAGTTAATTTATTTTTTAAAAATTGAAACTAATTACAATAATAAGGTATTGTGCAACCATGTTCAATTCTAAAAACATTTTCACCCCCATTGCAATAAACATTTTTTAATGTTAAATTATATACTAAAATGGTGTGAAAACTCCTATTGTGCACTAAATATGGCCAGGATATTGTAATTACAAAAAACACCTATTAAAGGATTTGATAACTACTAGGATTTCTCTTGTTAACCATTGCATGTGGATCTTGATATTTAATATTGAGCCTAAATACAATGGTTGTCCAACCATTTTTATTAAGAAGATAGTTCCAAGGTGTCATTATTGTTTTAATTCTAATGATGAGTAATCGAAACTTGTATATGGCGGATTTTTTGAATCTTTTGTATGGTAGTTTATGGACCATTCCAAAGACAATTTCCAAAACAACTAACCCATTTTCAAGTATAATTACTTCATTTCTTTCTTAATGACTACCTCCTTTTCCTATTAACATTTTTAATAACCATTTCCCACCTTTCGTACTAATTATCTCCATTTTAGAACTATTTCATATTTTTCAAAGTCCATCAACATGGATATGGATAAACAAATCAACATGTGTCTCTTCATGTCTATGAAATGTATATTAATTTTGACATTGACATAAATAATGATGAATCCTTGAAAACATAAGGGGGAAAAAAAGAGTTGATCATCACTAGTAGTGCACAACATTGGAGAGCTCAAATTTGATTAATTTACAAACTTTTCAATGTTTGTACTTGGGATTCAACAAAAATTGAAACTTAAAATTGGCATAGATCCCAAAACTAACCAACATTAATTTTAATTGAATTAAAGGTATGTTTTCATTTGTTTATGGAAAGTACAGTTCAAGGAAGTTCTTTTGAAATCCCCTTTGTTCAAAATTACTTTATTGAATATTGAATATGATATAAAATATTGTTGAAATTCATTTGTTAGTTCAAAAATAATAATGATAGACAATTTTCATTATGAAAAATTGTGATTCATGATTGAACTTCATCCAAGGAAGATGAACCATATGATGAACAAATTTTGTTAATTATGAAATTAAAATGAACGTTTTATAAATCCTACAAGTTAAACTATGAAAAGCTTAGCCTTGTGCTTGAAACTAAGGTTGAGATATGCCAAAAGGAAACGGATTGGGAATAAACCCAAGGCATGCCAAAGTGAAGTGAAACACATTTCTAGCCCAAGTCAAAGACCCCAATCCAAGTGGAGATGTGTGATAATAAAAAGGGAGCATTCCCAAGTCCTTCAAGTGACAAGTTTTCACTTTGGGAATTAGGAATATTGGGAGTCCCCACTATTTGAAATGAGGTTTGAGAAGTGAAAACATGTTGAGATTGGATAGAGTTGTGTATATGTATATCATTGAAAAGGATCTCAATGAAAGCTATGAGTTGATGGGTCCCATTGCCAAAATAAAAGAGTTTCCCCCAAAGGTTAGGGTTGTATGAAAGGTCAAGACAAAAAATGTGTTGAAATGATATGCAACCATATATAGTGAGATTTTGAAGAGGCAAATCATGTAAATATGATTCAAAAACTTGACACAATGTTGGTAAATGTTTTTGCCTATTTGTGCAATTTAGATGACCAAGAAATGGATATGAAATGTGTTGATTAAACAAACAAACAAACAAATAAATAAATAATGTGTTGATTATTCATTCTAGTCATCTTGAGCTTTCTCACAATTCCTTACTTTTAAAAGGCGAAAATTGAATGAGCATGCCTAGTCACTTAGGTGTCAGCTTTTTATCTCTTGAGAGAGAGATAAGCTAGTCCTATGCCACCCAAGCAACATTGTCTTTTCCTTGCACAAGACCATAGGGTTGGTGGGTGGGTCGGTGGGTAGGTAGGTGGGTAAGTAGGTAGGTAGCAAGGATAATGCAAGACAAAAATAAATTTTAACAAGGACATGGCTCAAATTGTATGCCTCAAAGAGGGGCCCTTGTAGGTTGGTAAAGTGCCTCTTGTGATTTTTTCATTTTAATTTAATTTAATTTTTTGTTAAAAGAGATTATATCCAATTCTTTTTTAAGGTGGATACGTCCCCACAAACCATAATAGGGTACTTGTCATACAGGCCCCCAGGCCCTTCCAAAATTCCAATTATGGGATAGCCACCACCTCATTCGTTTATTTTGTTTTAAAATCCTAGACAAAGGGGGGGTGGCGGGGGGGCAAAATGAAAACCTTCCCTAACTTAAGGTCAGCTAAACCTGTCTAAAAATATATATATTAAAAAAACTACTACCAAACTAAAAAAGCAAAGTCCAAATGTGGCCCAAAAGAAAATTCCTCAAAATTTGGTGATTTTTATATCCTTTTAATTTATATTTGTCACATTTTGACGAAATTTTGCACCAAAAAAAAAAAAAACCACTCTACTTCATAAGATTAAATAATAAAATGTGATGAACATTCCTCAAAATGTGGGACCAATTTTTTTAAAAAACCAGATAGTGGCCATAGTCTCTCCCCTTAGATGTTAAATAAAAAATGAGCATTTATGAAAAAGAAAAGAAAAGAAAAAAGAGCCATGTAAAGTGCAAATTTAACCTTTCCCTTGGTTGGATACAAATTTTATTCCTAAAACTATTTATCATTATTTTTGGCCTGAACTATTAGCCCTTGCAAAGAGTCGGGGTACCAATTGTGGCAAGTGACAACAACAATAACAAAAACTGACTAAAAATTTATCAAAAAAAAAAGAAAAAAAGATTAGGGGACAAAGTAGCTGTTGAAGTAGTATGTGTCCCCTAAATGTTTTTTTTAAATTTTAAATTTTTTTAAAATATTGTAAAAATTTAAAATTATTATTAAAATATTTAATAATAAATAATAAATTAATAAAAACTACCTAGTGTGTGCACAAGAATATAAAAAAAATATTCATTCATCCATTTGTTCCCCAAGCTCCCCCCCCAAAGTTCCCTTCCAAGTTTCCACACAAGATGATGACAAAAGTTTGGAGATAGGATTTAGGGATTTTGTTTTTACCCTAATTGGCGGTAAGTAAGACATTTGTAGCCGTTCTGGCAGCCCTATCCACAGCAACAATAACAACAACGTTGGCCAGTAGTTAGTGTCCTTTTCATCCATTATTGATTTTCCATCATCCATCCCACCTCACTTGGACAGAACCACCAAAGAAACAACCTAAACGTTGCAACAACCACAGCAACAACAGCAAATTCCAAATAATAAATAAATAAATAAATAATTTATTTATTTAATGATTAAAATTACCCTTTTTTTCCCCCCTAACCTTGACAGCTTTGGCTTAGACACTTAATTTATTATTATTATTATTATTATTATTATTATTAAATTTTCAGAAAATGTTTGAAATGTTCAAACTTTGATCATTTTCCAAAAGAAAAAAAAAGGAAATTTATTTATTTTTAAATTAAAAAAAATCTGAAGTAAATGATATGAATCTTCAAAAAGAAGATTCTTATTTTATTGAAAATAATTATAATTATAATTATAATAATTATTATATAAATAAAAATTCATTAGTTTTCACACACATGTGTAGAAAACCTTACCCATGGTATGGTTTTCTACCATTTTCCAACAAACCCAAGGTTTATCTTGTTGGCTTACCACAGATGATGAAGAAGAAGAGGAAGAAGAGGAAGAAGGTGATGATGATGATGAAGAAGGATTTGAGAAGAAGAAGAAGAAAATGAAGATGGACTCTTATTACTAACTGATCAGTGTTGGGTTTTTCTTGATTTACACTTCTGGTTTCATAGAGCAAAGAAGAAATTTCATGATGAGGGAGGGTTTTTTTGGTTCTGGATTTGTTTTAAGGTAGGTAATAAGGTCGGTGATCATTGAGGCTACAATTTCGGAAGGTATGCAGCAATTCGGGAAGTGGTTGTGTCGGTTTTCTTGTTGTTCGTGAGAGTGATCAGGAGTATTGATTGCTGTGGTGGGAGTGGGATTTTTTTATTTTATTTTTTGTTTGGTTTTCTCACGCAAAACCCAAATCTCAGTCAGGGATTGAGAGGTGAGTACTTACACAATTTGAGTACTAGGATTGTTGTTGTTGGGTGGGAAGTGGAGTTGCTTTTATGAGGAGTGTTGCTGGAGGTGTTTTGGATGTTTTGTGAGAGAGACGTTTCACTAAAGGGCTCGCTTCTTCTTTTTCTTCACAAGGATTGAGGAAAAATTCTCTCTCTCTCTCTCTCTCTCTCTGTGTTCGACTTTGCTGCTGGCTTTTTTCTAAGAGAAGAAAACGGAGCATCGTTGCAATGGCATGGAGCATTCAAGTTCGTGTGTCTAGAATACCCAAGTTGGGATCCTTTCTTGTGATTTTACTAGTCCTTATAATGGCAACAGAAACAATGGAGATGGTGGAAGCAATCACAAATGCTGGAGATATCCAGGCATTGAAACAGGTTAGTAATAAATTATTTTAATTTGTTTGTTGGAAGCTCTTGATTAGATGCAGCAGAATTCTTCTTCTCCACAGAGCAAACATTCGTACCTAGTCAAACCTCCCACATGGTGATATAATCAAACCCAATTGTGAGAATATGGTGAGAGTTTGATGTGGGGGGGGGGAGAAAAACCCCCAAACACCAGACTGCTGCTGAAGCTTTGCGTTTTTGGAATGGCAGATATTGATGGCAGTCAATGTGGCGTCAATCAAGCCATCATCATGCTTGGGCTCATGGAACTTCTCAA
>Ga0116230_10006456_pt1 | contig 11563 bp, 13 predicted proteins | sample S1TSphfallax_3_FD_88678 | JGI IMG/M metagenome (GOLD analysis project Ga0116230, IMG submission 88678) | Host-associated microbial communities from peat moss isolated from Minnesota, USA - S1T2_Fd - Sphagnum fallax MG | ecosystem: Host-associated > Plants > Peat moss > Unclassified | place...
AAGGGGCCACACTGTAGACCCACTTGAGTTTCCGCCAACGAGATAGGTCTAGACCTGTACTCTGACGGAATAGGGAAATCTTCATCTGACATTTTCTGATCCCTTGATCAGAGGATTTCTTGTAACATGGATAGGACGTGCTGTTGCTGAGAAGCCCAAAACAAAAAGGTTGAAATAATTAAACAATTCTAGATCTGTAGTGGGTTGCATTGAACGACGACAAAAATGGCACAGGAGTTTTGAGTGTGTTTCTGCTGAAGGTGGACAATTGGAAGCTGGCGTATTGTCGGACAAAATATGCAGGTTCAGATCGCTTCAAAACAATATGATAAAGGTGACTCCAAAAAAGCTGGGTGGATGCTAGACCTGCGCCCCAAAACGAAAAGAGAATTCTAGTCCAAGATTTTCAATCTCTGATTCCTGGATCCGATGATTTCTTTGCCAGGTGGCTGGGGTAAGAGTATCGTGACTTGTCACTGATGTACTCTGAATTAGTATGACTCATTGCCCCTGTTCCTTGTACCAGCTTAGATGCTCGGCCACCCAAGCACTTCCTTTATCATTCACTGTAGCTTGTCAGACTCTCATTTGCTGCAGTTCCATCATAAATGAAAATATCATCCAACATAACACGGTTTTGTTGCGGACGGAAATCTAAAAAGGACAACGCTTTTAAATAACTTTCGGATAGTGTATGCAGTGGACAAGATGATAGACCTACAATTGATAAAGGTCACAAATCCTGTGAATCGCATTAGTGCATTTGAAACCCAGCTGACTGTTGTGGGTTTGATGGATGAATTCCTCTGATATTGCTACAACTGCATGAAATGAAATGTAATAAGTTGTTAAAGATAATTCCATAATGACAGTGGAAAGTTTCCTCTTAGTCTCTCTCTTCAACTGGACAGGTGGTATTCCTCTAGCATTTTCAAAAATGATATAATTAGTGTCAAAGCTGCCAATGTACTATGGTAAGTTATGAAATTCATATTTGGCTCTAAATGGGCTATTTCTTCTTCTTCTAGAGGAATTAACCAATCCCTTAGAAAACAATTTGTGTTTCCTGAACATCCCCCTTGACACCCCAATTGGAGCCCTTCTGGGAGCTTTGCAACCACGAACATGGATTCATGGCTTGTATTTGTCAAAGACATCAAAGTCTTAGATGACATGCAGATTACAAATACAAGGTTGATTGGAGTAGGGGCATGCATGAAACTTTTTAAAACGAAAAAGAAAATTTGTGCCTTGACCTCTGAAAAGACAAACATGCATTTGGTTCTAGCATTAGAAAAATTGTGTTCTTGTAAAGATTCAAAGTTACCGAGCTCTTGAGTTTTATTTTAGTGGCCCATTTAGCACCACCAAATTTCTACCAGCAATATGTGAACCATGGGTCTCAGTGACTTATTTTGGATTGTACTTGTCTGTGGTACGAGTGTAGGACCTAGGTGTTGGGTCCCCAAGGCCCACGGCTTTGGTAGTTATACAATATATATTATGAGGGCTGCAGAGGGTTTCAACTTGTCCATTTAACCCTGCTTATTGGCGAGGATTTAGTATTAAAATAGTGTATTCACATACATAGGGTGTTGAATAGGCTTGTGTGCATAGTTGTGAAGAAAAAAAAGTTATGGTCAATAGACAAATGGGTAGAGTCTAGCAAACACATGGTTCGAACCACAGTTTATTTGAAACACAAGTGAAGATAAAACATTGACATAATTGCTTTCTGAAACTACATCGGCATAGAACAAGGTATGAAAAAAAAATTTAGCACCAATTTTAAAAGAGTTCATGTTGAGTTTTTAATTTGTTTTGGTGTTGGGCCTTCATGCCTGCTTATCTGAAATTATTGCACTTTTATAGTTGATTAATGTTGTGTCCTTTTTATGTCTTTTCCTTTTCTCTGACCCTCAAATCTTGTGAACTTCATCTTGCATATTGATTATTTTTCTCTCAAATTTCACCCTAGTTTAGGGATGAACTATAGAAATTGCTAGATTTGGCGGTGGTCTGAATTTTTTTTCTTTGTTTATCTTCAGTGAACTACCTAACAATTAAGAATTGTCTGAATTTTAGAAGACCAATGGAAATGGTAGGAAGGGATCATTATTTTCAATGTTCAACAAAATAGGGTGGTGTGTAGACTCCCACATTTTTTTGAAATTGCCAATGAGTGGTCTAGAATTTGATTTCTTAGTTATCTTGAGTGAACGACCAGTTCAATCTGTAATAGCTATTTATAGATTGGTTCTTGCAGGTAAGTACTTCTGCACTTTATTTTCATTTTTGTGATGTACCACCCAATGGGGGTCACCCCAAAAAATCATTATTGAAAACAATATGAAAACATAAGAAAAACAAGGAGCGTGTCACACTCTGGCTTTACCATTTGGATTAAAAGGTATCTTAAGGCAAAAGATGAATTATGGAAACTCAAATATTTCACCATGTAAAAATATAATCTTCAAACACCTTCTTAGAAAGCTTATACCTGACAAATCTGATGACAATGAGCGTGTTGTGAAAGAATTTGAAACCATGATATGTGACCTGTTGCTCAATCCTCTCGAGCATATCATGTCATGTCACCAAAAGTTCTGATTTTCTTGATGACCAACAGCATTCAGAGCAAGCCTGATGACCTACTAGCATGGGATGTGTCCAGATTCAATTAATGGAAGTATTGTTTGCATAAAAAGATCTTCAATTTAGACATCTAGAAATTAGTTTGGTTCTACCTAGTCTTATCCTGCACCGTACCAATAGAAGCAGATGATGTTTTGATTCGTCATCATCTCACTTGTGCATTTGTTTTTGTTCCTGACTTTTGACTGGCTGTTCTGGTCATTGCATCACAACTTTGCCTGGCAGCCAGAAGTCCAGGTCATACGTTGTAAAACTGGACCGCCCAAGATCTCATCCCTCACACCTTTTGTGAAGTGCGGAATGCCATAGCCACACCTTGGAAGTCACTGTCCTTGCATTGTGATGTGACCGTCTTGATCTGTGTAAAGAAGTGCACACCAGCATCCCATAGAAGTTTAGGTCTCCGCCACATGATGCTGTGGATCCCGAGATAGAGAAGAAATCCAGGGGCACTGGAATTGGAATATTAATTCCCACTTGCCGACCATCAATCTCATGTTGAAATGTGCTTCCAACTCCCGCTGATCTAGTGAATATTGCTGTTCCATCTCCGTACTTGCTTCTGTTCACTAACTGAATAGCGTCCCGAAGACTGTTGGCCTGCATGCACAGAAGCACAGGTTGAAATATCTCCCGCTTGTGGCACTCCATATCTTGTTTCACAGCTGCCGAGATGGTTGGACGTACAAAATTTCCATGCTCATATCCAGGAACATGGAAGCACAGAGATCGTATCGTGGGCTTAGTGCCATGCGTTGGAAGTTCACCATACAGAACAAGTGAAAAGTCAACTAAAGATGACTCAGTGATTCTTCATCCTGTATCGTGCCCTTTGTTGGTAGTGAAGGTCAGTCCCTATTAGCTGTGACAATACCAACATGGTTGTCAAACGCTCCCAATCTTTGACTCCAAGGTACCCTGAGTGACCGGTTGGCCCAGTGACCTCCTACTAGAATTTGGTTTGGATAGTGTATGTAACAGCCAATATCCTCTTGTGGTCAATGTAACTCTCAGCCATTTGCAAGGTGGCTGTGAGTTTCAAACCTTGATGCTCTACATAAAAATAGGGATACCAGAAACGAAGGATTCTAGTACATCAAGAGCAGCTTTGCGAATGACCTGTCAACGTTGGTAGGAACAAAAAATTGAGTGCAAAATACTCTCATGCATCATGAGGAGGAATCTGTGGAACGCTGCTTCACTATGCCACATGTCTGTTTTGTTTCCTCAAAGTGAGAAATTGACAGACAGGCTGGTAAACTCTCCTTCACACTTGAAAATTAAGAGATATGCATGCACATTGCAGGCCACTGAATGCAGGGTGACAATCCAGTTTGAACTAACCTCCACTTTGCTTTCTGAGTCACACATTCAGAAAAAAATTCCAACTGACCTTTATTCCCAGTCCATCAAGTACCAGCCTAGCTCCATCAGTTGCAACACACTCGACAAGACTACAAATGTGCTCCTTGGCTTGCTTGCTAATGGCAGGCCCCAGATCTGCCCCGGACTGTGTCCCTGCTTTCAATCTCACCTTTGATGCTATACTCTTCAAACCTTCTTCCTAGGACCTTGAATCTCTGACAAACACATCAGTGGTGATTGCCATGTATCGCTATGCAGCAGCCCCAAATGCAGCTCCAACAAGTGCATTCAGTGTTGCCTCAGGGTCTGCATGTGGCATCACCACAGCGTGATTCTTTGCCCCCATGTTGCACGGAACTCTCTTGCCTTTGGCTGAGGCTCGAGAGTAGATGTGCATACCAGCCACATCTGATCCCACAAAAGAGATAGCCCTTATATCAGGATGGTCACATATATCGTTAAAGATTTTGTGTGTGCCATGCACAATATTGATAAGTCCAGGAGGTAAGCCAGCCTCTGTTGCGAGCTCTGGCTGGAGCATTGCAGCACCAGGATCTTTCTCTGAAGGTTTCAGAATGAATGTGTTCCCACAAGTGATTGCCATTGGATCATTGCTCGAGTTATTAGCGCGTTTGTCTATACTCAATGTTTAGGCAACAATAAGCATATGGGAAAATTTACTCATATGCTTGTAGGAAATCAAGATTGTATTGAAGAAAGAATTAAGGCTTATTAGATGAAGAGATCAAGAAAGGAAGTGAATAAATTCTATAGAATAGCCATCCTTGACCTCTTCTAAACTATTCATTTTACAAAGGGTCGCGAGTAGTTTAAGAGACAACTAAACTATTTACAAAGGTCACTAGTGGTGAGGGGTCAATAGAAACAACTGTTATTTAAGGCATTTGACGTTAATAATGTTGTCAGTCAGTTTGATAGAAGCATGACAGTGAATGAACAACACCTGCTCTCTTCTCAGATTGCATTTGTTGTGAATGTCAAACAAAGAGATTCGTTTCTCTAAATGATATGCTCGGACTTGGTTTTATGCTTATGTTCTCCCTCAATCTACTGAATTGCTGAACTTCTAGTGGTTTTGGGTTACCACTACTCCTACTAGAATTGGTTACCAAGGTAAAACCAAATATTAACTTAGTTGAAGTTCATTGACAATCAAGTAACAACAGGCAACCACTAGATGGTGCACTGGTGGGTGTTGGTTCACCTGCTGGTGTGCAGATTTAGTGTTGGTGTGAAGTTAATGTTGTTTAGGTTCAATGGTTGTGTAAGAGGGTGTAATGTTCAGTGATGGGTGAATTAAAACATATGAGGATTTGAAGCTTAAAATCTTTGATCATTGCATCTTTGCTTTTAGAATACAAAGAAGTTTTGTAAAGCCCTAGATGGTACACCTATCAGGTTTTTGAACATATATTACATGTACACATATCCTGCTAGACTATTTTAACTTGATATTGTGTTTATATTGTGTGAATTGAAATCATTAGGTTGCAGTGCCAGTGCTATTGAAAATAGAGAAGAAAAAAGTCACGTATTGGTTGCGCATTACTATTCAATGGACAGTCCCTTATGCGATTTCACTGTCAAGTTGATTCATGCCCATTTTTTCTTCAAAGATGAAAATATTTCCCAATTGGAAGATAGATATGAGAAGACCTCTTATATTCATCCTGTTAAAGCCTTCGTACTTTATGGTGAAATGGAGCTTTTATGATTTCGCTGATGAAATCAAGTTTGCAACATCCTCACTGTTGAAAAATGAGGTGTCACATAAGACATTGACATGGTCTTTGGTCAAGAGAAATCACAAGTTTGGAGATGGGCTTTCAAGTTATTTTCAACTAGTTGCATCCTTCTTCATTGGGCGAAGAATAATGATTTGTTTCATGACAATTAGTCGATGTGGTTATTCTAGGCAAGAGAACGTTGAAAAAGGCTATGACAATGCCTCCTTCCAAGAAGTCTGAAGTGGAGAAGAGGGTTTTTCTCCGTCCCAACATTAAAGAATCATTTGAGGAGTTAAATGAAAACGAGGTGGTACATGTGGTTGATCTAGCCGTACGAGAAATGGTAGAGGAGTTGTCGGGGTGTTTATTCCAATGTTGTGCGGGTAAATCAGTTATCGGAATATAGCCATTGGGTAGGGGTGGGGTATGTTGTATGTTATTTATTTTATTTTATTCTTTCAAAATCAATACACTTTAATCAAATGCATATTTAAAGGTATATAAATTTGAAAAATATATTTGTTTCATAATCTTGGATATATCTCAAAAATACTCATATCCAAAATTGGGTATGTTCTTAAACCTAGGTAGATTTTGTTAGATTACATTACTTCTTATCAATTTTCATGAAGTGGCCAAATGATTGATGGTTGGATTGTGAAGCCCTTGTAGGGGATAAGTATTTTGCTAACTTTGGGATGTTAAAGTAGATTTTTTTACTAGATCAAAAGGAGTTTGAAGACAAATCAGATATGTATGTTAAGCTTGTTAATATGCTAGATTTTGATTTTTAAATTTACATTTATGTTTAGAAAGGCAAGTGGCATGATGTTCAATTTGATATCATTTGCCTTTCACTTTATGATATTCACAATTAAGGCACCCCTTCTTGGACATAAGATTTTGTTTTGGCTATCTTTTGAATAGAAAATTTACATGGAATATATTTAAGTTTGAAATTATAATAATTTGCATGGTGCTAGTGATTTTTCACATGTGTATGTAATAATGCATAAATATTTTGGTAAAAAAACTAGAATTGTAGAAAATGAGTGCATAAGTTTTTGGGGCCACAAACTCTAAACCTAATAAATACAAAAATCAACCAAATAGCAAAAAACAGGAAACACCTTCAATGTAGTCCTTTTCAGAATGTATTTTATATTTTTCAAAATTCTTGTATTGTATATTATTTAATCAAATGCATTTTATGAACATTGTTCAACATAGATGTTCGCATTACTTATCCATGAAAAAAATATGAAGTCAATTGTATTGTTTAATACAATCCTTTTGATTCCTTTAAGATGAAAATTATAGTTAAGACAATGATTTAAATTATTTTTAAAAATTTAAAAGAAAATTTATATTGTATCCAATTTATTCTTGGATTATTTTATTAGATTAACATGACATTATTCTAATTATAATCATACACCAATTCATTATAATCATGAAATCGTAAATGTAATAAAAACCCAAAATAGAGTAAAAACATGGTTGGGTGCCAAAACCAACTATTTCATTAAATATCCAATGGACCCTTTCATTTGAATGTTATTAAAATTTAATAACACATTCATATTGAAAGTTTGTATTTTTTGTATAGGTACATACATTATTAAGGTATTATTTTATGCATAACATTTCACATTTGAACAAGTTGAAAGATTCTTAACAAGTCAGAAAACACTTTTTAAGACTTTGTTTCATGAGAAGGAAAACATTTCAAGGATTCATAAGTAATGTCTAAACAAATTATTTTATTTCAAAATTTTACCACAAATGCATTAGTTGTTAATGTATATAAAATGTTCACATGTGATAAGAAACAAGTGTGTTATTGCAATGTACAAAGTTTCAAAAAATGAGTTTTTTTGAGAATTTTGGGCCATTGACAAAGACATGGCCCACATTGGAAAAAAATTATTGTTTTTATTTTCATAAGTGAAAAAAATGGATATTTTGGATGCCTACATAAAATATGAAACTAATTTATTTAATTTGAAATGAAAAATAAAATAAAATCCAAAACAGGGCATAGGTTTTATAAAAAAAAAAGTGAATTTAAAAATCCTAGGAGTGAGTTTTTATGTTTCAAATAGGGTACCCCAACTATGTTTGGACCCAATAGTTTTTTCGAGTCTTTTTTTGGTTAAATTGTCTTTTTTGTACCCTAATTGTGAATATAACTTTTTACCTATATTTAAAAATAAAACATTAAAATATTTCAATCTAATTTTATTTTTATGATTTGACATCACATGTGTGCATTTTCTCATTAGATTTAGACCTTTGAAAGTTGTTTAAATAAATTCCCATTTTTTTAATAAGATAAACTTTTTCTTACCCTTTTTAAACCTAACAAGGGGTATAGATAAAGGACACCCAAACTCTACCCTTCTACTCATAATTATAAAATTTGTTTACATGAACCTACCCTAATTGGAAAGAAATCATAATACCTTTTAAACCTATTGAATAAATAAATTAAAAATTATGCATACCCTTAGCCTAGGATATATCAAAAACAATATAACCACACAATACTGGTTTCTTCATGCTTCTAATAATTAGTGAAGGGCTGCTTAGGCCACTGTTGTTTTTCCCAGATGGAGCCACTTGATTGGGCCACCACCAATATTTTTGGAACATGGGTCACTCCATGACATAGAAGCATGCTTTGCCACACTTACCTTTCCCTGGTGCTTTTGGGAACACCCTTTGGCAACACATTGGGAACATCATGGGGAACACATATTGAACATGGGAACAACATTGGGAGCATGATGGGAACAAAAGAATTAATAAAATTCATCGTTGCTCCCCTCGTTCTGCTTTCTGACCTCATTTTTGTGTTGTTTTCCCTTGTCAGGAAGGTCAAGACACGATGACCTGGATAGCCTCAAGCAGTGAAGAGCTCCTGAAGAAATGGGTGCGTTCCAAAAGCAAGAAAAGTTGGAAATGACATCCAAATCAGAACCACGTGAATGGATCTCGCGCAGCCAGTCGACAGGATACCCACAAACAGAAGAGGAAAACCCTCATGTAAACCCTCGTTCAAGAATATCTGAGACATATACTTAAAACCTACAGACAAAAGAACTTACACCAATTTGCCAAAACATTTAGGCTAAGAATCAGCATCCATCTACAAGAAACAAGCAGGGTTTTGTTTTTCAAATATGAAGTGACGATCATCTATGAGATCATTTAGCCATATTCGGCTACAGACTAGATATGAGAGTAGAAAGACAACAGAATCCTTCTTCTATATTCTTGGCAACCTAGTGCAACTTGTCATAAAAATCTGGCCATCTGGAAAACGTTTTTTCCCAAATCTGGCGAGTTTGGGGCAATTTTTCCATGGAAAATCCTTTGCGTAGGTCTAAATCATTTTTTTCAGTTCGAAATTTGGTGCTGAATTTCAAAGAACTTTTCCATGGTTTTGTCTGTTCTAGGAGCAATTGGAAAAGAGCACAGACAGTAAGGTTCCAACTGTCAGCGAAATATGTATTGTGTTACGTTTCGATAGCTTGCTCAGTCAACTATGAATTTGCCATCCTGTCAGCATCAAAAGAGCATTTATAGCCAAGAAGATGTACAAAAAATTAAAAGTGCTAAAATCATGTGTTTTTTAGATTCTCAATGGCCAGAACTCAACCAAAATTTAACAAACTTCGTGAAATTTCTATACATGGTTCAAGCACGTAGCCAAAAAAGTCTAGGAAGATGTTTAAAAACTCGTACTTTCAGAATATTTAGCTTGAAGCCAAATTTGGATGAATCTTCGTGTGGATCATGGCCACTTCGGCTACAACACAAAATTGACAAAATAAAAAACATCAGGGCGCCAATATATGCGCACATAATATTATATATCTCCATACAGCACATTGTATGGGTCACATATGGGAGAAGTGGACCAACAAAGATAGGGAGTACAATATCTGAGGGTGACTATGATTTATAGACTTCCTCTATACCAGAATTATATACCTATAGTTCTGGTGTTACATCATTCCACCGCACAAGAAACACTATCATAAGAAAGATTGCAGGGAATTTATCCGCGTCAAAACAGAAGAAACCACGCATGAACTCCACAAACCATGATTTTCAGATTCACTGATCTGAATTCTTAGGTGTTCGGAAAACAGTGACCAGGAACGGGAGGCCAAGGAGGGGGTATGGCAAGGGGTATGAGGCAAATTCCACTGCAGCAATCCTTCGACTGGGAGCATTCTTCACCATTTGGAAAGCATTTGTCATCGATAGAAGAGTGAACGGCACAGGGCAAGCGCAAAAGTTCGCATGCAGCTGCCTGCAAAAGGGCGAGCCCAGCCTTCGTGTCGACAGCTGCCACGTGCTCACGATTCACGAGTATACCTCCAACGCGGTCCTCAAGCTCACGAGCGGCCTCCGTCATCTGCACCGCCACTAGCATAATGCAAGCAATGGCTAGTAGATGAAGCGCAGCACTGGAAACCTTGGAAGTTGTCATCGGCATGATCGCCAAACCGTTCTGCCTCAACACACACTCAAAGCAGAACGCTTGCAAGCGAAATACCGGATCAATGGAGAGAAGGGCGGAAGCGAGCCCCAAAGAGATTGTGAGAGATTGTGAAGAGACTGTGACAATTTGGGCGTTTTTATTGACACATGACAGCACACCTGCACGAGTTAGTTACTGTAAGGGCCCACGCTGTACAGCCACCTGACTCCTGGCAAACGATATAGGTCGCGACCTGTACCCCGAAGGAAAAGGAAAATCTTCATCCGACATTTTCTGATCCGCTGATGAGAGGATTTCTTGGGAAGACATTCAACTGGCCAAGGGTCTTAAAGCAGCCAGTACCAATAGTACTGCTGCGATTTTTTCTCCCTGGTCTTTCGGTACTGGCTGCATTTAAGACCCTTCGTCAGTTTAATGTCTTCCGATTTCTTGTCCCCGCGTTAGAACATGCTGTCACTCACAAGAAAAAAGTAAAACAGCTTTAAATAACTAAACAGTTCTAAGTTTGTAGTGCGCTGCATTGAACCACGACAGAAATGCCACAGGAGTTGTGACTGGTTCTGGCTCAACGTGGCTAATTGGAAGCGGGCATGAATTTTGTGGGATAAAATTGGCAGCTTCCGCTCACTGCAAACCAATATAATAAAGGTCACTCCAAACATGTGGGTGGGTTCTAGACCTGCCCCCCAAAAAAAAAAGAGAATCTTTAATCCAAGATTTTAAACCTCTGATTCCTGGATCCGATGAATTCTTTGCCAGGTGGCAGGGGCAAGAGTCTTGTGATTTGTCCCTTATGTACTACGAATTACTATGACTCATTGCCCCTGTTACTTGTACCATCGTAGATGATCGACCACCCAAGCACATCTTTTATCATTCACTGTAGCTCATCAGAGTCGTATTTGCTTCAGTTCCATCACACATGCATGTATCATCAAACAGAACATGCTTTTGCTGGCAATGAAAAAGTAAAAAGGAAAAAACTATTAAATAATTTGAAGTTAGTGTATGCAGTTGAGAAGATGATAGACCTAGAATCGATAAAGGTCACAAATCCTGTGAATCGCATTAGAGCATGTGAAACCCAGCTGATTGTTGTGGGTTTGATGGATGAATTATCCTGATATTTCTACAACTGCATGAAATGAAATGTAATGAGTTGTTAGAGATAATTCCAAAATGACAGTGGAAAGTTCCGTCTTACTGGCTCTCTTCAACTGGGCGAGTGGTACAGCTCTAGCATTTCCAAAAATGATGTAATTAGTGTCAAAGCTGCCAA
>Ga0116230_10006458_pt1 | contig 11560 bp, 10 predicted proteins | sample S1TSphfallax_3_FD_88678 | JGI IMG/M metagenome (GOLD analysis project Ga0116230, IMG submission 88678) | Host-associated microbial communities from peat moss isolated from Minnesota, USA - S1T2_Fd - Sphagnum fallax MG | ecosystem: Host-associated > Plants > Peat moss > Unclassified | place...
GGTCATGGTAATCTAATCTAGTAATCCTTGTACACCTTTTACATGTTGAAGCATATAAGTTCGCTACTAGATAACTCTTGAATATGGTAGTGGCCATCCCTTGGTCATACCTATATTGGCACATTTTTTATTTTGCATTCCCTACTGAAATGTCCTTTTAAAAATGTTGTCTCACACCTATAGCTCATGAAAAATGCTATGTATCTTGAAAGTTCATCTTAGAGTTTGAATAAGATGTTATTAGCAAATGGTTTCTAAGTGGTGGAATGTCTTAACTTTTAATTGATAGTTGACCAAAACCAATTCAACATATTACTATCAAGTAATCAAGGCATTTTCAAGGAGACTAGAGTATCAATGCTCCACTTGAGTCATGTTAAAGATTTGTAAGCAAATAGGGATGTGCACTATGCTTCATAAATACCTCAAGCCAACATAAAAGAGGATCAAGACTTTGCATGGCCATGTTCTTTCACATATGAACTTCCTCGGCCATGATTACATACTAGATGAACAACTTCCAAATGAATAGCAAGGAGGTGCACAAGAAATTTTTGTAAACTTGGATGAATATGCACTATGTCAAAAGGCGACATCTATGATTTCGACATTTTTATAACTAACTAAATTTTAGTCATGTAGTCATGTCTTTAGTCATGTAACATAACTTAGTCATGTTTACAATTCCATAATTAGGTCATGTCACAAAGTTCACAACTACATGACTAAGGCACATGGTTTGATTTCAAAATCACATTTGACCAAATAACAAGACATATTGGACATGTTAAGAAGTTGGGAAAATTATATGAATATAATTTGTTGGTTAGGTGCATGCATTTAAAATAATATGTTCATAATTATGGATATTTTAAATATTATGATTTTGCACATGAACCACAAAAATAGACTTAATCCAACATCATGTCATTGAACCTTCTTCTTCTTCTTCTTGGAACCAATATTAAAGTACATTCACACTAGGTTTTGCTTAAGTTTGACCATGGTCAATTTAGGTTTAACCTAAATTCAACCCAAGTTTAACTTTTAAATTTAGCTTAGGTTTAATCTCTAAGTTTAACTTTTAAATTTAGTTTTTAGGTTTAGTTTTTAAGTTTAGCCTAAATTTAGCCTAAGTTTAACTTTTAGGTTTAATATAAGTTTAGCTTTAAGTTGAACTTATTGATTCAATCTTGGTTTAGTCTTTAAGTTTAACCTTTAGGTTTAACTTAGGTTTAGCCTTTAAGTTTAATTTAAGTTTAATCTAATTTAATTTAAATATATTTAGGTTAACTTATAATAACATAAGGAAGCTTAAGTCAATTTAGCTCAATTTAAGCTAGAATTGGTGGGTGCCCTAAGTTAACCTAGGTCAACCTAGGGTGGCAAAGGTTAATTTAAGTTTGCCAAGATAAAAATATATTAATGGTTATAGCTTTGTGGTAACTAATTATGTTAGAAATAAAAAGTTGTGGTGCAAGGGTTAAAAGCTTGAACCTTCAAAGTGAAGGTGATACGTTTAAGTATTCACACTTGCAACTTAAAATTACCTAAGATCCTTGCCTAAATGGCTTACCTATCCTATTTTAGGTTTGTTTTTAGTCTAAACATCCTCTCTATATTAAGTTTATTAGGCCTTGGTTTTCATACGGCATCACATGATCAAGTCAAAAATGTTCATTTCTTGGTTTTAGGTTGCCACATGCAACAAAAAATAATTGAAAATATTTTAATTTATATTTTAAAATTAAAACTCAACCATTAGGTGCATATTTCATGATTACTATTTGATTTAATATTATAAAATTTGATGACCATGCATGTACGTAGGATCCTATTTATTTTTTGGTGACTAACCTGTTTTATTGGCTCATCACAAATAACATCTGTACTTCAAAGATAGTTGGTGCATATATTGTGTGTAGACTAGTTACATAGTTTCCAAAGTTAAACTTGTTGACAAAGGATATGATATAAGTTTACAACATTATCTCACATCATCCTTTGTTGCATACAAAAGTACCCAATTTTGACCATTATTATATTTTTCATACTTTGTCCAAATGAAAAGAAATAAAAATTTCATTTTAAAAGATTTTTCCAAGATCTACACATCTATTAAAAAATTTAACAAGAAATCAAGTAATTTGACTGAAAATGCATTTGAATCTTCACTATTTCACACATTTGAACAAGAATGATATCTTGAAGTTTTTTTTTCATAAAATAGTTTGTAAATACACATATTCAAAATCAACATGGTTTTTTTGGTGTATGTGTATATATATATGAGTCCTACCTACCTACAAATAGGTGGGTAGGTAGGGTTATGAATAGGGTATATATATATAATATTTTCCCACCTTTTAAAAATATAACGAATCAATAAAAATGGTATAAATGGTGGACTTATTACAATGTGTTGTATTTATTTGTGATTATAAAAAATATTTTTAAATAAAATATGTTATTTATGAAACATATAATAATATTTTCAACATTTGAAAATTTTATTATGAGTAGTAAATTTTAATCTTATTTTTAATTTTTTAATTCATTAAATGTATATATATACAATTCCAAGTTGTATCAGCAAATATTTTGATAAATTATTAAATATAAAATTTTATATTTTTTGCTACCCATCACATGGAAACATTAAAAACAATACCATTTTGGGGCATGTGGATTTCTTTTGAAATTCATTGGATATCACTAATAAGAATATATTTCATTATTTAATGTCAAAAAATCCCCCCAAAAAAGCATTTAAATAAGCCTTTGAGTAAAAGTCTCAACTTAAATGTTTCAATTATATTCTATGCATCAATGTTTTATTTAATTTTATGGTTTCAAGAACTTTGGCCAAAAAAATTCCATTTTTTGAGATTTTTTAAAAATGAAAATAAATCCCCAAATATTTTTTTTAGCCACTATCCATATTTCACATTAAATAAATAGTGACTTTAAAACATAAGTTCTAAATATTATAAAATATTAGTTATTTACTTATGTAATAATTATGTGTTTGATCATCTACAAGCTTATAATATGCTTATTAAGTACATATGTCTACCTTCTATTTTTTTCCCCTTTTAATTTTTTTTAATGCTTGAAATTATATATTATTAAATAATTATATGGTGTTCATGAAAAAAAAAATATTCATGTATTCCTATCCATGAAAACTTTTAGTCATGTAGTCATATCCATGGATACAAAAATACAACTAGGCACAAAAACATGGCATATATGACTATATGACTAAAAATGGTCACTAATCATATTTGTCATAGTCATAAATGTCAAGATTTGGCATAGTGAAATGCAACTACATTATCTTCATAACCTTTGATGACACCAATAACACCTTGAAGCACAAGTATCAAACACAAACATGCAAATGAACCCCTTTCACCTATAATAAAAGAAACATTGAACAAAAGCATGTTAAGGGCAAATTAAGGTAGACATGAAGGGGGGACTTTTGAATTTTATTTCTGGAAGGAATTTTTGAATTGTTCTTATTCCATGTTGATTTGGGAGTTTATGTACATTGTATAGAGAAATTGGTAGGAAATATAGGGGTCCATTCAAGGCTGGGGTACACAAAAGCAATGTCTTGCCCCAAAATCACTCTCAAAACACTAACTTCAATGACCATTACATTTATGAAATAATATATTTAGTAGATTTTCTTTTTTCATTAGATACACATATACTTTTTGATTAAAATGACAATGACTTTTTGTGATTTGGATGATTAAAACATGTTCTTAAATGTCTTAAATGATGGCTCAAAAACCATGCCCCACTATGCAATTTTATCAAAAAGGAATCAACAAGACTAGTAATAGTTTTTCAAATTGCTCCATATCTTAACCATGAATAGAATAAAGTGTGTTTTATATGATGGCATGAATTTTCGATATGATAAATCAGAAAATTTTGTAGAATTGATGTTAGAATCTTGGATTTTTTTTCATAAAAAATGTTCCATTAATAAGCACAATCAAATTAATTTTGTTAATTACAAAATTATAGTCCAAAGGTTTGGAAAGAAGTATATGAAATGTGGTTGTAATAAATAGGACATTATTTGATTTTTTAAAAGGTTTTTGGCACTCCAAATGAGAACATGTCATTCTAAAAATGTCCAAATAATCCTACATTCCTTTTTGGTTTATACTTGAGTAAGATGTTCAAAATTTGTTTAATTGATTTGAATCATTCATTATAATATTAATTGGTTGAAAGCTTAAACATACATATCCCCCTTTCATTGTTTAACATCTCAAAACATTCATTTTGTTGAATCTTTGCTTCAAAATTCATGACACATGACAAAAAGGTGTTGCAGTTCTTGTTGTGGTACCCCAACCATGAATGCACCCCACAAAGTAAAAGCTTAGACATGGAACATAAAGTTTTTGTTTTGATCATGTAAATTTCTATTTGAATTTGGAAGGGTTGAAGAAACTATAATGTTCAAATAGGAATTGTGTAAATGAAATATAAACTCATTATTATAATCATGAATTGTATTAGTTCCTATATGTTTTTTAATGTAAAATACATTGTGTATGTTTTGAGATATAAATTTAGTTGCAAGGAATATTACAATATAATTTTTTTGTAAATAAGTACTTACCATAATTTTATTTAATGGAAACAATGGACCACATTAACCACACATACCTCAAAATTGGAAAGTGTTGCATGAAGATCTCTAATAATACATTTATCAAAAACCATGTACTTAAACTAAAAAACACAAAGAAATCCACAATAGAAATTATGACATGTTACATTTTCTTTCTTGGATTAACACCACAACATGTCATGCCTTCATTAATGACAAAACATTTTTATTTGCACCCTTGCAATTTGCATTAAACTCATCAAAAGATGATGTAATTCCATAAACCTATTACACTTGTTATGATGTAATATTAATCATGGGTTTTGCAACTATCCAAATTCATTAGGTTTTTAACGAAATGGGACAAAAATGATTAATATTTATTAAAAACAATTTGGGTAAAAAAGATTAGTTGATTAGGAATTTTTTTATGAATTTTTTGAAAGTCATTTTGGATAGTCACATGTTGCACTAAGTAATTTCTAATTTTTAAAAAATGACATGAATAATATAAGGTCCCAAGTTAATATAACGTGGATTAAAATGCCACATCATCATACAACATTTTTATTTATATATTTTTTTAGATCATTAAATCAAGCATGATATTTTTTCACAACATGCCATGAAAAAAATGCAAGTCATGAAATTTATTTATTTCAAGTTTCATCAACAAAAAGTTTTGGCACCATTCACCACCACTATATGTGCATGTCTATATCTACATTTGTACATGATACATCAATGTATATACACATTATATACAATAATGCATGCATCCATCAAGGTTTGAACCCAAGACTTCACGTAAATACACCAATGTTTTAGCCACCAAATCACTTCAAAACTTTAATAACATTAAATTAAAAAGGTTTAAGTTTATTATGTTCTACATGAAATTATTCAAGAAATTCAAATTTTAACATACTTTTTTTTTTTCAAAACTTATTCAAATGCTACAAATGAAAAGATGATTTTGAAGCTTATTCAATAATGTATTCAAATAATAATAATTTTAAATTTCTTAAAAATAACATAAATAACATGTTATGAGTAAATTTACAAATATCTTTTTGTTTAAATTGAATTACAATTTTTGTAAGTGTGATTCAATTCAATATGAATTTAAGAATGCCTTCATCAATTATTTAACAATATATAATTTTTATAATGTAAAATATATGTTCATTTTTTGAAATATTTTATGTTTTAAATTTTCCCCAATATGATTAGGTTTTAAATATATATATTTGTTTTTGTTTCTCTCACTTTTGCAATGTCACTCAAATGGTAACCATCCATAAAAAGATTTAGTCACATTTGCCTATAGACAAGTTATGGAATTCAAGACTTGTTTAAATCCTTCAATATTATGGCTACCTATTATAACCTATTATAAATTTTTGATGATATATATTTTTGAATTGATTTTTTTTTTAAAATTTAAAGTCCTTTGTTGATGTTGTTGCCCCATTAAATTGAAAAACATCAACCACAAAATAATAATAATAATAAAGTAGTCAATATAGTAATATAATTTTCAAGACCATAATTGTTTTGCAACATTAGTCATACAATAATACAAATGATTAATTACATGACTTTGAAAAAACCTACTGCACTATATTTTTTATAATATTTTGTTTCCTTTGTGGAAGTAAAAAAACATAATTTGGTGAAATTTTGAAATTAAACAGCTGGATTAAACCCCCTTCTCAGCCCCCTTAACCAATGTTGTTTTATTTTATTTTATTTTGGTGGTGAATTTTCACAACTTGGTGACTTTTTTTGAGAAAAAATTGGAAATTGCAAATGATAATAATTAGGATTTCATCAACATCAACAAAGGATGTTTTTAATTAAAATACCAAAATTTGGATTTTTTAAAACTATATATTTTACAATTGGTTTTCAAATGGAGATATAAATTTTTTTAAATAATTTTATATTTCCATATATGATCTATAGCCCAAAACATGGTTAAATCATTTTATGGATGATCTTGAACAACACCACAAAATTGAAAAACTAAAATTATTATAAACAAATTTGATGTCATTATTATGATCACCATTTTAAATTCATCCATTTATTTTTCTTTAAAATGCATCTTTAAATATTTAAACATGAACATGTAACAAAAAAAACATAAAGAAAAATGTTAAATCATCATAATTTTTATTTTTTTAAAGTTCATATATATATAATAATTTTAATCCAAAAAAAGATTCATGGACTTTTTTCCCCATATGCCAAAAGAAAAAAATAGGAAAAAAATTAAGGATTATTTTTGGGGTTTTTCAGGTGTTGCATTATGAACATTTGTAATAAAATAAATGTCCACAATGCTTAAAACATATGAGGGTAAAAACATACATTCAAATTTACATAAAATGTACATGAATTTTCGCATGTCTAAAATTTGTAATTTAAAGGTTCACATGCACCTTGGAGTTTGCATGCATCAACATTTTGACATAATCACTAATATATTCAAATATAAATGTGAAACTTGCTAAACTTTTATTCATTTATTTTTAAAAATTATAATGAATGCAAAATGCAACTTATGAATAATGGATTTAACACATTCAAACTAAATGATTCAATCATGTGCAAATGTTGATGATTCAAGAGATGTGAAAAATTCACTAACCCATTCAAATATAAATTTGAAACATTAAGTTGTTGTGCATGTTTCAATATATATTAAATGCAATATGCAACATTTGGATAATGCTTTCAATAGGCACAAAATGATGATTCAATTCATGGATAAATGTTGATAGTTCAAGAGATGTGAAAAAACTCACTAAACCATTAAAGCATGATTGCAAAATATCAAGTTGCATGTGTTTCAATATATTTTAATAAGTGCAAAATGCAACATGTGAATAATAATTTTAACATATTTAAAGTGAATGGTTCAACCCTTATACACATGTTGATAGTTGAAAAGATGTCAAAATAATTATTAACTCAGTTTAATATAAATGTGAAGTTTTAAATTGTTATATGTGTTAATAAATTATGATAAATGTAAAATACAAACAATGAATATGGTTTCAATGTGTTAAAAGTGAATGGTTCAACTCATATACCATTTTGATAGTTGAAGAATTGTTAAAATAATTGTTAATCTATTATAGTGCATTGTGTAAATAAAATTAAAAGCTACTTCATTTTTCACATCAACAATTGAAATCATTAAAAAATAAAATAAGGTCCAAATTATACTCATAAATAAACAATGTAATGAATGTTACAATTATAAACAATATTGATCATTAATTAGTGCAACAAGCCACTTGCAAACTTAAGATGGCCAAATGTGGCTAAAACATGATCAAATTAGATAGTAGTCACAATGTGTGGGGGTGGAAAATGGCAAGATTTCTTTTTGTGTCAATAGAAAAAATAATTGATTCAAAATCAAAGCAAAATGATTCAACCTACACATGTTACAGCCTTCATTTCTTTCAACTTTAGTGTTACAATATAAAGTTAAAGATTAAAAAAAACATAGTTCAAATTTTCAACACCTTGCAATTATGATTCCACTCCATTACTAGCAACATGCTCTATAAGAATCCATTGTCTTCAATTAGTTAGATTCAAATTCATAGAATAAAAGTAAAACTTAATGCATTTGTACAAAAACATTGAAAAAAATGTTTAAATAATACCATCTTCATTAAACTCATGTTTTAATGAGAAATTAAAAACTTGGTTGCACCATCCAAATAACTTAAGAAATAAAAAATTGGAGAATTTTAATGCAAGAGAAAAGAAAACTTACTAAAGCAAAATTGAAAAACAAGTTCAAGTACGTACATAAAGATTTGTTTATAAAAAATAATGAATTGGCACATTCATTATTCCATCACATCAAGTCATAGTATGAATACAACTAATATTTAAAATCTTGAAAAAAATTCCTTAAAATTTTCTCTAATTTTTACACTTTGCACCTTGTTTAGTTTAATTTTTCATTCTTTTCTTTCCCACCAAACCTTGTGCTTGTTTTTAGCTCAATTTCCTAACATATTTCAACATTAGTTGTGAGCTTTAGGTACAAGGTCATGTGAGAAGAAAATGTTATTTTGACTTAATTTTAATTGGTTTTCAAACTTGATACATTGACAATGATTAGGTTTTTTTTATTAACATGTGATGTCATCATTGATTATCATGTGGGGAAAAAACAATAAGATTTACCTAGGCAATTTGATAACACATGTACACATCACAGTTGCACACATGCCAATGTGTGATTGTCTATTTATACAATATTGTCACTAGGCATATTGGGAATGGAACTATGGAACTTAGGTCCAAAATGAATGTGCCCAAGAGCAAGGTTGAAATATTATTGTGTCCCACATTGGAACACCTACAATTCACCTTGTATAAAACATTTTCACATTTTTCTAGATTGGAAACCTTGATTTTGGATATAAGAGTAGAACATTTGATCATTCTTGGATGGGCTACCTTTCCCATTAATTTTTACATTGGACCATGTGCACAAACACAATAGATTTTAAGTTAATAAAAAAATTCTATCCATTTTAAACATTCATTTTGTTACATGGACTCTTATGTAAAACATCTATTTTTTTGAGGGTGTGTGAAAATATGTTCACATTCACATTTTCAATAAAATTTAGAATACTTGCTCAAGAAAATAAAATGTCCATTAAATAAGCACCAAATAAAAACACATCATGCAAATAATTCAATGATCTTGGATTGCAAAAAGATGAAAATTGTCAAAGATGGTTAAAGTATGTGTGTATATATATTCCATTTTTTTGCACTTTGCCAATTTGCATAAAATGTCTTCACATGTGTCATTATATATAAAAAGAATCAAAATCATGAACATTTTGAATTGCACTAGATTGTATAGCCTTCCAAGGTACACATGAACATTTATTTTTACAAAAAAATCATTATAAAGTCTTAAGGTTTCAACTTTTGAAAAAAATGACAGTTTGTGGTTGTGGGCACAAAATTACCACAAGCACAAGGTTACCTGGATGGGCATTAAGGTTACAACAAGCTATAATAAAAAAATCTTAAATATAATTTTAATCACATGTACACAAAACATGAATTATGAACATTCACAATAATACAACTCACACAAACATGTACCCAAAAAAATAAAATCATAACAATAAAAAATGAAATAAAGTGAACAAGAATATATGACACAAATTTTTCATTAAATTGATGTTGATTTGCTTAAAGACAAATGTTGCACTAGCTTGATTTACACTTGTTTGGTTCTTAAGTTGTAGGACCTTTCATAAGATAATTATCATAAATGGAATTCATGCATCATTTGAAAGGAGTTGGATTGGTTCCCATGTATGCATTGCAACCTTGTTAATGAATATATTTTTATCCTTGACAATTTGAAATCTTGGATATTTTGACCTAGATATCTTAATTTAGGTTAAATCTAAAAACTTGTTTAGAGTTTTTTTTTATCAAATTGCAATCTCAAGTCACATAATTCATTAATACTATCCATGGGATGACATTAACTCAATTTCAATGTTAATTATAACTTATGGGCATTAGGGAGGTCACTTTCTGTATTCAATGGGTACCCACTATCTTCTAGAGGGTATTCTTTTGTTACCATATGTGATATATGGGACAATTGCCAATAGATATACTTTCAAATTTATTTATATGTATTTAATGTGCATTTTCATGTCAATGCTTTCTATATATTATAATAGGTGTTTTTTTTCTTTTGTGGCTACAACCAAGCTTTGAGGCCCTCCTTATGCTTTTGATACCATTGCAAAGCTCTCAATCAAACAATGTGCATGTTGGTTGTTTTGCAAATTTGGGACCAAGAGAAGAAAAAAACTATTGAATTGAAAATGATTTTTGTCATTGAAAATTAAGTAAAATTTCAACCAATCACTCATTGCCTATTCATCATATTGGCCCTTTGGTTTGCCCTTTCACCTCCTGAATTTTAACACCTAGGCCCAATGACACTTGAGTTTGTGTTTGGGCCAATAAGATTTTTCATATTTTTCAAAAAAAATGTCATTTCTTTTAAGGTTTTGAAGATGATCCCAAATTTTGGGCCCATTAGTCTATGTTAAATTAACTTAATAAGCTACTTCTTGCAAGCCTATACTTATTAACCCTTTTCTTTTGCATGTTACATGCACATGAAAAGGCAATTGCACATTAGGGTGTGAATAATTGAAAGTCCATTATGAAAGTCCATATCCAACATATTTTCAAGTAAAAAATTTAAATGATGAAATTAAAATTTGTTTCTATGTCCAAATTCAAATCATAATTTAAACCTTCTTACAATTCATATAAAAATATGGGTCTTGAAAAACTAATTTCAAATATCTAAATGAACTTTGTGATTTTTAAATCTTCATTTAAAATATTTTTAAAAATGAAAGACCTTTTATTTCTTCTTTTTTTCATCTTAAAGATTATAAACTTTCAAAGTAGAACCCCCCAAAGTTGTGAGCATGTCCTTTAATTTCACAAAAATAAAAAATTCCATAACCATAAGTTTTTTGGATTTTGACACCTAATGTACCCTTCATTGTAAAGTTCATTTCTCATTGATTTTTATTTTTTTTGTGTAATTTTTTTAGATTTGAGAGGATAAAAATATATTTTATTCTTCACTTCATTTTTCATAAAATTCGCAAATGCATTTGAGTTGTATACAACAAGACTTGATTAACTAAAAAAATCAGCTATGACTTTCCATAAAAGTACATTGTATTGTGCATCAACATTATGCATAGGTCCCATACACTTTACATAAGTCTTATTAATCTCATTTAAGTTTAGTAAAAATGCTTAGCAGATTGAGGCCCCCTCCCCCCCCCCAACAAAAAAAAAACCCAAATAACA
>Ga0116230_10006460_pt1 | contig 11560 bp, 6 predicted proteins | sample S1TSphfallax_3_FD_88678 | JGI IMG/M metagenome (GOLD analysis project Ga0116230, IMG submission 88678) | Host-associated microbial communities from peat moss isolated from Minnesota, USA - S1T2_Fd - Sphagnum fallax MG | ecosystem: Host-associated > Plants > Peat moss > Unclassified | place: USA...
AAACAAGTAATTATAAACTTACTAAATAATTAATCTACTAATTTATATTCAAGAACATTTTATGTTTATGGATTCCTTAGAAATAAAATTCTACATTAACATGTAAAACATCATCTTTTGAATTATTATACTTCTATTTTATTAGAAATATTTTTTATTAACATTCAATTGTGAAAAGCATTGTATGGGGTATGCTCATTAAAGATCCAAAGAAAAATTAACATTTTGATTTTGCAAAAGTGGCAAATGATGGCTTAAAACATATTAATTTACAACTAAACTTTTGTAAAATATTCTCATAAATGTTTTGCAAAATATTTTGTAACAATTTTCATCCAATTGTAATATATATATATATATATATGGGCTAGGCATGTTAAAAAAACCACTTCTTTTGTCAAAAAAATTCAAAAAAAAAATTGTTCATTTAAAATATATTTCACACTAAATTATGTGAAATGTGCTTGTAAGAGTTTGCAAAATTGGTTGTCTTAAAAAAAAGGTTGGTCTATGATGTGAATATGATATTTCTAAAATTTTCAATATATATTGAAAACCTACATCAATGATCTTTATGTGCTTGTCATTCAATCCTTTTTTTTTCCCATGGCAGCTGAATAGTAATTTTATTGTTGTTAAAAATTTGGTACTGATTAAGTTATCAATATCAAACTAATACTAATATGTTATTAGTTTATTGTGTTAATGTTTGGGAATCAACTATACTAGTTAGGCATACTTGTGTTGATTCTTGAATATCTAGTTGATAATTGTTGGTTATACTACAACATATTACATGCACTAGTTTTTTATTTATATATTTTAAAATTTTCATTATTTTTTCTATTACAAAAGAATGAAAATGTTTAACATATAAATTCAAAGTGATAATTAAAATCACATTCTTCAAGGTTTAATTTCAGAAACTCAATACCTACCACTATCAATTTAACTAATTATAAAAAATCAATCACTAACAATTCAGGTTTGAACAACCAGATTGATAACTTTTGTCAATAATTGAACAAGTTGGTTGCAAGGTTGAGATCAACAATTAAAGGTTAAACATTTTAGGATAAAAAGTTGAAAGTTCATGGTTTTCAAGGGTTAAAGGTCATTTTGTTTTCTAAATGTAGGATTAATGTTTTAATCTATTTGGAAATGCTTGTTTGAAAATCTTAATCTTTTTGATAGCCAATCTAGAATTTGCTTTGCCTATTGAAAGCAAACTTCTGCTTAACACTTCCTTCTTTAACATCATGACTGATTTTTCTAGTTGTTTATGGAAACTTCACAAAAACTTTTGTTAAGGTGTAATCAATATAACATGAGCCACACCCACGTGCTTAGGGGACTATTTTTGAGGGAATATATTTTTAAATATTTAAAAAAAGTCTTTAAAAAGTTTCAAACTTAATTTTTTTTAAAATGGTATTATGTCAAAGTTTATGTAAAAGATTTCAAAATATATGTAATTTTCAAAAGTTTTGAAGTCTAATTTAAAATCATTCTAATGTTAAAAAACACATGTTACAATCTTTAATGAGTGTTGTTGATAGCTTTTTATTCATCGGACATTTTTCAAATTAATTCATGTGTTCCAATGATATATTATGAACCTTACTATGTAAAAAATCTTATATTTTCAACACCAAATTAAATTATTGTTTATAAACATGAAAAACTAAACACTAGTTACATTTGTTGCAATACATGTTTATGTGATTGCGCTCAAATATTCATATTTTAAGCTAGTTTTCAACTACATTAGAAAAGGATTTCAAAAAGGGGACTTTAATTTGCCTAAACTTAGCCACCATAGTGTGCTTTCACCCAATATGTTTTCATGGTTGTGCAAAAAATGGAGTTCCTGGTTCCATAACATTTTCACAAACTATAAACAATATACAATATTAAAATGAAAAGAAGTTGACTATTTTTGACTCCATTTCTTACAAATAGTGATCATGGTCGGATGTGACAAAAAGCACAACAAACATTCTTCCTTGTTTCCCTTCTTCCTTGCTTATTTTTATTTTTTGCATTTTTTCCTCCCTTTGCAACATCTTTTTAATGCCATTTTGATGCATATTTTGTGGATGCATTTTCATATATATATATATATAAAAGGTTATCTCATTTTGAAGTTGGCGTGGATGTGGCAGTAGTGTGCACCATGGACATGGGGCAAAGTCCATTGGTTACTACCCTTAGCCTACTTGGCATTTTTTTCATTTTTTTAGAAAATATCTTCTTCATTTTTTCTGTTTTATTTTTTTATTCTTTTTATTTTGTTTCTAAATATATAATTATATTTCAGAAATTAACTTTTCATGGGGGCATATACTATTTTATCAAAATAAGTATTATTTTAAAAAATTGCCAAACAACAAGAAATATTTGAAATATTTCGAAAATATTGTAAATACAATTGATAAATTTTTTGAGGTCAGGTTACTATTTTAAGGTTAATTGTTTTCCAGAAACATGCACTATGAGACAAAACATAAATTCAGATCATTAATGATGCAATGCAATTTGAGGCCAATTTGATAAACATGTCATTATTTTTTGTTTATAATCAAAATATAAATAATGCAATGAATTAAAAAAGGAATATAAAATACCATTATTGTTAAATTATCTACAAAGAAAGAAAGAAAGACACACTTGTTAAATTGTGTTTGGAACAAAACCCAATACAAACTAATCAAATGAATGTGGTGAAGAAAAAAAAATAAAAATGCACATGTTGTCAAATTGTTTTGGTAAAGAAAGTTGCAAGTTCTTTAAAGCCAAACAACTTGCAAAAAACTTGATTATTACTAGTGACCAAATTCTTTAAGGTCACACAACCCATAAAAAACAATTAACTCAAATTAAAATTAAACAAATCCAAAATCAGGCCAACCAAATGTCATGTTATTGCATTATGTTTAGAATAAAATAGAATAAAATGTAAACAAGGAGGGAAGGAAAGAAAATGCAAAAACCATCAAATTTCTTAAGCAAAAAGAGTTGTAAGTTTTTAAACGTTAAATAGCTCGCAAAGAACTTGATGATCACTGGTGATCAAATCTTTCAGGCCATGCATGGTTCATAGAAAACAATTAACTTAAATTATAATTAAACAAACCCAAGTTCAATCCAACCAAATGTCGTGTTATTGCTTTATGTTTAGAATAAAATATATTAAAGAACAGAATGAAATGCAAGAAGGGAAGGAAAGAAAGAAAATGCAAAATTGTTAAATTTTTTAGGCAAAGAAAGTTGCAAGGTCTTTCGAGCCAAATGGCTAGTAAAAAATTTGATCGTCAATGGTGATCGAATTCTTTAAAGCCACATAATTCATAAAGAATAATTAATTCAAATTATAGTTAAACAAATCCAAATTCAAGCTAACCAAATGTCATGTTATTACATTATGTTTAAAATAAAATATATTAAAGAACACAATGAAATGCAAGTGGGGAAGGAAGAAAAATGCAAAAACCATCAAATTTCGTAAGCAAAAAGTGTTGTAAGTTTTTTAAGGCCAAAGGTTTGCAAAGAATTTGATCATCAATGGTGATCAAGTTTTTAAAGGCCGTGCATGGCTCATAAAAAATTAACACATCCCCAAACTTTTCGTAAGACTCAAATGTGGTTCGAAAGGTGAAAACATTGGAAAAAGGAATGGGGAGACACTCTTTAACTCACACCACTTCAAGGGTAGAGAGGCATGCTGGAACTCTGGGATGGGATTATGCCAAATGACAAGCAAGTCAATTATTCACATGAACCTACGTAAACCAAACAACAAGTTGGTTAATGCAAAGTTGGAACATTTTTAGTGCATGGACGAGTCATGGGCACACACGGACTCACAAGATTCATCACAACCCGGATTTGGGGGAAGCTACCACCTTCCCCCTTATATTATTCTCTATGATTAGCCACAAGGGCTACATCCAAATGTCATTTTTTCCAAGACTCCCAAGTTGGGAGTCTCGAAATTCCCAAAATTGTGACTTCCAACATTTTGAAAGGCCATAACTTTTTGTGCGGACCTCCGATTGAGGTGAGGTCCAAAGAAAAGTTGTAGCCCTTGTCAAGAGCTTTCTAATGATATGTGACGTGCTACCTAAATGTAAGTAAATCAAGGAGATTCTTGATTTTTAATGGTCGGAAGTTAAATTGATTCCTGACCCTTTTTTTAACCATCACTTGTGATTTAAGTACTCAAATGGGTCATGCAAGCCCATTTTATACATTCAAATCTCAAGATATTTTTTAATGATATAAAAAAACTTTTTAATTTAATGAGTTTTGACCTGTGAAATTGTTCTTTAAAAATTTAGGAGTTTATCGAAATTCCAATTCCCAAAGTGGGAGCCCACTTGGGAGTGTGGGTTCATTCCATCACACTCTCCTACATTCCCATGAGCATGAAATGTGACTCTGAGGCTTCATTCTCAACCCACACCTTTGTAAGCCTTTGCCTTGGTTTATAATTCAAAACTAGGGTTGCAACAAAAACAATTAACTAGAATTATAATTAAACAAATCCAAATTCAAGCCAACTAAATGTCATGTTATTGCCTTATGTTTAAAATAAAGTATATTAAAAAACAAAATGAAATGCAAATGGGGAAGAAGGGAAAGAAAATGTAAGAACTATCAAATTTCTTAGGCAAAGAAAGTTGCAAGCTTTTTAAGGCCAAATGATTCACAAATAATTTGATCGTCAATGGTGATCAAGTTTTTTAAGGCCATTCAGCTCATAAAAAACAATTAATTCAATCAATGTTGTAAACTATGCAAACCGTTTATGTTTTGAAAACACATTTACAATAACTAGGTTCAATAAATAATAAGAAAACATAAGTAATAAGAGCAGGTTGGGAGTAAACAAGAACTCAAATGATGCCCAAACATAGAAGCTACCATTTAGGACATGCACATTTTACAGTTTAGTAACCTCATGCACATGTATGCAAGGATATAAATAACCCCCACAAAAGTGTAACAGACTTGAATCTCATTTATTTTATGGTTATATCCCTGTAATAAATTGCAACACAAAAAACACGTTCAATATTAGTGCTCAACTCAAGCTAAACAAAAAATTCGCCCTTTTTGGATAAGTAATCTACACAAGGGAGCAATTGCAAAATTGCCATATGTGTCAATCTAATTCCAAGCGCAAACACCCAAGGATAATTACGATATAAATATACTGTGATCTTCCTTGGTGTGTGTTGAAGCTTGTTCACCTAGTATTATGCACCAATTGGTGTCCTTTGCATAGTAAACATGCACACAAGTTTTGTCAAATGTTTTGGGTGGCAAACAATAAAGAGTGCAACTAACTAGATATGTTATGCAAAACCATATGGGAAGGCAAAAACAAAGAGATGCAAAAACATATAGAGAAAGGAACATATTATGCACCATGAAAAAAATAATTATCAACTATGTGTCCCAAAAATAGAGATGATGCATATGGTTGCAAAAGAACTTGTCACTGACATACCAACATGTTCCATTGTTAAATGCCATAAATTTGAAACCATGAGCATGTCAACAAATGAACTTGTGACTTGCTTGACACAAATCGTGTCTTCTTGATAAGGGCTAGTGAGTGTGGTCGTTGGTGAGCTTGTCACCAATGTACCTTCAACCATTCCACCACTAGATTATGAAATTTAGGCCATGGTAGTGGCTGATTTCATCACCCACTTGCCATGCTATTGACTTCTATCACACGGCATGAAAATGAAAACACTCCAAAGAGGGTACTTGAATATTGACAAGGATTGATGTTTTACATTTATTATTTGCAAGAACCAAACCAATTTGTCCTTACCTAGAAGGATGAGTTAGAAACAAAAGTCTTTCAATTCCAACCTAACACTGGCCTTGCACAACAAGGAATACTACATATCAAATAGCTTACACGACTAGCAACTTACACCTTTTCTAGTAAATACATGCCTGATTAAATTAAAAGGCTATTGCTTTAACAAATGTAATATATACCTAGCAATGAACAAATGAATTTCCAAAACTTAAACAAAAGTTACATTTAGGAGTAGGTCATTAAACAAATTATTACCAAATTGTTTTATAAGTTCAACAAAGTTTCAAGTGGACATAATAACCTTGTAAACTCAAGACATGGTGTATGGATTCCCACCATCATTTGCTAGCCACCATTGTTATGTTGTTTTTTTCTAGTGCAATGGCATGAATTTGAGTTTAGAAGCAAAAGGCACCATTCAACTAATCCTCCATGTACCCTAAACCAACGTGCTTCAAAGATGCATTCAAAAACATTGGCCAAAGAATGCTCTTCTTTACATCCTAAAAGTTCCACAATTTGATGTTGGTTTTGTTTGGAGTAAACTTAATGTCTATACTTGAAAAATTGCAGTGTTATAACATAAGTATAAATCCAACCATCCATATGTCAATTTCACATGCAAAAAAACAAAGTTTCATTACAAAAGTGAGGGTATGGATGTAAAATTAGCATTATTATGAGGATGGCAACAAGTGTCCATCTACCTTTGGTGAATAGGCTCTTGGTTAAGAAGCTTTTGATTGCAGAGAAAACAATATTATATTACATGCCAAGGTAGTCATGATTCCACCTTCTTTAGTCTTGCAATCATTAACATAATTAAAGTTGTTGAAGAAAAATTACATGTAAATCATCACCAAGCCAGTCACCAATGAAATTTATTGACATCACTCTAGTACAAATGGTGATAGCACATTCTATAGGTCTACAAACGATAATTCCTAAAAAATTGAATCATTTTCCAACACTTAAAAACCGACTAGCACAAAATATGGTACAATGGAACATAACCCTATTTGGAGAGGCCCACTATCACACCCCACCAGATTTTATCCTTTACTTGTTCCCTTATATTATAACTTAAAACAAGAATGGTGGAATGCCATCATTTGAAGGTTTAAACCATAGGTGTAATACATGTGATAACATATTAAATACTTTTGAGGAGTCCCACAGTTTCATGTTATTATCCTTAGCTCATGAAAACACATTTAATTCCATTTTAACCAAAACACAAACAAAGACCTAACCCTATCAGGGTGCAATCTTTAATCTAAAACCATTTTCCCATAACCCACTTATGTATTGTTTACCAATTGTTGCAATAAACATAATGCCAATTACAATAGATTCATTTAAAAAATTGGTTTATGCCACAATATAATTATTCAATTAACAAGTCTCAACTTCCAAACCTTGGTGGAATATCAAAACAAATGTATTTTGTACCAAATGGCAAGGATTTGGTTGTACGAAGTTTTCCTCCCTATTCATATCAGTGTCCATAGAACTATGCATACCTAAAAATGAAGTCATTCCATGGTTAAATTTGGTTTTCGGTGAAAACATGAAAAGAAAAGTTAGTCACACCAGGGTTTAAATCCTTTCTAAGGATTGCATTTTGCACGTGGCAATCTTCTATTGGTTTATACTACATTTTTCACACAATTTTTAAACTAAACATCAAATTTGAAGCTAGATATGACATATAACATGACAAAAATTCAAATGTTTTTGCATCAAGCTTTATATTGTAGTCAAATCTATAACTTTACTTTGAACCATGATTACAAATTCAAAAGTATAATAATGTAAAAGGACATTTGAGTATTAAAATCTAAAAAGGTATATGTATTTTTATTTTTTGAAATTTTTGAACACATGGATCTAGGTTCTTGTGGAATATATTAAAGTTCACAAAAAAATTGAAACGATTTGGTGAACATTTGATAAGGGAAAAAGACTTTTGATATGAAAAAATCACATGTTCACATTCTTTTCTTGAGTGCTTTAAACATATAAAAGGACTCTTGAAACATGGTGAATTTTCATGAAAAATTTATTGTTGTAACTTTGAAAATATAAGAATTTATTTCAATTTAAAATAAATAAATAAATAAATATATATATAGTGTTCCCATGGTGATTTTTCAAATTTTCAAAACACAATTTTTAAGGACTATCCACACATTGTTTGACTCTTTGTTTCCTACTTTCATCCTTTTGTTTTTATCCTTTCAAGGTACCCAACACACAACCTTGGAAATGGAAGAATTGCCAAGTATGAAGATAAATGGACCTGGTCAAAAACATGCCGGGATGGAAAAATGGCCAGATGTATACACCTTCCATTTTCACCTGCAAATCTCCATCACTTATGTACACCGCACCCCGGAGCACAACCTCACCCTATTTAGAGCCCCACCCTAGACAATGTGCATCCATTAATTCCGCGAGTTAGACCATCAATGACCCAACCACCTCAACCTTTTTAAGTGAAAGTTATGCTCTTGAAATGAAATTATGGAAATTGCTCTCCAAACAACACACCTGAACATAACATATCCCTTGTAAATTAGTTGCTCAACTTATGAGCTCAAAATTGTTTTTGGATGCCATCTTGAAAGCAAAAGAATTACTAGAGAGATTGCCATTTCGCAGTCCCTAAGTTCCAGGAAAGAAAAACACAAAAATCAGAAAAATATGGGTGGTCACTAGCAAGAGGGTGCTACTTCAATGAAAGACAACTTATAATTTTCAACTTGAAACCTTAATAATGCTAAGATCAGTTCTATAACATGGTTTGCCCAACTTTGATCTTTGCTTGCAAGGTTTTCGAAATACAGAAATGATGCATTCTAATTGAATATATCACAGTTGAGACACATAACAATGATGCAAGATTCATGGAACAAAAGCCTCAGGTTCACACTGTTTTCTGTCAATATGTGTAGTTTGTAGTTTCTTTCACAAGAAAGTTTCTAGAGGAAGGAGATTGCAACTGGTCATTGACAGGACGAAGAAACAACAAAGCCTCAAATTATTTGAGTCTAATGAAAAATAACACAATACCAATGTGGGGCCAATGAACTTGAAAGGTTTTTTAAAAAAGCCTATCACGTGCACTCCAAAGAGAGGGTCATAAGCACAAGAAATGTTGAAGCTTAACTAAAGTGCATTTTTTTTTAGCCCGAGCTGAGAGTGCACATATTTCTTCTTTTGTAAAGCCACTACACACATTTCCTTCTTGTAGTATGCTAGCAGTCCATTGATGATGTTCATCATGCCCAGGTTGTCAACCCATTGCAGTGTGCTTCAACTGCAACACCAACCATGGCCTCCATTGTTATTACCCATATACTTGTTGTTATCAACTATAAATAAATAAATAAATAAGTTGTCCTCCCTTCGAACCCCAAACGCTTTCCATCCAATAACCATCTTCATTTGGAAATTTGCATATGCATGCATTATAATTCAGATCTAACAATGGGAATAAACTCAGAACCATTCTTCTGAAGCAGATCGACCTCCAGTTTTATGCACACATGGAATGCAAATATGCTGGCAAAATTCAACATTTCATACAAATGTCAACCAACCCACCTTCAAAGTAAATTTACAATGAAATGCATCCCTTATACTCCATAATCGTTCCTACAACACAAAGTCTATGATTTGGGTTTAGGGTTCAATCACCTGCACCCTACTTTGTTATATAACATATTTTTCTTATATGTACCATGTGTTATTAACCATGAATGGGGTATTTTTGACCTCACATTTTAGGGATTCCTTTTTGCAATATTAAAAAAAAATCCATAATCTATTTTTTTTCTTTTTGTTGAAAGGAGGGACAATGTTTCCTTTTTCAATTTAGTGATGTTGCCACATTGGCAGCATTGACAAGGACATTAGCCACATTTGGCTATAAGCCAACTATGAACATGGAAATACTTTTAAATATTTTTATATCATGGTTGCTTGCTTGAACATGTGGAGAAATAGGGCACTTGTTTTGGATTTTTTTTTTCAATTTTGGTGATTTTTCCGAAAGGAATATTTCACAAAGTTCAATTTGAAAATTAAACTTTTTTTGGGACGACCAAAAGATTTACACTTCAAAATTGTGAAAATAAATAAATTATGACAATTATGGGGGTTTTAAAATGAAAAGTGTAATATTATTGATTGAAATGAAATGAGGATTTAAAAAGATAAAAAAGGTGTCTATATCATGAACCTATTATAAAAATAATAAAGCACTAGTAGTAGTTGAAATTTAGAACAAACAAAAATAAATTTGAATGTGTGCCTAAAAATATTATCAAACATGCTACCAATGCTACAAAAAATAACAAAATATTTTCATTTATTTGTTTATATCTAAGGTTGAGTTTTCATTTCTCTTTCTCTTTTCCATTGTTGAGGATTGATAATTATTGGGTTGCAAATTTTATGTTGATTGTCCACATTGTTGTTTTAAGGATCTTTGTCAAGAACTTAATTACTTCCAATGATGAAAGAATTGAGGAGCTCATACATTGTCATATGGTCATCCCTAGACATTTTTCCAAAAAAATTCGAAATGTAATTATCTCTCCTTTTTTAATAGCTACTTCCTTTCTTAATAACCACCAATAACTATCTCATTCCTAAATCTTGATAATAAATACCTTGCTAGACTTTCCCCTACCCACCAACATGGAAATGAAAAAAACAAATTAAGATGTGTTTTTTCATTGTCTATGGTATTTCTATTTATGAAAAACAAACTAAATCTGAAATTAACATAAACAATGATGAACTATTCCTGTTATCTCTTTTCCAAGTTAAAATGCAACACATTTGGAATATGTATCTAGCTATAAAAGCATAAAAATCTGAGTGAGAATTCACCTAGCAGAGTAAGTAGAATTGTCCAACAGAAAAGCCCAATAGCCCAATAGTTGGTGCTTGTTGGTTTTCTTCCATCTCTCACTTCTGTTTGGGTTGAGTTTTAACTTTCAAAATAAACTGAATTTGAACTGCACTTTGATTTTTCTGGCAAATATTTTGGTTTTGTTCTTGTCCCAATATGCCACATTAATGCATTGAATGGGTGCCACATTGTGGACTGGAGGATTGGCAGATGCAAAGATAATCCACACAGCTTTTGATGGCAGTTAATTGAAGAATCATCTATTGATCTCCATCTTTCTTCTCAATTGATTTTCAAAGGACTGCACAGTTGCCGACACTTACATTTGCAGCAATGGTCGAAGTTAAAGGTGAATTCAGGAGGTTATCCAATTTGTGGTTCACAAAAATTGCAACAAGCTTTGTTAGTGTTGCCAATATCTAGCTGTGAAATGTCTCAAAACAAGAGTTTCTTGCTTTGAAAACCTTCTCGAGATTCAGAAGAGGGATATTGTTAGCATGTGTGAAGTTTGGAGCCTTGTTACCCCATTCTCATGAATCACATTTCTCACCTGAAACTTTGGTGCCTTGTAAATCCCATGAAATTGAAGCCACTTTGACATATGATGTCATTTTATTATAATTCTCATCAAAACATATGATCATGATTTGTACATAATTTGATCTCAAAATTGTGCTGTGAGTGGTCAAGAATCCTCTTCCTGACTTTTCAAACATTCATAACTATTGAAGTACAACAATGAGTGTTGTATTTGATGCTCAAGATAATACTAAACAACCTTAGATGAGGATGCC
>Ga0116230_10006461_pt1 | contig 11560 bp, 6 predicted proteins | sample S1TSphfallax_3_FD_88678 | JGI IMG/M metagenome (GOLD analysis project Ga0116230, IMG submission 88678) | Host-associated microbial communities from peat moss isolated from Minnesota, USA - S1T2_Fd - Sphagnum fallax MG | ecosystem: Host-associated > Plants > Peat moss > Unclassified | place: USA...
AAAAAAAAAAACAAAATAAATATAAAAGAAAAAAAAAAAAAAAAAAAAAAAAAAAAAAAAAAAAGAGAGAAGGGGGGGGGGGGGGGGGGGGGGGGAGGAGAGTCCACAACAAATATGAAAGCCTTTGGATTAAACATTGTGAAAGGATCTTGAAGGCCACTTGGACATCCTTTAACTCTACGAGTGTTTTTACATGCTATACATCTTTATCAAAAGCCTCCTAAAAAAAAGTAAAAGCAAAGGCAAGTGAACCCAAAAAACTCTTAAAATCGTAATACTAATTTTAGGGGCACAAAATCCAATCAAAGGGAAAAATCATGAGGCAGTGTAAAACAACAAAATCAACATCCTTGCTACTATCGTGACAAAAGGGTTGTCAAGTAGAAATTGAATTAAAACAAAGAGAACACATCTAGGAAGAAATTGCCTTTGTGTTTATAACTACTACCTTTATGTTTACATAGTTTTTGTTTTCCACTAACTATCTTCATACAACAATTATTATACTATTACAATTACCTTTCAAGAATGTAAACACATTATGGGGGGCTCTTTAGCCAAGAAAATGTATTTTTTGGGGGGTATATTTGGGGGCAGTTTTTCTTTGACTTCATTTAGCTTTTTGATAAACAAATAAAATGGATGTTGATACAAAAGCCTCTAACATAATTCTTGTCATCTTTTAAATTAAATTAATTTTTCAAAAAAATGTTTTTTTCAACACACTTATGTTTGTTTGAATGAGAAAATTTGTTTAGAAGTATTTTGGGAAATCATATGAGTCAAAAATTTCAATTGTAATTGAATTGGTACAATCAATTCATATTTAATATATGATTAAATACTTCATCAAATTTTGTAATTATTTGAATCATTTAAAAAATATATTTGCACTTTGTAGTGTATCATGACAACATTTATTTTCTCACAAATACTTTTTAATATTAATAATAAAAATATTGTTCTTTGAAAATTGCATTATTTGGCAATTGAACTACCTTATTTTTAGTATAATTTATGAAAACCTCTTTTAATATTAGCTTGGTGAAAGTTGAAACTTGCACAATTTCGAAAAACAATATTTGTGACAACATTTTTAGGCCATTGTAGTTGCTTTCACCTTCAACAACTAGTTTCCAACAAGTATATTTGAAGATGTCCAAACTTCCTTTCGCCTAAGCTTAATCATAATCTAGCCCACCCTTTTACAAAAACACCAATTCAATTGACCTAAACTAAATGACACATGTTTTACATGCGTCTTTCACATTATTGTGTTTTGTTATTAAATTTTTTTAAATAGTAACTATATTCAGAACCCTATATTTATTTGAATGTGGTATCTAATAATTAAGTACATGAAAATTTATTTTGAAATTTATTTGAAATTTTACTTCTGAAAGATGTATTAAATTATTATTTTTGCATGTTGTTTGGAAAAAAAGGAAGTGGCATCCCCAAGTTTTTTTCAAAACCCACATTCAAGGTACCTGGGACATGAACCACTTCAATCAATTTCCAAAAATGGACAATCTACAATATACATTTTGTTGGGTGGGAGAACATAGACTAGTGACACCTTCAATTACTACACCTAAACAACCAAAGAATCCACCACAACTTGGAAATTCTAGGTACATATCAAATTGAAAATTGCACATGTTAAAATAAGTGGGAGGTACAATTAAGGACTTTTCATGTCATGCATTCATGTATTGACTTGTTGTTCACAATTTGCAAAAGATGAATTACCACACAAAAACACATATTTATGTGAACTCAACCACCATTTATGCCACCCTATGTTGCACATCACATTGCACTTTAAGGACATGGTCAAATAAAATCACCATTAAAGTTATTAGGATCAAAACAAAACCCACCATTCCAATGAAAATGATGGGATGGTTATTCACATGTTCACAACAACACATGCATATTCCCCCATCACACGAGATGCACATCCAATTACATATTATATATAATGTCCCTAAAATATTGTGCCCTAAAACACAAAATGTACAATACATTACAAGCCATCAATGTAAGATGATTTCACTTCAAATATGATTGTGATAAATTTGGTTTAATATAATTCTACTTGACTTTTGAATATGTAAATGGCACAATATATTGAAAGAGACCTAAACCCACAAAAAGGGCCCAATGGGATTACTTTATTTAAGGATTATGCATTTTTTTGCCCAAAATCATTTTTTGATTCTTTTTAGCAATTTGCTTATATTTGCCCCAATATATCACATGTTGTTTGTTAATAATTGTTGAATAAATATGAATTTTTAACATTCTCAAAATTATGTGTTTTGTTTTGAAAATTGATCATAATTTCAAATCATACAAAAATATGTTCACTACTTGGGGGTTCATTTTCTTTTATTATATGTTACAACTTTGCTTTGTACATCATGTACATTAATATGCCCCATTTACATGTGGTAAAGGACTCTTGAAATTATGACATTTTCAAACATGCTTTGATTTTAAAAGTTTGGATTCCATAATTTTGATTTAATTTTTGAAAAATAACAATACATTCTTATCATCTAAATTTTTTATCATAAATTTTAATGAATTAAAAAAAATCAATTATTTGCTTATTTGAACAATCTTTAACTAAAACCAAAATTTAAAGTTTTGTTAAATGGATTTAAAATTTAAATATCCTAACATTTGTTTGATTCATTTCAAACAACTTTGCATGATTATCATGGTTTTCAAATGGCAAAACATAAATATATTTGTGATAATTTGTAGTTATTGCTATGATTGAACACCTTTTTTTTGTCATTTGAATGTGTGTTTGCCTTGAAAGTAATTGGTGGTGAGAATTATATAGAAATGACCAAAAAAGAGGATTCCAAAATGAATTTTGTTTAAATCCTTGATTTTGCAAAATTATTAATGATGCAATTTTGTGAGTTCATAACTCCTACATATACGCTTCAATTGAAGATATTTTTAAAAAAACGTCATATCCCTTTACAAGAGCTTTCCAACATCATATTACATGTTCAATTCAAAGGTTATTTGTTAATTGTTTCTTGAAATTTAATGGTCAAGAATCTAATTGTTAATTTGAGTTTTAATCATTCTTTTGTCATAATTTGAATTTCAAATCTCCAAATGGAAAATTCAAACTCCTCTCAAAACTTAAAGATATTTTCAATTGGTGAAAAAGTTTTAATTTGAACAAGGTTTGATATTGTCACTTTTATCACAGAAGTTTGAAATATTCACAAAATTCCAACTCCCAAATGAAAAATCCCATTTTTTTACATTCTCACACTTGTGAAATTATGCTTGAATTCGAAAATGTTCTCCCAAAATGTTTCCCTTTTCATGCCTGAAACGTGGTTGCAAACCCAAGGCTAAGGTCAAAATAGTTTAGGAGAGGTGAAATGAACATTTTCACCATTTTCACCAAGATTTCAATTAAATTACAATGAATATTTGATCACAACTTTTGTAAAGGACTTATGTGTGTGGGCATTTAACGCAAGACGTTCATTGAAGATTTTAAAACATGCCTTAGAAAATATTTGCATTTTCATTGATTACATGTCTATTGGTTAGTGGGTGAAAACAACTGGTACATGTGTTGCATCAAAATATTTATCAAAATGCATGTACTTAATTGTTATATAATTGTGTTTCAAGCATGCAATTTTTGGCTTGGAAGTTCTTTTCAAACTACCATTTTGGCATGCTTTGAAATGTGTTTATGGGTAAGTGAACTTGGTGTTGATGCTTGCACAACCCCTTTGTTGGCATGATTCTCCCACGAGGAATACTTGACTTGTTTAAAATTGGCTTTTTTGCAAAATTTTCTGATATCTGAGGCCAATATTCAAAATTGAAAATAAAATCATTAAAAAAATCAGGCCAATTCTCCCAAAAGGGTGAAAACAGCCCAACCCTCAAAAAATGCCTAGATTTGGAAAAAAAGCTATTAGTCACTTTTTGGGGTATTACCAATGGGTTTCTTTAATGACATGCAAACGATTTAGATCATATGTATACCTAATGCCACAATTTCACAAGGTCATATTTTAATGGTCATATGGTAGTGTATTGTGACTCTTGAATAATGTGTGGGGGCCTTGAAAGTTCTTTTTTTTCTTTTGTGATGAGCATCTTCTACAAAAAGACATTATTCAAGCTTTGGACAATCTTAGAATAGATATGTTGTAATCTCCTCCTTTGGGCTGCTTATATAGGTTACAAGAGTAGAACTTAGGGCAAAGAATATATATGAGATAAAGGTATTATAGTTGTTTTGTGTTTTGGTTCTGGTTTATAGCCAGATTTGGCTAAATCGTCCTAGGGATGATCGCCATTTCTTCTATGTCTTCCTCTGGATGATTGCCACTTTGGCTACAAACCAAAATATAAATTCCTAGAAAAAACACTGGCCCCTTATGGCAAGTTCAAAGCTCAAACCACAAAGATTTCAAATTGGAAATGTGCCATGAAGTTTGACCAACATGAAGGCAGAGTTCACTTGGTGAACATTCCTCAAAACTGTGGGACAAAATGAACTCTGCAACATTCGTAATCCGTAAAGAATGAGAATTGTTTTTCCTTTGTATTTGGACGTCCCTTGTCAGATAGAATATTTGCCCTGGCATCTTAAGCATCTAAAGAATTCTTACAATAATGTGTAAGGTTGGGGCTCTGATTTGTTCCGTGCCAGGCTTTCTTTCCAATCTCTTCAAATGAATTCCCAAAAATAATTTAATGGCACATAATGGCAATCCTCTCGCCTCTTCCATGTTTTTCGATCCCGGCACTTGGGCTACTGTCCTCACTGTGAGACCTCAAAACATGGAAGAGCCTCTAGTGCTGCCATTATTATCCTTTGCCATATTCTCTCCTGGATGGATGGGCAGATCCAAAACAGTCCTGATAAATGATCCAACCATGTAACAAGCTTAGCTAATTTGGACCAATCAAAAACAAAGAATTTGATTTAAAAAACAGCATGTTAAAGATTATCAAAACATGTCCAGCTGTCACTCACCCCATTGGTTGTAAGTTCAAGGCAAAATTTAAATCCAAAACCCTACACTGATGCAATGTCTGTTTCCCTCTGGACACAGCCAACAAATGAATTTAGGTTTCAAACTTTATTTCCCAATCTTGAAAAAAGAAAATTCGGACAAATTATTGTGTGGGTTTTTCAACAAAACATTTGGGGATTTTTTTAAGTATAAGGTCTGCTAATTTTGGTAAAATTGTGGGAAAATTCGCCAATTTCAATCTCACAAAATTGAAAAAACAATCCTTGATCTGAAAGGATGTAGCTTAGTTTTCAAGATTTGCACGTGGGGTGTGCACATACATATCCATGGGCCCCAATGTCCTGGAAACGGGATTTTGGCCACCCCCATGGCGCCGCCCATCTGCCGCCCCCCCCCCCCCCCCTTTCTATGCTCATCACTCTCCCTTATTTTTCAACAGAGGATTTGGACGGCGCTTAGCAATTCGACAGACCCGGAGCTGTCTCTTCCACCCCCCTCGTGTCCCATCTTGTCCAGGAACCCTGGTACGTACCATGGACCTTTGAGTTTTGACTTATTATTACGTGCAATGGATTTGGCCACTCCTAAAGTTACTATGCCCTAGGCCCAGCCCATTTCTTACTACTTTTCCTAAGCAATTTGTCTCATGAGCGTGGAGCCTGGCTAGAATTTGGACCATGTAGGAGACAACATTTATCATATAACCATGAATAATCACCCTTACCCCACTTCATTTAAATAAAAGCCTAATTTGATTGCATTCAAAAAATGCAAAATAAAATCATCTACTTGGTTTAAATAAGATTCATACATACTATAAGACTCATAAAGAAAACACTTGAAACATGTTAAAATGTTTGCAATTCTAAGTGTGGTGAATAGTCTCAACCAAATTACAAGTAGGCATATTGCCATCCTCTTCAATTTCAAGCCTTATGAAGAAGTCCAAAATTTTAAAAATATGATATTGAACATGGGTGTGCATAATATTTAAATGCATTGAATGTGTTTCAAGATGTATGGGAAATGCAATGAAATTAGGGATTGGTTGATTTATGATTACTTAATTTCAAGCAAATTTCCCTCATTGTTTGATTCAAAAATGCCAAAAAGACAACCAATGGTTGACCTCTTGAAGTTCATTCCAACTTGCCACTGAATGCCACCAAGACCTTAAGACCTATATATTTTCATGTGCTTTAATAATGGTTTTGGAATTTTTAATCATTGCAAAGTTTGCTATGTTTCGGTCACAATTTCAACACCCAAATAAGTATCTTAGTGTGTTGTTCCACGGATTGAACCGGAAAATACAAATTATCTCTTTGTTGTTGTAGAGGTTGTGAAAATTCTCTCAATGGGCCAAACACAATTCAAATAACATTGCAATTTGCTTAAGCATTATCAATTATGAACCCCTTGAATTGTAGGTTGTTGACACCGTTTACTTTCATGGCTTTCACAAGGGCCCTCCACATGAGAACTTGAAATTCTACATCCTTTGAATGCATATCACACATTGCAATTGTCATTACTTCATAATAATGTGGATTGTACACATGGCATGCCATAGTAATTCACCCCAAAACATTTTTATAATGGTTAAACACCAACCAAGCTCCTTATTAGTTTCCTCTTGGTTGCATCAATGCAACAAAGTCAACTCCACTCCCTTTGCCATTTGTGACTATTTTAAATAAATAGACCTCAATGAACCTTGTCTTGGAAATAATTATATGTACATTCCCATAACGTTACCCAACGGGCCATGTTGAAAGTTCCCATGTTTGATGTTGAGTGAATAAAACATAAAATATCTATCCATTAAGTTATCAAGTTTTACCCCTTGTAATTTTTTTGCAAACCCTCTGTGAGAACCAAACAAATCACCACATAAAAACATTATATTGGCTACCAATGTTATTGTTGATGTGGTCCCTCCAAAATTCTTTTCCACCTTTTATTTCACCAACTATTTTGTAATTGCAACAAACTCAATTCCAATAGATACAAAATGTTTATGCAAGCCAAAAGTGTGCATGCATCCTTATGTCATGTTGATTTTTTTGTGCATAACATAATTGATGATCTTTGCAATGCAAGTTACCTTATAAGAATGGGGATTTTTGTAATACATGTAAACATTTTTTTATGTTGGTGGTTTTGATTGCATGCCAAGGGTGCCCATCATGTTTTTTGTCTGTACTATACATCTAATCCTAGATGGCACTCTAACCTATAATGGAAATTGCAAAGCTTGTGGGAAGTGGATGTTCCCAAAAAAAATGCAAGATCTAATTGGCTTGATGTAGGAAAAACATGTAACTCCCCAATGGTTAAAACATGGCAATCATTACAAGGCATATGAACAAGTGGATTAGGAATCATTAGAACATCATCATCATCCATGCCATCACTAAGGTCAAGGACAATTTGTAGAACATCATGGGGTTCTAATTTCACTTGTGCATTCAATAACTTTGGAACCCCATAAGCAACAATCTTTGGAGTAGTAGATGAAAATTATGAAATTGATGCCATGTCCTCACCATGAACTTTGTATTTCCAAACTTTGGATGAGCCAAAATGTTGAAGTCACTGGAAAATGCCATCAACTACATCATGATGACGAGATGGTAATAAGTGAGTGGGCATATTGTTTGAACTTCATAACAAGAACATGATTATAGACCTACACAAAGCCATCTACTTTAGTGTCCATGATCAATAAAATACAACTTGCATTTGCACATTTGAAAAAAACACAATTTGAATTATGTCATGTTATGAGAAAATTGGCAAATGAGAGATGGTTGTACAAAATGTACAATGAAGTGTGGCAGTTAGATTGATAGAAGTTTAGTATTTCCATTACACATTGCATAAATCAAGATATAAGAAATGCAATTGTTAGATAAAGGATCTAGACTAACCCAAAGAACAAAACCTAGAAAAAGTTTGAATGAAATTTGAATTTGTTGGAATTTGTAATTTTGATTTACTTTAGACATAATTATAATTCAATTAATATCATATAGTATAACATCCATGCATATAGTCCCCACATCCACATATTTAATGGAAATTCCATGGAAGAAGTAAGATTATAATAGAAGGTTTGATTAAATTTAGTATCATTTAGAAACACTAAAAAAAAATAGAAAAAGAAAATAAATTCATGAGGTGTCAAATATTACAAAATGGAAGGCATCAATGTACTAGTAAAAAAAAAAAGTAAATCAAAGTAAAAATTTGATATAAAGGATGATCTTTGTAATGGTTGTCAAAATTATGAATATAAGTTTCTTTATTTGGGGGTTTTGTGAAATCCAAGGATGACATATATATTAGAAAAGATTAGTGACAATTTTACTATATTCAATTATGTTGTAAGAGTCCATTATTCACAATTTGTTGGTTGCCAACCAAATTTGCACATATTAGTTGAATTTCAAAATTCCATGTATTAATAGAGGTTAAGTACATAGATGTAGATTAATGTTGGGATTTAGGATGGGTCACACATAAAGGAATAAACCATGTATAACTACAATTAGTCCAAATAATGTGCTCTTTGTTTTTGCTTGATTCCTAAATTTCAAATGTTGGTTTTTGTTTAGAATGTTGCCTATAAATGGATTGTTAAAAGTTGTGTAAAATTTATACCACAATAAATTATACATTAGTTTTGTCATTTCATTGGCCCAAGAATATTGTAAAACTAGTATTAAGCCATCATGTTCCTCTTTCCCCTAACACTGATGATCAATAATTAGGTTCCAATAATCTAATATTAATGTGATAAATATTTATAGGTCAAAATTCATCTCAAGAATCAAAGAACATTGTGTTATTTCCATAGAGTGAAATAATATGATTTCCTAACAATAAATCCACTTTATGATTACAAAATATGAAATTGTAATTAATATTGGATCCATTTGGCTAAATCAAACAAATACACAAGTGAAAGACTAAATAAAATCAAGTATCATTTTTGGTCCAATATTTAATACACTACAATCTTGTCCATTTGTGTAAATGAAATTTCTTTCATTATAATTGTAATAGAAAGTTGCAAAGATCAAAAATTCTCATAAGATCCAAGAGCAAAATATGAAATTATTAACAAGGGAAAATGTGATTGAAGAAACCAACATGAAGAATAACTCTAGTTAGATTCAATATCATAAAAAATGGAGGTATTAAAATGATTGGTTAATGCTTGGAGCTTGGTTAATGTGCCCCATGGTGGCTTGGGATGCAATTTGGAAGCTTGAATGAGTGGGATTCCATGTGAGATTAACATCAACAATTCACCACTCATGGGTTCATCTTGATCATGGATGTTAATATTTCAAATCCATGTGGAAGGCTTGAAAATCCAATCAACATAGTTAATTTATCAAAGGTTCTTGCTTGTCCCCCTAATAAATCCCAATGGCAATGAAGCCTTTTGATTAACTTTCGTCTACCATCCTAATCAATAGTATGTAGTTTATTCCCAAAAATTAATGGTAACCCTTAGGGGATACAAAACCGTTCCTTCAATTAATATGTCATAAAATGTGACATGTGGAACCACTACTTGGGCATGCATTATGGTATAGTGTATTGGTTTGTTGGGATTAACTTGAATCATAATCTTTTACTTGATTAATCCTTGAACCTTCTTTAATCCACCCATTAATGTCAAAATCCGGTATGGACATGGTTCAAGATTAACATTGGTCAATCCAAGTCCCTTGACTTTCACCTTGCCTAACATTAAATGTTGAAAATCTAAATGCAACAAAATCTTCTAGGGTTGGTACCACTGTGCTAATACCCCCTTCAATTGGAGAACTCCCTCTTCATTTCACATTACCACCACATTAGGAACAACATTAACCCTATCAACAATTGGACACACTAGGAGTTTTTGAAGTTTGGTTGTTGTTACATGTTAAGATTGGGTCCTTTGACTTGGAAACCACTTGGGAAATATAGTCAACATTATTGAAGGGTCCTTTGACATAACCACCATCTTTGGTGTTTGCCCACCCTAAAATAAGGTGGATGCCAAACAAAACACAACTATTGGTTAAATGTCAAAATTAATAGCTAGGGTTTCAATGAAAAACAATGATGTTTGGTACATAGTTGTTGTCATCCCCAACAAATTACTTAATGCCTTTGTTCTTGAAATGGAACTAGACATCCATTTTGATGTAAATGGTGTAATATTGGAAGTTGATGTTCCAATAGGGTTGGTAACTATAGTTGCCAACACAAATGACTATGGTAGGCAAACTTGACATTGCGCCTCCACAAGTTGAATATCCAACCTTTCATTAATGTGGTTTCAACATTTGAACATTGACTCTTGTCAAAGGTGTAAACCCTAAACCCTAAACTTAAATGTTTTGTATAGATCCCCATATTCACCAATTAGCAAGTTGTTGATTTAATTAATTTGGGTAAGCCTTTCTGGAATTTTGTCAATCATTTTTGGAAATGGGAAACGTATCAAAATCTTGATAAATAATTCTTAACTTTCATAAATTTGGATAAAATCTAGATCAAAGTTGGTTTCATTTATTTGAAATAAGGTCAAACAACATGAGTCTAGATAAATTAACTTGCGAACTTTCAACATGTAATGAATCTTGTGATTCCAAAACCTTTGTGGGTATACATTAGATTTAACCACAAAATTATTCATAGCCAAAATCTAGTATGTACAAACAATGAATGTTAAGAAAAAATACATTATTACAAAACAAAGGCTTGAACTTTTGTTACCAACAAAATTGTTGGGATTTTGAATTTCATTTTAGGTCTTGAACTTTCTTAGACAACTTTTGTTATTATCATCGACTAATCTTACCTTTTTTAAAATCACGTGCATTAAATGTTATTTGATATTTTATTTTAATATTTTACCCTAACTTTCATTTACTTAACTCAATTTAAGGATAATCAACAATGGAGGACTGTGGTTGTTAGTATGAAGAAGAGGTTGCAAGGTTGAAAATGTATAAAAAAATGTCATGGTTTGTGGACCCTTCAATAAAATGAAAGAAACATGTGTTAAATCTTTAAATTCTTGGTAAAAGCTCCCTGCACTTTGCATGTCTTTTGCGTAGGGTGACATGACAAATACATGCAACATTTTAAGGATAGTTCATTAAGGCCCCTTTCATGGTGAGGGTCTTTGACCATGGAAATGCTAAAAGCTTTCAAAAAACATCTAAAAGCCTTCCCATGTAAATTTTTAAATCATTTACATGTGGCCCCTTGTTGTGATATATAATATAAAGTGATAAAATACTTTGTTGAAATACCTTACCATGGTAGTAAATTGTGATTCATATTAATCAATTGTAAGAACCCCCAAAGTTTTTTTTTTTTTTTTTTTTTTTTTTTTTTTTTTTTTTTTTTTTTTTTTTTTTTTTTTTTTTTTTTTTTTTTTTTTTTTTTTTTTTTTTTTTATTTTCACACACACCATAAAATTTTATTATTTTTTTCTCTACTAT
>Ga0116230_10006464_pt1 | contig 11558 bp, 11 predicted proteins | sample S1TSphfallax_3_FD_88678 | JGI IMG/M metagenome (GOLD analysis project Ga0116230, IMG submission 88678) | Host-associated microbial communities from peat moss isolated from Minnesota, USA - S1T2_Fd - Sphagnum fallax MG | ecosystem: Host-associated > Plants > Peat moss > Unclassified | place...
CCCATCCTACAAGGACAATGACAGCCCCAGCTAACAAGGCTTTTTCTTCATCTTCCAGCGTGGAAACAAGAGTCCAGTAGCCTAAATATAAAAAGAGGAGAAGCAACATTGATGTCAGTCGCGCATCCCATACCCACCATGTTCCCCAAGTGGGCTTTCCCCAAATTGCCCCGGTTCCTAAGCTAATAAGAGTAAACACAATGCCAATGGGAGCAATTGCTTTGACCATGAGATGCAAAAGGGGTACACGTTTAACAAACCCCCAGCCGCTTAAAATAGCCATGACTGTATAAACACTCAAAGCGCTCCAAGAAGCGGGCACATGTACATACATAATCCGCACACTTTCCCCTTGCTGGTAATCAGCTGGCGAAAAGATGAGACCTAAAAGCACCCCGCCACATCCAAAAAGTGCTGCAACAGCTATATTCCAGGGAAGAAGGGCTTCGGCCCAGCGTAAAAATAATTTGGGATGCGAAAGTTGCCGTATCATTAATACTTACATATCAACAAGATGGGATACATTTCAAGTTTTTAAATTGCATCTTGTAAAATTACTTTACTGAGAGCCTTAAAGCAAAAGGACAAACCATAAATGAGAGGGCGCAAGCCATCAAGAAAAGCCCCGCTTGAATGGTAAGATAAGGAAATATTACCCCGTGGGAATCAATCGTGACAACCATACTTGCAACCATCATGGGAATTCCTAAAGGTAGTGTGAGAAGGGGAGGCAAAAGTGCACCTTGCGTTTTGATATTTAAACATAAGGCACTACTCATGGCGCCTAGCAATGTTAAAGTCAATGTTGTGATTCCGATACTCCAAAGGAGCGCAAGAGAAGAAAAACCAGAAACAAGCCCCACAAGCCCAACTACAGGAATTCCTAAACGTGCCCAATGGGTTAGTATTTTCATTCCTACATAATGCTCAAGCGGTTTATGAGTACTCATGATCCATTCTAAAGTACCATCTTTACAGTCTTCCCGGAATAGCTGATCAAGGCTCAGTGTCATCATTCCATAACTTAAGCCCATTGATAAGATTGGTAAAAAAGCTTGCCACAAAGAAGATTGATGGGAAGATAGCAAACCAAAGGCTATCAACAGGCTGGTGAAAACAAGTAAAAGATGAATTGTCGATTGAGAAGCTTGACGAATTTGTAAGAAGCAATTAGCCATTTAGCATGATAACCTTTGCCTGAGAAAGAGGGATATGCGCATGGGAGGTAAGAACCACTGCCCCACCGTGATTAAGATGGCGTTTAACCTCATGCCAAAAATGCTCTGTTGCTTTTTCATCTAGATGGGATGTGGGTTCATCTAATAACCAAAGGGTGGCTTGAGATAAAGGCAATCGACAGAGAGCAATTTGACGCTGCTGCCCCATAGACAGCATACGAACTTTCTGGTCTAAAAGAGAATCTAACTTCTTTTCTGCAAGCACATTGGTTAATTCGTGCAGTGTGGTTTTTGTTTGATAAATGAGATTTTCTTTTACTGTCCACTCGCCTTTTAAAGCATTCAAATGTCCTACATAAGCCTGAGTTGTTGTTTTTGTAATATTGGGAAAAGCATCGGGAATACCAGCTAAGCATCGCAAGAGACTTGTTTTACCAGATCCATTGGGTCCCATCACAACCACAGCTTCTTCAGGCATCACCTCAAAAGATAGGTCTCTAAACAAAAATTGCCTCTTCCAAGCATATGAAAAATGGGAAACGTTCAAAAGAGGCGCAATTGTCATGAGCAGAATTATACGCAATAATTGAGCAATGAGCTATATTAAATCTTCCAGAAAAAAAAGTATTACGAACTCCTTGACCACGCTTGAGGCCTTGACTAGGTTAAGCTTATGGATAGCGTTTTGTGAGGATTTCTTATGGTTCAGCGTCCCAAATGTTTTCAACAGATGATTCTTGATCTTCAACAATATTGGGCTCGTTGGGGATGTGCTATTTTACAGCCTTATGATGTTGAAATGGGAGCTGGAACCTTTCATCCAGCAACAATGTTGCGCTCCTTAGGCTCTGGCACTTGGAATGCAGCTTATGTACAACCTTCTCGTCGCCCTACCGACGGACGCTATGGGGAGAATCCAAACCGTACGCAATATTATTACCAATTCCAGGTGATCATGAAACCAGGACCTCAAGATTGTCAACAACTTTACTTAGACAGCTTAAGGTATTTAGGGATAGATATCGAAAATCACGATATTCGCTTTGTTGAAGATGACTGGGAAAGTCCAACATTAGGTGCTGCTGGTTTGGGGTGGGAAGTTTGGTGCGATGGAATGGAAATTAGCCAATTCACCTATTTTCAGCAGGTTGGTGGATTCGAGTGTGAAGTGGTGCCTGTTGAAATTACCTATGGTCTTGAACGTGTTGCCTTAAATGTGCAAGATGTTGACAATTTCTTCCAATTGGATTGGAATGGGGTCGATGGGTGCCGAAAGCTAACCTATCGTGATATATCTATGAGAGGAGAACAAGAATTCTCCCATTATAATTTTACCAAAGCTAATACAGCCGTTTTATTGCAGCATTTTAAGGATGCCGAGCAAGAATGTATGGGTCTACTATCTGCTCATTTAGCATTGCCGGCTTATGACCATTGTATCAAAGCCAGCCACCTATTTAATCTGCTCGATGCACGGGGCGTTATGAGTGTAACAGAACGCGCGAGCTATATAGGTCGCGTTAGAAACTTGGCAAAAAAATGCTGTGAAATATGGCTCAATAATACAGAAAAGAAAGCGTAAGTCATGGCCGAATTTTTGCTTGAGATTTTTTCTGAAGAGATTCCCGCACGTATGCAACTAAGCGTAAGGGATGATTTAAAAACCATTATGGAGAACGATCTCCAAGCTCAGAGCTTAAGTTTTTCCAGCATTAGGTCTTACGTGACTCCCCGTCGATTAGTTGGCGTTGTAGAAGGATTAGCAGAAACCACCAAAAGTACTATTGAAGAGCGTCGTGGACCAAAAGTTGGCGCTGCTAATGTCGCGATCCAGGGGTTTTTAAAATCAGCCGGTGTGTCCCTGGATGCTTGTGAACAGCGAGAAGGATATTACTACGCTCATCTTCAAACAAAGTCTAGGAATACCAGGGATATTTTGCCAGAAATTGTCCAAAATATTTTTCGCAAAATGACGTGGCCAAAATCTATGGCCTGGCCACTAGAAAATGGCAAAAGATCTCAGTTGTGGGTACGCCCAGTGCGTTCTGTGCTGACCGTATTTGATGGCCAAGCCGTGTCTTTTGAACTACCAACTCTAGGTCTTACCACCAGCAATATAACTTATGGGCATCGATTTTTGGCTCCCGCAGCTATTCAAGTTTCTTCTTTTGATGAGTATCACACAAAATTAGAAAGGGGCTTTGTCATAATTGACCATCAGGTGCGTCAAACCCAGATTTGGCAGGGTTTAAAAGCCTTAGTCCATCAAAAGAATCTTGAGCTTCAAACTGATGAAAGTCTTTTGCAAGAAATTGCAGGACTTGTAGAATATCCTGTGCCCCTTTTGGGGCAAATTGATGCCCAATTTATGGATTTACCTCCAGCCGTTTTATCCACTGCGATGCGCGTACATCAAAAATACTTTACCGTCAGAACGAAGGAAGGTCGGATTGCTCCCTATTTTGGCGTCATCGCCAACATAAAAGGCAAAGATAACAATCTTCAAATGCTTGCTGGTTATGAACGTGTTTTACGGGCTCGTCTAAGCGATGCAATGTTCTTTTATGCTGTTGATGTTAAGACCTCTCTTCCAATGCTTTCCAGGCGCCTTGAAACAATCATTTTCCAAGAAAAATTAGGAACACTGACCCAAAAAGTAACTCGTTTAAAAGTTTTGATGCTTGCCCAAGGAACAGGAAAAGTAGGTGAGCGGGCAGCAGAACTAGCTAAATCCGATTTATTGACCACTATGGTTGGAGAATTTCCTGAACTGCAAGGCGTCATGGGTGAAATTTATGCACGCGCTGAAGGTGAAGTTTCCGAGGTTGCAGCCGCAATTCGAGAACATTATCAGCCGCAGGGACCCAATGACCAATGCCCAAGCGCACCTTTAAGTGTTGCTCTTGCGCTTGCTGATAAAATGGATACACTTGTTGGCTTCTTTGCTATTGGGGAAGAACCAACAGGGTCTAAAGATCCTTATGCTTTGCGTCGTGCAGCTTTAGGGATTATTCGACTAGTGCGTGAGAATAATCTAGCTGATTTTTCCCTTGAACCTCTCTGTCATGAAGCTGTGAACACTTATAAAGCACAAGGGGTTGCTTTTGTAAAGCATTTCCAAAGTGAGTATGTCCTTAACTTTATCAATGATCGTTTGAAAATAGCTTTACGAGCAGAAGGTATTCGTCATGATTGTGTTACAGCTGTTCTAGAGGGCAGCAAGACAACAGCAGATGCCTACAAACCTTGGTCTATCGCAAGACGTGCCAAAGCCTTACAAGATTTTTTGGAAACAGCGGACGGTCAAGCATTATTGGCTGCTTTCCGCCGTGCCTATGGCATTTTAAAAGATGAACAGAAAAAAGATGGTATTTCCTATCCCGGTACCCAAGTTAATGTCCAGCTCTTTACTGGCATGCAAGAATCAAACCTTTACAACCACCTCCAAAAAATTTTGGCAGAGCGTGATCCATTATTACAAGCCCATCATTACACAGATCTTATGGCACAATTAGCAACCTTACGCCCGCTGGTTGATGCTTTTTTTGACCTTAAAGTGAACGATGAAGACCCCATGCTACGTCAAAATCGCTTAGAGCTTCTTGGCATGCTGATTGCCCAAATGGCTTTAATCGCAGACTTATCACACGTTGAGGGATAGCAGAACTTTCAACGCCTTAATCTTCCTTAAGACTTCATAGATAGCCTGAGTTCGATATAAAAAGTATAGGAGCTGTAAACAAGATACGTTAGCATATTGAGTACCATATGAATAGCAAGGTTGGATCTCGTCCAGTTGTTGAAAAAAATTATCTATCCATCTTCGAAGTTTGAGGCTCGTCCATCCGAGGTTCGTCCAGACCTTGTAGTCTTGCACTATACCGACATGCTGACAGCTGAGGAAGCGCTAACGCGGTTATGTGATCTTGAAGCAAAGGTAAGCTGCCATTTTCTCATCAGTAAAGAAGGGGATTTATATCAGCTCGTAGACCCAAAATATAGAGCTTGGCATGCAGGTGTTAGTTCTTGGCAAGGTGCAGGTAACATTAATTGCCGTTCCATTGGTATTGAATTGGATAACCCTGGTCATACTCACGGGCTTAAGCCATTTCCTGCCCCTCAAATTGAAGCGTTGCTTATATTGCTAAAGGAAATTACCAAAACATACAACATACCTGCTCACCACATCGTTGGGCACTCCGATGTTGCGCCGTTACGAAAAAAAGACCCAGGAGAGTTGTTCCCTTGGCATAAGCTTGCTCAAAAAGGTTTCGGATTGTGGCCTCTTACCTTACCTATAAATCAAGCCTTGTCCTTGGATCCCTTAAGAATACAAAAAGCCTTGAGCCAGATCGGGTATGAGTGCCCCAAAACAGGAACTTGGGACGAGGATAGCCAAGAAGTATGTCGTGCTTTTCAACGCCATTTTATCCCACACGAGTTAACAGGACACCCGTCTGTTCTGGTGGGCCAAACTCTAAAAGGCCTTTTAAGAAAGCTTGAAATCATCAGTAGACATCTTTCGAACTGCAAGTCAGCTTAACAATGACACTTGTTCGCAAACCCTAGTTTGTGGCAAATCTCGATGGCTAATCATAACCCTTTCTCCTTCACTTTGAAGCCATTTTGATAGATGTTCTATTAAAAAAACAGATCGGTGTTGCCCACCTGTACACCCGCAAGCAATGGTCAGATAATTCCTTCCTGTTAAGCGAAAACCTTTTAAAGAATAAAGGATAATAGCCTGTAACGCTTCGTAAACAGCTTTCCAATTGGTATCTTGGGTTAAGTACTCAGAGACAGCCTTGTCCTTCCCGGTTAAAGTTCGGAAAGGTTTTTCATAATGAGGGTTGGAAAGAAAACGCGCATCAAAAACCATATCAGCTTCCCTAGGTAAACCCCGACGATAAGAAAAAGAAATAAGGCGAATAAGAAGAGAAAGAGATTCTCTTAAAGTAAAATGCTGGCGCATCATTTGCCCAAAATGAGGCATAGACAAGTGAGAAGTATCAATGACAAAGTCAGCTCGAGATTTTAAAGGGTCCATGAGGTGACGTTCTTGGGTAATTGCTTCGGGTAGAGAAGATGTTCCAATGGGATGTCGACGACGGGTTTCTGTAAAACGGCGCAGTAGAACCTCATCATCACATTCAAGGTAAAGAAGATAAATACGGGCGCTTGAACGGGTAGCAAGAGCTTGGAGTAGCGCCCAAAACTGACCAAAATCAAAGCCATAAGACCGAGTATCAATTCCAATTGCCAAAGAGCTTTGGCGATTCCAAGATGAGAGTTGCTCGCATAAAAGAGAAAAGAGGCTTAAAGGGAGGTTATCGATCGCTTCATAGCCTAAATCTTCTAGTATTTTCAAAGCAGTTGAACGTCCCGCACCTGACATACCTGTGACTAGAATGATTTTTTGTGGTGCTGGTTTTGATGGCATTGTTTATGTCCTGACGCTTGATTGGTCAATTCTACTGGGGGTGTGTCATCAATTGAAAGGTTTTGTGGCGAACCAAAGGTTAGTGAAGCTAAAATAACAGGTTTTTAAGGACCGTATTGCAGAATACGAGAGACGTATTTTGAGAAACGGAAAGCCCAAAAAACCGCCATTTGCAGTCCAAAAGACGATCATTGATGACACGCCCTACATGTTCCCTCTTAAGTTATATCTACCATAGCTTAGTATTGCACATTAATTTTTAATTCGAAAATCCCCTTCTTTTCTTGATCCTCAGGCAATAATATGTAAGTTTAAAAAAAACTTGTGGGTTAGGTATTAAAGTCTTGTTGCTTGAAGGTCAGGAAATTATAGGACTTCTGGCTTGTGATCCCCGTGGTCTTATTGGAAATCAAGGAAAGTTGCCATGGTCTTATCCGCAAGAATTAGATTATTTTCGTCGTACAACTTATCAGCAAATGATGATCATGGGGCGCAAAACTTTTGAATCAACACCTCCCAACATTTTAAAGGATCGTCTAAACATTGTTTTTTCAAGAAAAAAACGTAGTCCATGGAGTATACAAAACAACATAATTTTTGTTTCCTCATTAGAAAGTTTTTTGAATCTAAAGGTTGGATCAACCTATAAGGTAGCATATATGATTGGAGGCGCAGAAATAGCAGAACTATTTTTAGCAGAGGGGCTTTTAAGTGAGTTCTTGTTGACAAAGATTCATCAATACCACCAAGGGGACACTTTTTTCTCGCTAGAGTTTTTGGAAAGTTGGTCTCAAGAACTTCTTTGTACGGAAAAAGACTTTTCTATTTACCGGTATAAGAACCCAAATAAAATAAAATGAAAACCTATTCTATAAAAACCTATCTTGTTAAGCCTGGAGACCCTATCGAGCCTCTATTAGATCAATGCCTGGTATCTGTGCAAGAAGGAATGGTTGTTGCTATAACGTCTAAAGTCATAAGCTTATGCCAGAGGCGTGTTGTTTCTAAGCAAGATGTTAACAATAAGTATGAACTTATCAAAAAGGAAGCAGATGCTTATTTAAAAGATAGCCATTCGGCCCCCCATGGGGCTCACTTGACGATTAAAAATCATATTCTCATCCCATCAGCAGGTATAGATGAATCTAATGGAGAAAATACGTACATTCTCTATCCTCATGATATTCAAGGGGTAGCGCTAAAAATTTGGCGATACTTACGGGGAAAACATAAAGTAAACAGTCTGGGGGTTCTGATCACTGACAGCCATACGACGCCTTTGCGTAAAGGTGTTACGGGCATTGCTCTTGGGTGGTGTGGGTTTCAGCCATTGTATAGTTATGTTGGTCAACCCGATATTTTTGGACGGCCTCTTCGCGTTACCCAAATTAACATATTAGATGCCCTTGCGTCGACAGCAGTTTTTGTTATGGGAGAAGGAGCTGAACAGACCCCTATGGCTATTCTTGAAGATGTCCCAAAAATTCAATTTCTACCTCGTCCTCCAAGCCAAGAGGAAGAACACAGTATTTTCATCTCTCTAGAAGAAGACATTTATGCGCCACTCCTTAAAAGCAATTCATGGGTTTGGAACGATTGTAAGAAAAGGGGGAGACCGACTCGAATCTAAAGTTATTTATCCTATTTATTTTTCTTCACTCTTTTGATTTATGTCCTTGCTGGAGAAAAGATATTTACCTAAAAGATTCTCAAAGCTGATAGCAGACTGTGTATATGTAATTTTGTCCCCAGGAACGAGAGTTTTTTTGTTTCCTCCGGGAACAAGAGCAATATATTTACCACCCATTAAACTTTCACTTGAAATTTCAGCAACTGTATCGATAGGAAGCTCTAAACCATTGCGTACTGTTAAAACAACCTGGGCTAAAAATGTAGTGGGATCAATACTTATGCTGATAATACTTCCAACTTTGACTCCGCTAATACGAGCATCGTTGCCAACAACAAGTCCATCAATGCGATCAAACTTGGCAATTAATGGATAACCTTTGGTGTTTCCTCCTTGGCTGGCAGTATATGCAAAAACTAGAAAAAAGGTTGCAATGATCAAAACGATAGTCCCCATGACAGCTTCAATCATATTCGTTCGCATTGCTTTTTCTCTTTCTTTGCTCAATTATTCTAGATGGCTGCGGAGCATCCATGCTGCCTTAGAATGGACTTTCATGCGATTACTTATAAGGTCAACAGTAACTAAATCACCATTAACGTCAGCTACTTCACAAACTTCTTTTAAGCGGCGGACCATTAATTCATTATCAAGAACCAGCTGTCGCAACATATCTGAAGCATCATAAATATGATGCGTTTCTTCTTTGACTGCAGAAAGGTTTGAAAATTCAGAAAATGAACTGGGTGCCCAATATCCTAATATGCGGATCCGTTCCGCAATGGCATCCCCACCTTCAATTAAATCTTCATACAATTCTTTAAAGAAATTGTGAAGGGTATAAAAATTAGGACCTGCTACATTCCAATGGAAGCTATGGGTTTTAGCATAAAGTATAAAAGTATCTGCCAGGACACGGCTCAAAGCTTCAGAGATAACTTTGCGATCTTTTTTTTGTAACCCAATGTCTATGATCATCCCAGTTACCCCCCCCCATTCACATCTGATTAGCTGCTTTACTTAGCATACAAAATGAGCAATTAACAAGGGGTTAAGGAAAAAACTCTTAATTCTATACTTAAATGATCGTCAAGTTTTTTACTAGATTCTTAAGATAAACTCGCGTACAGTCAAAATATTTTTAACAGTTGTTGGTGTGAATATTCAAAAAATGGCTCGTGATCAAGAAACTCGTTTTAAGTTTGGGGAAAATTGGTCCTCCTTTTTACAATTATTGAATACAAGTCGCATCGAAGAAGCAGAAATGTCTTTGAAAAAAGCTTTGGGCCAATCCGATTTAAATGGTTTACGCTTTTTAGATATAGGTTCAGGCAGCGGTCTATTTAGTTTAGCTGCGCGTCGTTTGGGATCTCAAGTTCATTCTTTTGATTATGACCTTCAATCTGTGGCTTGTACGCAAAGATTGAAAGATCAATTTTTTCCGCAAGACAAACATTGGGTTGTGGAACAAGGCTCAGTCTTGGATATGCCCTATCTTAAAGCTTTAGGAGAATTTGATATCCTTTATTCATGGGGTGTTTTGCACCATACAGGGAGTATGAAGCAGGCATTTGAAAATATCAGTCAGATGGTCAAGTCAGGGGGATACCTTTTTATATCTATTTATAATGATCAGGGGGATGCTAGTCGTCGTTGGGCATGGGTAAAGAAAACCTATAATCAGTCAGGAACTTTTATACGTTGGCTTTTAACGATTTATACCTTATTCAGGCAATGGACTTTTACTTTTATAAGAGATCTTTTAAAAACAGGAAATCCTTTTAAATCATGGCGTGATTACGCAAATCATACCCGAGGTATGTCAGCTTATTATGACTTAGTGGATTGGGTAGGTGGTTATCCTTTTGAAGTGGCCAAGCCTGAAGAAGTTTTTGAGTTTTTTAAGAAAAAAAGCTTTTCCCTGCTCTTTTTGAAAACATGTGCTGGTGGTGTTGGCTGCAATGAGTTTATTTTTCAAAAAGAAAAAAATTAAGCCATTCTTTGTGATAAGGGTGTGTGCCGTCCTTTCTTTGTAGAAACATCCTCTGGTCGCACCAATGGCAGGGTACTAAAGCCATTCTTTAAGTCGTTCCAGGTGTGCATATTCATGGTAGACTGGCAAAATTTGAGGATTAGGACAGGCATAAAAGGGTGTTTCTTGAGCTAAAAAAGCTTCAAACAAATGGTGAACACCCTGTTCTGCCATAGCAAGTAATTCTTCTGGTTTTTCTAAAAAGATGATATCACCGGCAGGTGTTCCGCCTGTTACTTTCCAATAACACAAGCTTTCTAAGGGTAAAGGTGGCAAAGAGGGAAATCCCCCTTTTCTTAACATCACCCCTTCTAAGGGAAGTTGAGGCGCATACCCTTCCTTAACCTCTTTTTTAGAAGGGACATTCCCTGTCTTATAATCAATGATACGCAACTGACCTGTTTTAAGCACGTCGATCCGATCCGCCTTGGCGTTTAGGATAATAGGTCCTTGTGTTGTTGGCACTTCCAAATACCCTTTTACCTCTGTTGTTATTGTGTGAATGTAAGCTTGATCACCAGCCATTTGGTCTAAAAACCATTGAGCCAACCGTTGGAATCGGGGCCACCAAAATGCTTTTGCACGGGGGTCCATCAAAAGCTTGCCAAAGGATTTTGCTCCCAAAGCTTCTAAAATTCCCACAGCCTGGGAAGAGGCAGCATCAACGCCGGATTGCATAAACTCATCGAATGCTTGATGGATAGCCCGTCCTTTTTCCACTAAGAACACATCAGCATCAAGAGGGTCTAAAGGGCTTAACTTTAAAATCATTTTAGCATAAATGCTATATGGATCACGCAAAAGCCTTTCAACATCTGTTACAGATAAACGGCAGGGGCGCATCGATAAAGGTGGGCAAGGTTCAGGAGGCGTAAAAGAAATAAATTGCGCTGGATAATCGAGTTGAAGCGACCACGCTGCCCATGGTTGTGAGGCTGTTAATGCTCCTTTGCCTGTTGCAAGTAAAGCCGACAACCGTTGCCACCATCGGCTGGGTACGGTTGGCACGCCATCTCGTTTTAAAGCACGAGCCATATAGATTTTTGGCGCCGCCAGGGCCATACAAAAATCATAGGCCGATAAACCAATCTTTCGCTCTAAGGGCGGCAAACCAAAGTTTGCACGCATGGAGCGATTAAGCCAAAGGTCTTCTTCAGGTACACCAGGCCATATTCCTTCATTAAGTTCTCCTAAAATGACGACATCTGCTGGGAATAGCCGAGCTTCTAAAGTCCCTAAAATGAGAAGCCTAGACTTAATTCCTTTGACATCCCGTAC
>Ga0116230_10006466_pt1 | contig 11557 bp, 5 predicted proteins | sample S1TSphfallax_3_FD_88678 | JGI IMG/M metagenome (GOLD analysis project Ga0116230, IMG submission 88678) | Host-associated microbial communities from peat moss isolated from Minnesota, USA - S1T2_Fd - Sphagnum fallax MG | ecosystem: Host-associated > Plants > Peat moss > Unclassified | place: USA...
ATAGCCATTAATAGAATAACCATCAATAGCCATTAATAGAATAACCATCAATAGCCATTAATAGAATAACCATCAATAGCCATTAATAGAATAACCATCAATAACCATTAATAGAATAACCATCAATAACCATTAATAGAATAACCATCAATAGCCATTAATAAAATAACCACCAATAGCCACCAATTTAATAATACTAATGGCTATTAATAACCACTAATAGCACTAATAAAAGAACAACCAATAGCCATATATTAAAATTGTTTAAGATTGCCAAAAAAAATTTAAAATGAAATAATTTATAATTAAAAAAATAACTTAAGGTGAAATAACTTATAATAACCTAGAATTACCAATAATAACATAAGGTAAAATAACCTTCAATACCCAAAAGTAATTTATAATAATTGTAAGTAGTTTAAATTGAAATAATTTACAATAACAAAAAATAACCAAGAAAACTTACAATAGCTGAAAATAAATTAAGGTGAAATAAGTTAAAATAACAAAAAATAACTTAGAATAACCAAAAGTAGCTTAAGGTGAAATAGCAAAAAATAACAAAAAAATTTGAGAATAGCCATAAATAGCCGTAAATAATGTAGGGTGAAATAATTTAAATTAATGAAAAATAGTCATATAATAATTGAAAGTAACTTAGCATAGGTAGTATTATTATATTAACAAAAAAATTATGCATTTATTAAACTACTTTTTTTCAAAAGAATGGTCATTAAAATGTTATTGAATAATATTCAACTTTTTTTTTGTTCAAATGATTTTAAACTTTCAAAAGGAAATAAATGTAATTATGTACATTATTGAATTTTTTTATAAAAAACTTGAATCATTTCATTTGAACAAAATCTCAATAAGATATGAATTTTCAAAGTTTATGTTTCTGTAATGTTTAAAATGAAGTATTTGATAAATAGAATGTAATACAACATATTATCACAACAAGTGGTGTGGTTTAACAATAAGGGTGTTTGCCTCCATTGTAAAGGTCAAAGTATCAAACCTCATGGGCGATGTTGTGTGTGTGGTCAACAATGGTATGTTGATTGAATATTCTCCTATTGAATTCGTATAATAGGTGCTTAGGTTGATTATGTGGCCTACCTACCTACTTTAAAAATCACTAGGTTTTTAACCTAACGTAGGTAGTGACATGTGTCAATAATAATAGGCTCTAAAAATCATGAAATTATCAATAATATTGTATTTTAAATAATTAAATTTTAATTGATTTCCATGTTTGTTAGTTAATTAACTAACAAGTGAATGGTTTGATAAAATTGTATTTCACTTGAGAATAACCTTGTTTCACTAGGTATTAATGAAACAAGTCATTGTCCGTAACAACTAGTCCCTGTTCACTAGGGGGTTAAACAATTTCACTAGGTAAAAATGTTCAAATTTCACTCAAAATCTAGTGAAACCCAGAGTGAACTAGGATGCATTTCCTAATAGTGCATGAACAAAATATTACATAAAGTTTTATGGTTTAAAAGTTTTTGGTTGTTTGAACTATCCTTTTACACCATGGTGGGATTTTGCAATAGTCCAAAAACTCATTATTGCAACAAATGGGAAAATGTTCAATGTAAAAACTTTTGAACAAACATCTTGACAAGCATATCCAAATGGGTTGTCAATCTATTCCTTATATTTCTTTTCATAAACCCCATGTTAGATAAACATCTTTCATCTTCAACATTGCCCATAATCATGACCGTGGATAACTTAATGAATTTTAAGCATTTAGATAGTTAATGAAAAACCAATTGATTGTTGGCCAAGTTGGTCCATATTTTTGTGTAGGATTTATGATCTAGAAGAGGATTCATGGTAAAATGGCAATTGGCAAACATAATAAGCTTGAAAAAGTTGAATGTTACAATAATAATGTTTCATCAAACAAAGGCAAGATGATCAATTGTTTTGGGCCAATCTACTTGCCAAAATGATAATGCGTTTCAAAATGGAAAGCTAAACCATAAACTTTTACTCAACTTCAAGTTGCACCCAAAATTGAAAATAGATCACACTAATGGCATTCATAATGTCTTGAATCTGGAGTTGTTGTTCTTGTTCTTAAATGAGGTCAATTGTTGCAACATTACATTATTATTTCATAACTTCAATTATATTCATCCAATCAAATTTAGAAACACAACTTAAACAACTAGTTAACACATCCTTTTTATGAACCATGTATGTGTGAGAAAAAATTGAAACCCCACATACTTCGCACCAAAATTAGGTTCAAAAATCCAAACCATATGTAGGGGATCATATGAGTAATGCACAATTGCAAGGAATGTTTGAAAAACTCCATTGGTGTGCCCATAACTTGTAATTGGATCAACATACAATCTATATATATCTCCTTCACAAGCTTTAACTACATCAACAAAATCACAAATGAATACATCACAAGCTTGAACAAACTTTGACAAATATTACATACATTTAAACAAGGGTAGAATATAACTTAGACCATAAAGGTTTCCACATAACAAAGAAGGTATAGGTTTCCTTTTATTGTTGTGTTCGATGTGTTCTCATCAAACATGTGCATGACCAAGGACTAATACTCTCCCAAGATGTGTTGGTAGGAGATAACATGGAAATCCAACTAGTCTTCACATTGTGCAATATTTTCAATGCCTTCTTTTCCAAAAAAATTGGCCAACTTAGTTATTTCCAAAGTTCATTTAAGGTTTTGTGCATAATACTTATAAACATATTGGAGGAGTGCTTCAATCTTTACAACCAAGGATAATCAAAACAACGTCTACATAGCTAAATTAATTTGATACATAACATAATGCACACGTAATAGGAAAGGTGCATGTTTTTCCTTTTAATTCCATTATAACCCCAATCTTTGAACCCATGAATGTCATCACTCCAAAACATACAAGCTTCAAAGCCAAATTAAATTCTGAAATACCATTAAAAATTAAAGAAATTATGTAATTACCTTTTTCAAATTGTTAGCATGGGAACTTTTAAGAACTTCTTACAAGGTCAAAAGAATTGGGAGCCATTTCCACCCTTCCACAACATAAATTTGGACAAAAATCAACAATGTTTTGTCAATGGTGGTCATTTCATCACAAGACACAAAATAAACCAAATTTTTTGCATTGTTAAACAAATGGCCTAAATCACAATTTCATACATAACTTTAACCATGCTCTAACCAATTGTGTCAATCCAATGTTACCAAAGGTTGTTTGAGATGTTTATAAAATCAAAAAATTCCTTACAACCTCTAAAGTTTGTCATAGGTCGTCCTTGCCTCCACAAATGAAAAATTGTGACAAACTGCACAAATTTTCTTTTACACCCTATAGGGTCTCCATTTGCAACTTGTTGAACCACAAAAGTTTGCCCATCAAAAACAACATAGTGTAATTCATTCTTGACAGGTTGGCTAGTGTTGCTTATGTAGTATCGAGTAACAACCACCCTTGGTTGTGTAAACATTGTTTTCCAATGTCTTGCATGTTTTTGCAATCCGTCAAACGTAAAATCCAACAATTTCTTTCTCTTTTCAACCTCATTGCACATTCTACAACTTACATGGGTCATCTTCCCTTCAAGACCAATAACTATTATAACCCCTGGAAACTTAATAGCCCAAAAAACCTGGAACACTTAATTGAGTTCCCATTCCTTTTGATTTTTTTGGGTAAGAAAAATATGAATGAAATAAAGTGGAATTGAGTTAACTACAACAATGCCAGAAGATGAAGCTCTTGGAATTCCTTTTGAAAAATGGGATGGAAGTTTACCTTCGTGCACAATGTTGGACACTTGCAACAATTGTGCATGCAAAGGCATGCTCACAAATTCTAATGGAGGTGCAAATGTAAACAATTTATCATTTGAAACATCACTTGAGGAACAAACAACATATGAGGGATTACAAGAATAAACAAACTTTCAATACTTGAAATTAAGTGGAACCTTGAGTGGGAGTATTGTCCAAAATGCACACAAACCATAGTTGAATCACAAAATCCTTGATGCAACAACATATTTGAACCCCAAACCAACCCTAAGCATAAACACACCAAAGCTTTATGGAAAAAAATTGTTACAACAACTATAAACAATGAAACTTGTATGTAGTTGAAAGCAATTCAAGAGCACACAACAAAGTGCAACACCAAAATACTTATAGTAAACATTAAAAGTAGAGTGCAACATCAAAGTATTGTAATAAAACACAAAAGTTCATCTACACCAAAAAACTTTAGACTACATACATTAGAATGTAAGAATGCATTTTGTAATGCTTCAAAAACATGAATTTTATGCACAATGATGATCTCAAGAGGGATGGGATTATCATGCCTCAAGGTTGTTGAATAGTGGATATATTGGAGCAAACTTGAAAACAACACCAAAATTCGTAGCAACGAGATTTGTAGCAAGTTTGAAAGCAACAATAATAACACTTAGATTTGTAGCAAGCTCAAAAGCAACAATGACAACACCAAGATTTGCAACTAGCTTGAAGGCACCACCCGGAATCGAAATTTGTAACAAGCTTGAAGGCAATAATGGAATTTGTAGCAAGCTTGAAAACAACAATGGGATTTGTAAGAAGCTTGAAAGTAAGAAGCATGAAGGTAGCAACAATTGTCCATTCGAACTTCTGTTCATTTGTGAATGTTTGTTGGCACTTCTAAAGTTAAATGTTTTACATTTAAACAATCTTTTTGCAAGTCTAAAGGTTTGGTGAAGATGAAGTCAACAATGACAATAAATCCAAAAGAAAAATTAACAACAACATACTTTCACAACAAGGTAGTAATGGCAAGCAAAACCTAATTTCAAACTAAGGAACTAAAACCCAATAGAAAATTGTTTCCTGACCACATATCATCCATCCGAAAACACTTATCATTCATCCTTCATGGTGCACTAGTGGGTACAAATTCACAATGTGCACTATTGGAAACTCTTCATGAAAACAGAATTGACTGTTACATGGGACAGGACAAGGCAAAACAAGAGCCTGAAGAACAAGCTATGGACACAAGGCCGGTTGTAGCGTTGTTTCGTCTCCCTTCTCTTGCACCAAGGTCGGCAACTCCTCCACGAGTTCTTCTTTGGTGGGGGATTACTCTCATTTGCATAGGCGTTCTGGGATTCAACTTCATTCTTTACGCCACTCTTCTTTCCAAGCTTTTGCCGCCTTTTGGAATGCCGATCTTGGATGCCATTCGCATCGACTAGTAAATTGATTTGAGAACCAAGCTTTTATTTGCAGGGGGGATTGTTTGCAAGATTATGTTGGTTTAAAAAGATTTATGGTTGGATCAAAGATTGATTCAAAGTTTGTTAAGGAGACAACAAGAAAACATGAAAGAATCAAGAAAGAGAAAAATCTAAAGTGCTCCTTGAGAGCACAAGGTTTTCCTCTTTCTTGATTATTAAGTAGAAGAGTTTTTCTCGTTCTTGATTCTTTATTAACTAAGTGTATTCTTGTTCTTGACATGCTTAATCATGATTCGATGGTTATATCAATATTGTCAATTCCCATTCAAGGTTACTTGTTCTCTTCACCTATGCTTCAACAATGGATTTAATTGTCTTCAATTGAGTAACTTTAATTTCCAACTCTTGTTTATGTGTTTTGACTTCCATGACTCTCTTTTATGATTCCCACATCAACAAAAATAGTTGTTGTCACACAAAAAACCACAACTCATAACACTTGTGTGAGGTAAATTGTGTGGTTTCATCCATCACAATGTACAATATGTGGCATTATTTTGGCATATAGTACACAATAATTGCCATTTGACATTAAATAATGGGACATATGTAGAAAAGTCATTACCTAATGTCAAATTGTATGCCATAATAAACACCGCATATTCTACATTATAATGGATGAAATTGCATAATTTACATCACACAAGTGCTACAAGTCATGGCTTTTTGTGTGATAAAATGCACTTTATGCATTCCTAAGTTCAACAAGGCCTAATAAGCCCATCCCATCATACACAACTTGCTTGAACCCTAAACCCAAATTCCACAATGAAAATGAAAATACCAATATTATATATTCAATAATTCATGTGAAAATTGGAATGTCAAAGAACATTATGTAAAGAATATTCCACAAAAATGACCTTGTTGACAAAACCAATGTCATTTAAAATGATGGTCAATCAAATAAATAAAATTGTCAACAATGTGTCAAGATTAATCATGTCATGCAATACGTGTCAATACAAATAAATGTTTACCAACCATAACATACATGAAAAATTTGGAAAACTCTAGACATTGGTTTGGTGATGAAAGTTCCATTGAATTTCATCACATTTAAACGTTACATATTGTGGAGTTTTTCTTGAAAGCAAATTCAAAGAGGTAAAACTTCCATAAGAGGTTTCAATTGTTCCAAGTAATTGGAGGATGTTAAGAATCAAATTTGACTAATTATATACTAACATATCCAATTGATATGATTGTGAATAGGTGATACTAACCTTCATGCTTGCAATGGGTGTTTATTCAAAATCATTTTGATCAATAATTAACCAAGGTTATTAGGTTAATCATGTTTATTAAACCTATTCATAATTTATGAAATACAATAACCAAACCAATGCCCCAAGTGTGCAACAAGAGGATTAACCCTTGAAGGAACCAAATCCATTTTAGTTTTTCATCCTAAATAATCACTTGTCAAACAAAAATAATTTATTGTTATTAATTAACACAAATTTTAAAACATTAAAAATATTACATTGTAAAAAACACATCCCAAGTTGTGTTGTGTTGTCACATTGAAACAAAAATTGGAATACATAACATAACTCCATATATTCACCATCATGTGGAATTTGCATAAAACCAAAAAATGCCTGAGAATGGAGAAGTCCACACAAGGCCCGGGGGCAAACCAACACTATCTGAAAGTGATGGTGCAGTGCCTCCTCTAGTAGACACCAATTGCACATATGTATAAGGACCCAATAATGTTCTGCACCCACAAACCACAAATATTCATGTTATAAAACAAAATCCACAATATGACATATGGTATGAACAATTCTTTTCACAAATTATAATATGAACATGAATATATTAATAACAAGGAATTCAATATTAATAAACCAATTTAAACCTCTCAAATTTGCAATGTGAACTTACGTATTGCCACTATTACTCGTGATCTTGAACAAGGCCCATGCTACATCTGTTGTGGATAACACTATCGGATCCACAAAGTTATAGCCTGTAAGTGAAAATCCATGTGGGTTGTAAATGTCCCAATTCAATTCACTTTCGAATTTATCAGGCTTTTGTAGGTTTTCAAATTTACCCACCACATATCCCCCAATCACATTGTAAAGTAACGCCGAAATGTTCTGCTCTAACCATGTACTCCCATTGTATTGGTATATTATTGATCCTTGAGCAAAAAAACTTTCAACTAAAGTCCCATTTGGTACCATAAGAGATGTAGGAGTTGGAGGAGGGACAAGATCTTGCGTATATATATCGATTTCAACATCAAATGGCACTTCTACAGATATTGATTCCAATATACCAAACTCTACTGTGCACAAGGATGTTGGAGGGGGATTGCCACCGCTAAAATTTAAGTAAACAACGTAGGATACCCTTGCTGCTGCTCCAATGTTTTGATGGCTTATTGCTTGATTTAAACTCTCGATCACATCACTTGAAGTAACATTGATGGTTGTTATTAAAATAACTGGAACACAAAACTTCAAATTTTGCATGTGTTAAATTGAATCCATCACATGGTCATGAATTATTCATGAACATCAACCTAAAATTTGATTCTAATATAAATTTCATAAAACTTGACAACAATGTCTTCTTTCCAAAGCTTTAATGATTCAAAATGGCTTGAAGATTTCAAAATATACTTAAACAAAAGAATAATGTTGTTACAATTTTCCATGAAAAGAATTTTTGGCACACAATGTTCAAAATGATCAACATTACAACAAAACAAACAACAACCTCATCATGGTTATAGGTTTAGTCCTTTAAATTTTCATGATCTATTAGTAAAAATCACCAAACATTTATATTATCAGAAAAAATGTTACAACTTACAACTTGCATTTGAATTGGAAAAGGGAAAATGCCATTGTTACCTATGACACTACTTGTGAGGAAGCCGGATTCAACAACATCCGCATCAGAGTTCAATAATGTCAGATTGGTGTGTGATGTTGGAATGTTAACAGCTGTGTAACTCCCCACCAACTTATTTGTATTGATATCAAGGAGGTCACCTGATGCATTAACTCTAGTCCAACCCCCACTGCCACATGTATAAGTGCGCAATGCATTTTTTGTCTTCAATTTGGCTTGCAAACTGTTGACCAACAAAAAAAAAATCAATAAATCTTCACAAACATGCATTACTAAGTTGTTGTGCAAAGTTAAAATGATACATGGCAAAAACAATTCCAATAGAACATATTAGTGTTTTTTTTACATCATCCTATCATGCATTGCTTTCAAAAAAATGTCTTATCATTCACATGCAAAAGAAATGCTATAATTTTTTAAACTAAATCAAAATTTCAATCTATATAGCTTCGATCAAAGTGGTAATATTGTCAAATGCAATTTGACATTGGATATAAAAATATCCACAATTATTGTGTGTTTTTAAAACTTCTCTATATAACAAGTCGTTTGACAGACACTTGTGTTTAATCAACATGGCATCTTAGAATGAATGGATCATTAGACACGATTTTTCCAACCTTTCAATGCAATTAAAATTTGTCTTTACTTACAAGATAGTCCATTAGGTATTCCAATTTGCATTAACCTATTGTAGTCCCCATTCAACCAATGGTACTAATTTTTAAGTTTTTATCAACATGTGATGCACTTAGATTGTAAGGAACTTCAAATGCTAAAAGCAATCAAATCATTTATTTAATTGAGATGCAAAGTTCACAATTACATGGAGAAGAACAAGAACCTGTTTCCCACTGGAGGCGATATAACACTAACATTGTTTGAAGCACGTGTTATTGTAAAATATTGGCACAACATCATAAGCCAATAACATGTTAATAGAAGAAATGCTCTCCTCCACATTTTGCCGAAGAATTTTGCTTCTCCAAAAAAATCTCTCCAAAATCATTAAAAAACAAAAGACAATTGAAATCAAATATGCTTGGAATTTTATAGTTTATGTATGTTAAAAAAAATGATAAAAGTTGTTCTAAATCAAAGAACTAGATAACATACCAACAAAACTCACAAAGCCCTTACAAACGATTATAGCTTTACAATGAAATAAAACTTGATAACATACCAACAAAATTCGCTCACCCCTTACAAACTACTGTAGCTTTAGAATGAAATAGGGAGTTGTAAATATGGCTTTAAGAAAGCTCTAAGACGTGGAGAAAAATAAAGCTGTATTATTGTTTCTTCAATCTAATCACTCAATATAGTCAATACCTTGACATTCATTTCCTTAGCACCCTTATGAAGTTCTCAGCATTGAAGCTTGTGAAGAATCGACTCCACACAAATGGAACCATCAATTTCTTGTACATAAAATTACTGGTAGGGAGTAGGAACTTGATCAGAAAGGATCAGTATATAACAGCAAGAAAGCAAGGACTAGGCTACTAGGAAATTTCTGGAGTTCTTTACAGCTTGTGAAAATCTCACAAACTCTATCAAAACATGTCAAGTCACGAAGAGGACAACATGGGCATATGAAAAAGAGAACCCAATTCTTGTCGATTCTGGTGTCGTTTATGACTTTTGCTCATGAATCTCATACAAGCTTTTCTTGTCGATTCTGGTGTGGGTTATGACTTTTGCTCATGAATCTCATACAAGCTTTTCTTGTCGATTCTGGTGTGGGTTATGACTTTTGCTCATGAATCTCATACATGCTTTTCCTGCTTGAATACGGATCAAGCTAGGATACTTGTAAACCTGTCCATGAACAAATATCTTGCTTAAATTTAGACCTTAGCACTCCACGCACACCCCTCTTGCCCCCTACACTCTCCACACCTGGGGTGAACTAGTATCTACCCATGTACCATGGTAAAAAAAATAAAATAAAAATAATTGGGTTGTTTCTAAACAGGGTTTCTTTTTAAGGATTTTATGATGTCGCCAAAGTGGTGATCATTGAGAAAAAGATTTAGCCAAATTTGGCTACATAATACATATGAAGGTAGAAAAAAAAAAAACAGAGTCCCTCTATATATTCCTGATTACCGTCTGGAAGTTATCATAGGGCTCTGGCAATTTGGGTCATTTTTTTCCCGTGAAAATTCGTTGAATAGGTTGAAATCATATTTTTCAGGTTGAAATTTGGCAAAAGTTTGCCATTAAAAGAAACACTGGTTCTGAACATTAAGAATATATACCATCCTAAGACTAAATCAAATGCTCTCAATCCAAATTTAGCATTAACCTCTAACAAAATTAATCTCTGAAATAGCCCTTTGTGAAAAATAACTCTTGGTTTTTTTTTGGGGTTGGGTTTCTGCTGTTGATCAGATTAAGGTGAGGTTGCCAATTTATTTATTTTTTCTTTTTTTCCTCCTCACATTTGTGAGGTTAGTTACAGTGGCAATCATGCTTAAGATAATTTAGCCAGAATTGGTCATGAAATTTTATGAAAGTAAAAATATATAAGCATCCTTCTATATTGTTGGCTACTTACTTGAACCATTGTATGATCTGGCTGGCTGACTGGTAAGCACACTCTAATATACCCCACCCTAAGGTCAGTTTCCTCATTAAATAATCCTCAAAACAGTGAAAGAATTTTTTGTGAAAATACGAAGTTGGCATGTTGAAAAATTATCACAATTATGATAGGGTTACGCTCTAAAGAATTTCAATACTCATATAACAATATCATAGTAGATCATTGGAAAAAATAATAATTTCAAAAAAAAAAATTTAATTCATTTTGTCAGTGTGGAAACTGACCCTGCCAAAAAAATTCAGAATTAAAAAATCAACTGCCAAAGTTAAGATTTTAAATTTAATTAATTATTTGGCAGTTTGTTGCCGAAGCCATTCAGGTACTACAGTAGGCCACTAAGCAAAATCAGCCAACAAACAAATTATTGAGCCAAATTTTGACCTTAGTGCAACTCAGTGTTTTTAGAGAAAAAGAAACATGGATGGTTGTCCTAGGGAATGAAGTCAAGATGATCCCATCCGTGCTTGAAGTATATTAAAAGATGGTCAAAGTGCAAAGACTTGATCTTAATTCATAGTTTTGTTAGTTAGTCTGGAAAAATGATGAACCATATTATGATGTGAAATACCTATGAAACTTTACAATTTCTAGTGCAAAATATTTATTATGCTTTTGTATCCCCATCTTTTTATTCACATATAGTTGGCGAAATGAGATATTGTAGTTGTGGCCTTCAACATTAAAGCTAAGAAATTACTATAAGGAGTGAGTAACATAACTTAGCTTTCTTTGCAAGTAACCATGACCGCAAAGAAATGGAATAGGTTTCAC
>Ga0116230_10006468_pt1 | contig 11555 bp, 8 predicted proteins | sample S1TSphfallax_3_FD_88678 | JGI IMG/M metagenome (GOLD analysis project Ga0116230, IMG submission 88678) | Host-associated microbial communities from peat moss isolated from Minnesota, USA - S1T2_Fd - Sphagnum fallax MG | ecosystem: Host-associated > Plants > Peat moss > Unclassified | place: USA...
CGGGATGAAACAGCTGCTCCATCAGGTCCCAGCGCCGGCGATCGACGGCATGGGCATAGATCGCCACCAGATCGCGAATGGCATCCTTGTCTTCAAGCGAAAGCGTCATCGGGCGAACTCCACCAGCGCATTGCCGTCATAGCCGCCGGCGACCGATCGGGCGGCTATCAATTTCGCCGAGCGCGCAGGCGCGACCGATCGCCTAGATTTGCGCGCAGGCAAACCAGCATGAGGAACCGGGCAATGGCTTTGATCACCGTGATTGGCGCGAGCGGCAGGCAGGGCATGGCGCAAGTGCGGCAGGCGCTGCGCGCGGGCTATACGGTGCGCGCGCTGTCGCGCCAGCCCGATCCGTTTGCCGGCGTTGTTGTTCCCGGGATCGACCAGGTCGACGTGCGGCCGATCGATCTCTACGATACCGACAGCTACCGGCCCGCGCTCGAAGGCAGCGATTATGTGTTCTACACCCATCCGTTGCAGGCACGCGCCGATCGCGCGGTGCTGGTGGGCCAGGTCGGCGCGGCCGCCGCCGCGCTCGGGGTGAAGCGCGTGGTGTGGAACACTTCGAGCTGGATCCCCGACAAGCCCGGCGATGCCTTTACCTATGCCGCCAACACCGCCGGGATCAACGCGCTGTGGCGCTCGGGCGCGCCGGGTACGGTGTTCGGATCGGTGCTGTTCATGGACAACCTGCTGACCGACTGGGCGCGGCCGTTCATTGTCAACGAAGGCCGCTATGTCTATCCGCACAGTCCCGAGCTCGAAGCCAACTGGATCAGCCTCGACGATGTGGCGAAATTCATGCTCGCCTCGCTCGAACGGCCCGATATGGAAGGGGCCTGGCTCAACATCGGCGGGCCTCAGCGGCTGCGCGGCAAACAGGTCGCCGCGATCCTGTCGGACACGCTGGGGCGCGACATCCGCTATGATCCGTGCACGCCGGAGGAATTCGGGCGCTATCTGGTCAATGCCGCAGGTGATGCCATGCCCGAAGCGATGCGCGACGAATTCGCCGCGGGGATTGCCGCGTTCTACGAATACAACAACGCCGCGCCGACCCGGCCGTTCGCGGTCGACATGGACCACGTTTACGAACGCTTTCCCGAACTGGCCGACGGTCTCGAACCGCTGCGCGACTGGGCAGGACGGCAGGACTGGAGCGGCAGCAACCACCGTCCGGCATTTGGTTAGAGCATGACGGCGGTTTCCCGCTCGGCGGCAAACAGCGCGGCCAGCTCGTCATCGCTCGCCGCGACGAGCCGGGCCACCCACTGGTGAAATACTTGCCCGCCGCGCTCGTTGCGGCCGAACAGGACATGGTCCATCATCCCCGATTGCAACGCCTGGTGCTGGCGTTTGCCGGTGGTGTAGTCTTCGTCGCGCACGACGATCTTGAGGAAATCGAACTGGTCGCGCGCGCCCTGGCGCACCGCGTCGTCGGTCGGTTCGAATTCCATCACATAGAACTGCGTGGTCACGCTTTCGCCGACGGTTTCGCCGGGCAGCAATTGCGAAATCAGCGCGCCGCGCCCGCCGCCGCCATAGAAACTGGCAATCGAGATATGCGGAAAGATCGTCCACACCCCCTGCAACAGCGCATCGACCGACCAGTCCTGTTCGGGAATGTGCGACAGATCGATCACTTCGGTGCTGCCGGTCTTTTGCGCGTTGACCGATGGCGCCGCCAGCCGCTGGTGCGGCCCCCAGGCAAAGTAATTGGCGCGGTTGAAAAAATCGGGCCCGAACGTCTGCGCGTGGAGCACCGGCAGATGGTAGAAATCGAGATAGCCGTCATAGGCGGTTTTCCAGTTCGGCCCGGCGAGTTCGCGGCTGTCGAACAGATGCCAGTCGGCAAAGCCGAACGTTTCGAGCAGGCGGTCGTAGCCGCACAGAAAATCGGCGATCGACAGCTGTGAGCCGGGATCGAGGATCACCCAGATCAGCCCGGCCCGTTCAAGCACGGGAAAGCGTTTGAGGCACAACAGCGCCTTGTCCACCGCGCCGAAATCGGCTGGCGAGCTGATCCCGAGCAGTGCGCCGTCGTTGCGGAATGTCCAGCCGTGATAGCCGCAGACGAATCGGGTCGATCGGCCTTTGCCCGTCGCCAGCGGATTGCCGCGGTGCGAACACATGTTGAGAAACGCGCCGATGCTGCCATCGGCCTGGCGCGTCAGCAGCACGGGCACGCCCACGACCGTCATCGCCTTGTAGCATCCCGGTTCGGGCAATTCGCACGATAGCGCCAGCATCAGTGGCAGGCGTTTGAAAATCTCTGTTTTTTCCCGCGCGTAGAGCTCCGGATCGGTATAGCTTGCGGCGGGCACGCGCACCACTTCATCGGCCAGGTCCATTGTCCCGGCCTGGCCGTGGGCAATCAGCGAGCGGGTCATCTCGTGCAATGCGGTGTGCGGCATGGCGGTTTCCTGCGGTCTCTTCGTCCACCCCGGCTTGTTGCCAACCGCGCACGACCGCAATTGGCATTTTTGGGTGTCGCGCTCGCCGCTTCACCACCCTAGCACTTTGGCGAATAGGCACGATCGGCTGTGGCACCGCATAGTCCGACGGGCTGCGGGCAGGGGCCTTTGGCCCGCAGCGCCATGCCGCGCCGGCAGGCCCCCGCGAGAGGATACGATGCAACTGAGCCGCGAAGAGATGGTGCACGCCTATCGCCGGATGAAAACCATCCGCGAATTCGAAGAGCGCCTGCATGTCGAGATCGCCACCGGGGCGATCGCCGGATTCACCCATCTCTATTGCGGGCAGGAAGCGGTCGCGGTGGGGGTGTGCGAACTGCTCGCCACCGATGACATGATCGTATCGACGCATCGCGGCCACGGCCATTGCCTGGCCAAAGGCTGCGATGTCACCGGCATGATGAAGGAAATCTGGGGCAGCCGCGAGGGCCTGTGCAAAGGCAAGGGCGGATCGATGCATATCGCCGATGTTGATCTGGGCATGCTCGGCGCCAACGGCATCGTCGGCGCCGGTGCGCCGATCGCGGTCGGCGCCGCGCTGTCGGCCAAGCTCGACGGCAAAGGCAAAGTCGCGATCACCTTTTCGGGTGACGGCGCGTGCAACCAGGGCACCACGTTCGAAGCGATGAACCTGGCGGTGGTGACCAAAGCGCCGTGCATATTCGTGTTCGAAAACAACCACTATTCCGAACACACCGGGTTTGCCTATGCCGTCGGCACGCAGCGCGACATCGCCAGCCGCGCCGAAGCGTTCGGCATGCGCGTGTGGCGCGCCGACGGCACCGATTTCTTTGCGGTGCACGACACGATGCGCGAAGTGCTCGCCTATGTGCGCGCGGGCAACGGCCCGGCGGCGGTCGAATTCGATACCGAACGGTTTTTCGGCCACTTCGAAGGCGATCCGCAGAATTATCGCGGCAAAGGCGAACTCGACCGGATCAGGGCCGAACGCGATTGCCTGGTCAAATTCCGCCAGAGCGTCACCGCAGCCGCGCTGTTCGACGCGCGCGACCTCGATGCGGTCGATCGCGAGGTGCTCGCCGCGATCGACGATGCCGTCGATGCCGCGCGCAAGGCGGACCGGCCGACGGCCGAAGATGTCCTGACCGACGTCTACGTGGCCTATTGAACGAGGGGCTGGCAATGGCGAAAATGATCTATCGCGACGCGGTCCGGCTGACCATATTCGAGGAAATGGAGCGCGACGATCGCGTCGTCGTGCTCGGCGAGGATGTCGTCGGCGGCATGGGCACCGCCGGCGGCCCGGAAGCGATCGGCGGCATCTGGTCGACCTCGAAAGGGCTCTATGACCGGTTCGGCGCGGACCGGGTGATCGACACGCCGATTTCCGAAAGCGCCATCGTCGGTGCTGCGGGCGGCCTTGCGCTGGCGGGCAAGCGCCCGGTGGCGGAACTGATGTTTGCCGATTTCATCGGGGTCAGCCTTGACCAGATCTGGAACCAGATCGCCAAATTCCGCTATATGTTCGGGGGCAAATCGACCTGCCCGGCGGTCATCCGCATGGCCTATGGCGCCGGCTTCAACGCCGCGGCGCAGCACAGCCAGTCGGTGCATCACTTTCTGACCGCGATGCCGGGGCTTAAAGTGGTGATGCCGGCAACGCCTGCCGATGTGCGCGGCTTGCTGCGCGAAGCCATCCGCGGCGATGACCCGGTGATGTTCCTTGAACACAAGGCGCTCTACGGCATCGAGGGCGACGTGCCCGACGGCGACTATACGATTCCGTTCGGCCATGCCCGGCTGGCCCGCGCGGGTGAGGATCTGACCATCGTCGCCACCGGACTGATGGTCGGCCGCTGCGAGATCGCCGCCGATGCGCTTGCCCGCGACGGGATCGGGTGCGATGTGATCGATCTGCGCACGACCAGCCCGCTCGATGAAGAAGCGGTGCTCGATTCGGTCGAAACGACCGGCCGGCTGCTGGTGGTCGACGAGGCGCCGCCGCGCTGCGGCCTGGCCACCGACATTGCCGCGCTGGCGGCGTCCAAAGCCTTTGCCAGCCTGAAAGCGCCGGTCGAACTGGTCACCGCGCCGCATTCGCCGATCCCGTTCGCGCTGGAACTCGAACGCGCCTATCTGCCCTCGGCCGAACAGATCGAGGCCGCGGCGCGCAAGACGCTGGGCTGGCGGTAAGGGGCGCGCGATGGCCACTCTGCGCCCGTTCTGCATGCCCAAATGGGGCATCGAAATGACCGAAGGCACGATCGTCGAATGGATGGTCGGCGATGGCGATGCGATCCGCAAAGGCGATGTGCTGTGCCTGGTCGAAACCGCCAAGATCACCAATGAAATCGAAGCCGAACGCGACGGCGTGATGCTCAAAATCGTGGCCCCGGCGGGCGATCAGGCGATCCCGGTCGGCGCGCTGCTCGCGGTGATCGGCGACAGCGCGGCAAGCGGTGAGGACATCGGCCGCTTCATCAGCGGTTTCGTGCCCGAAGCAGGCGGGATCGGCGCGCGCGCCGCCGGCGACAGCGCCGAAACCGCCCCGGTCGCAACGCACATCGCCACAATCGACACCAACCGTCCGATCAGCCCGAAAGCGCTCGAACTGGCGCAGGCGCAAAGCGTCGATCTTGCCGCGATCGAAGGGTCGGGCCGTGGCGGCCGGATTACCTTTCAGGATGTCTACCGCCATGTCCAGCCGGCGGGGGTGACGCTATGGCGCGGGCCCGCGCAGCTCGTCGCCGATGAACCGGGTGCCTTTGCATCGCCGCTGGCGCGCCGCATGGCCGCGATCCACGGCATCGCTCTGGCTGCACTGACCGGAACCGGTCCGCGCGGGCGCATTTCCAAGCATGACGTGCTCGCCGCGGTGGCCCGCGCCGCGCCGGCCCCGCGCGACCAGAGCTTTGTGCGGGCCGACAATCCGCCGCAGATCGAACGCTTCGACAAGATCCGCACCGTGGTGGCGCGCCGGCTGGTCGCGGCCAAGGCGGATATTCCGCATTTCTATTTGCGCATTTCGGTCGCGGTCGACGATTTGCTCGCCTTGCGCAAGACCGCCAACCTGGTGCTGCGCTGCAAGGCCAGCGTGAACGATTACCTCGTGCTCGCGGCGGCAAAGGCGCTGGTGCAGCATCGCGATATGAACATCCAGGTCCATGGCGAGGCGATCCACCGCTTTGCCCATGCCGATATTGCGATCGCGGTGGCATCGCCCAGGGGGCTGGTCACACCGATCGTGCACCAGGCCGATCGCATGGCGATCGACCAGATCGCACAGGCCAGCGCCGCGCTGATCGACAAGGCCCGCGCCGGGCGCCTGGCCTATGCCGATCTCGACGGCGGCACGTTCACCATCTCGAACCTGGGGATGTTCGGCATCGAGAGTTTCGATGCGATCATCAACCCGCCGCAGGCGGCCATACTGGCGGTGGGCCAGGCGCAGCGCACGGTGTGCGAGACCGCCGAGGGCGACATCGGCTTTGCCACGCGCATCGCGCTCAGCCTGTCGGTCGATCACCGCGCCATCGACGGCGCCACCGCCGCGCAGTTCCTCGCTACGCTCAAGCGCCTGATCGAAGACCCGGAGCAGCTGTTTGCCTAGAGCATGATGCGAAAAAGTGGGCACCGGTTTTTCGCTTAAATCATGCGAAAACAACGACTCCTAGATCGTGATGCGATTCTTTCTTATCGCATCACGATCTAGGGCCTCGCTGGATTCCTCGATTGCAGCGCGGCGACCATCATGTCCCTGAACCGGTCGGCATCGATGTCGTCGACGATTTCGACCTGGCGTTCGCCCATATGCGGCCGGGTCGTGTCGGACCAGACATGGGAATTGCCATAATTGACGCCGTGGTCGGTATCGACGCGCATATAGACTGTGGTCGATCGGGTCACCAGCGTGGGATCGAGCAGGATGGCCGAGGCCATTTCGTCCCACAGCGGCAGACCTTTGAGCGAATAGCGCGCATAATAGTCGCTCAGCGGCGTCCTGACCGCGACAATGCGTTGCAGCAAAGCGGGCGTCAGCCGGACTTTGTTGGTGACAGTGGATACGATCCTGATCCGGGGAAATCCGGCGGTCAGCACGATATCGGCCGCTTCCGGATCGAATTTGAAATTGAAATCATTGTAAAGGTTGGCGTCTTCGTTGGCGAGCGGCAGGTTGACGTCGACCAGCCCGCCCATGATCACCAGCTCTTTGACATGGGCGGCAAACCCGGGGTCGAGCCGCACGGCGAGCGCCAGGTTGGTCAGCGGCCCTGCCGCCACGATCGAGATCTGTCCGGGATGGGCGCGCACCTGCTCGGCCAGAAACGCCGCGGCATAGCCGGGCGCGGCCTGGCGCGTGGTCGGCCCGGCGACCATCGGCTGCACGTCATCGGGGCCGATCGCGGTGTAGCCCGGGCGTGAATCGCTCCATGCCCCCTCCCACGCGAATGTGCCATATTGCCGCTCCCACACTTTGAGTTCGGCTTTGCTGCGCACCAGCGGGGTGTTCGCGCCGACATAGACCGGGATATCGCTGCGGCCGATCACCTCGAGGAAGCGCAGCAGATGCATGACATCGTCGGGCACATAGCTGTCGCCGACGACAGTGGTGAGGCCCAGCAGTTTGACCGCCGGGCTGGTGATCAGCGGCACCGCCTGGATGCCGCTGACCGGCACGCCGAAATCGTTGTCGACAATCACCAGCCGTTGCGGCGTTTGCGCCTGTGCCGTGGTGGCGAGAAGCGATGCTGCAAGGCATGCGGCCCAATATCTCATGGCACTGTTCCGGGCGGGGTCTTGCCATAGACATCCCAATGCGCCAGCAGCGTGTCGATGACGGTGGAGCCGGTCAGATAGAGGCTTTCAAGCGCAGCGCGCATCCCCGAATAGCCTTCATTTTCGCGCAGCAGATTGTCGGCGGCGGTCACCCCCGGCGGGGGCATCGTATAATTGCTCCCCGCGCGCAGCACCAGCACGCGCGCGGGATCGGCGCGGCCGACGCGCCCCAGGTACACGATCGACTGATACGTGCCGGTCTCTTCCATCGCCGAGGTCACGAATGTGCCCTTGCCGCGCGTCCAGTACGCCACCCAGTTGCGCGCCCATTGCGTCATCAGCGCCCCGTGCCAGAATGTCATCGCGGCGAGCTGGTCGCCCTCCAGCACAAACGGCGCGCGCAAGGCATTGGGCATGCCGACATAGCGCGCCCGTGCCGCAGCGAGGCCGGGGCTGTCGGGCAGCGCCAGACCGCGCGTCAGGCCATAGGCCCAATCGGCAAGTTGCGGATTGAGCGCGTACATTTCGCCATTGACCGGTTCGAGCGGGGTCGGGTCAAGCGGGCCTTTCGAATGCAGCGCGAAATAGCCCGAGGACCAGCCGGCGGGGATTTCGCGCGCGTCGATTTCGTGCGCGATATCGCCATCGACCAGATAATGCGCCCAGGCCGCCGATCCGATCGAGGCCTGCGCCGGATCGATGCCGGCAATCCCCGCCACCAGCCAATAGGCATGGCTCAGGTCAAACCGCGGATCGAGCCCGAGCGCCAGCGTGGCGGTCGCCGACTTGATCGAGCCCATCCCGGTGACCATGCCGAGAATCCGGCTGTCGGGGTTGTAATAAAGATCATGCCACGACTGCGGAAAGGCGATCTTCACATCGAGATGGCGGCGTTCCTTCCACAGCTGGAATTCGCCGGGCGCGTCGCCGCTGTCCTTGCCGATCTCGAACATGGTGACCAGCACGATCCGCACCGGCAGGCGTGCAGGGCAGGGCGCGGCAGGCTTGCAAGCGAGCACTGTGCGCAACGTGGCGGGTGCAACCTTTGCCTGCGCCGGATTTTGCCACAACAGGCAAAGCGCAGCGCACACAAGCGTGATTATAAAGCCCCTCCCCTTCAGGGGAGGGGTTGGGGTGGGGACGCGCCCCAAGCGCCGAGCCAGGAGGAGAGCCCCCACCCCCGACCCCTCCCCTGAAGGGGAGGGGGGAAGAGTCGCGCAACCGGCGGGGCGGCGGGGTTCGGATTGCCGCCCTGCGCAAAACATCAGAACTTGTACTTGATCGTCGCCTGGAAGCTGCGCGGCAACTGCGGCAAGGCGATGTCGGCACCGAAGATGTCCTGACCACCCGCGCGGAAATAGCGCGCGTTGTTGGCGTTCTTGACCACCACGCGGAACAGCCAGGCCCCGGTGGTGTACGAAGCGCCGACATCCGCCAGCCAATAGGCCGGCAATTTGATCTGCTGGGTGTAATCGGAGAACACCGAATCGACGTGGCTGACATCGCCGCTGAGCGCGATGCCGTTGTCGAACGCATACGTCGCGGTTGCGGAACCGACGTTTTTCGGTTCGCCCGGCCGTTCAGCCTTGTCGGGCGTCGATGCGAAGATCAGGCCGATTTCAGACCCGCCGAAAATCAGCGCCGGGTTCACCCCGGGGTAATTGCCCGCCCCGAAATAGTTGAAATAGCCAGCGGGATTGTTGAGCAGGCTGAGATTGATGACCTGCAAGTGGGTGAACGCGCCGGACACCAGCAAGTGGCGATCGACCGACCAGCGAACTTCGGCTTCGACGCCTTTGGTCTGCAGGATCTGGTTGGTCAGCTGGCTTTCGGCACCGGCCTGGGTACGCTTTTGCTTGTAGACCGAAATCGCGCCGTAAAGCTTCTTGTTGAGGAACTCGCCCTTCACCCCGCCTTCGAGCAAGTCGGAGCGGCCCAGGACATCGTTGCCGACAATGTTGAACGGCTGCAGTTCGGACCCTTCACCCGCGACAACGGTTTCCTGGCTCGCCGAAGTGATATAGGGAACAAGCCCGAACGGGGTCTTGTAGGACAGACTGGCACTGTAGGAAATTCCGCCCTGGCCACCCGTGGCGCTTGGGATCGCGGGCAATCCGGTCGGATCATACAAGGACAGGACCGCCGACGACGTCGAGTGAACGTAGTCGTAACGAAGCCCGCCGATGAAATCGAGCCCGAAATTGGAATCGATATCGATCAGGCCGGCCATGCCGACATCGCTGTAATGGCCGATCAGATAGTCGGAGAAATCGCAGCCGCACTGGGTCGACAACAGGCGCGTGTCGTAAGGCTGATAGATATCATCCTGGCTGATATCCGGCCGGTTCCAGAATTCGGCGCCGAAGTCATCGTTCATCAGGAAGCGGGTGTAGCGGATCGACGGAGACAACTGGAGCGAGATCTTTGCCACCGACGTTGTCCAGCTGTCGGACAGGACAAGCTTGTTTTCCATCACATAGGAGCTGAACGCCTGCGAGAAACCATAGGCGTTTTCGTTGATGCTGACCCCGCCGTCATAGAACGAATGATCGACGATTTTCAGATCGCCCTCGCCTTGCCAGATGAAATCGAGATAGGCGGTTTTCTGGATGTTGTTGTTCTTGTCGTTCGGGCCGGTCAGCGTGTCGCGCATGCTGAGATGCGTGGTGCCAACGTTCTGCGTCAAAGTCAGATCGGGATTGGCCATGAAGCACTGGCTGGTGGTCAGGCCGGCCGCGCAATAAGGTCCGAAAAACTGCGTCAGGCCATTGCCGCCATTGGCAGCATAGGCTTCCTCGCGGGTGAACGACGCAGCGCCCGGCGCGGCCAGGTTCGCCGATTGGCCGGTGATATAAGTGCCCGTGTCGATCAGATTCTGCGTCAGACGGTTCCAGCCGCTGTTCTGCTGGCCATCGTATTTCTGGTAAGTACCGCCGAATTCGACGCGCAAGCGGTCGGTAATATCGGTGTCGAACGCCGCTTCGAACAGCGCGTCCTTGGTGTGCACGTTGCGGTAATAGCTGTCCGAATCCTCGATTTCGCCATAGACGCTATAGCCGAACTTGTGATCGCCGATCTTGCCCGGGCCGGTCACGCTGGCCTTGATGACTTTGCGTCCCCAGCTGCCCAGATCGACTTCCATGTCGCCTTTGGCATCGGAGGCATATTCGCCGTTGGCGGCACGCGCGGTCTTGGGCACGAAGTTCATGTAGCCGCCGATTTTCGACGGGCCATAGATCACGCTGGCCGGGCCGCGCACGATGTCGATGCGGTCGGCCGCACCGATCGGGGTGGCATAGTTGCCCGGATTGTCGAGCCGCAGCATGCCGCGATAATAGACATCGCTCGGTGCACCGCGAATGTCGAGCGCGCCGCCGGTGCCGAAGAACGAGCTGGTGAACGTACCCGGCACTTGCGCGACCAGATCGTAGATCTGGGTAATGCCGAAGCGGTCCATCTGCTCTTTCGAGATGGTCGAAGCCGACCGCGGCGTGTCCACCAGCGTCTTGTCAAAGCCGAAAATCGAGCCGACTTCCTTGACCGGCAGCGCGCCGAGCGATCCGGTGATCACGATCGCCTCTTCGGGCTTGGGCGCGGTTGCCGGCTTGGTCGGTTCGGGCGCGGTCTGCGCCTGCGCTGTCCCGGCCAGCATCGTGCCGGCCAGCAGCGCACCGGTCAGCAGCCAGCGATTCGTGATATTCCGATTGCGTGTCATCATCGCAAAACCCCCCATTGCGACGCGAAGACCGATGTCTTTCACGCCTGATTTCCGTAAAATCCTCTCACGGGTCACAGCCCAAGACCCGGCTTGATCGGATTTCGCCCCTGAACTTTCGCCCGAAACACGGTGGGGGCTATGCGAATTGCAATCAAACGCAATGAACTAGATGCTGCGTTGCAAAAATGAGAGCGGTAGGGGCAATCGTTTGTTGGCGGCGATGATTTTGCGCCCGGCGATCACGCCGGCAAGGCCAGCAATTGCGCCAGCGTGGCGATCGCGATCACGTCGGGTTCCTTGCCCGCAACACCAGGCAGACCGATCGGACAAGTCAGGTTTGCGCGCGCTTGCGCGGCGACATTGTCGCGCTCCAGCCGCGCGAGAAAGCGCGCGCGCTTGGTTTGCGATCCGATCAGGCCGACAAATGCCGGCGATGCATTGCCCAGCGCGGCGCGGACCAGCCGGTAATCCAGCCCGTGATCGTGGGTGAGGATGACGACCGCGGCGCCCTGTGGCGCATCGGCCACACACAACTCCAAATCGTCGGCGGCGACCACGGTCACGCCGTCAAGCCCGCCAAATTCCGCGCGGCTGTCGAACCAGGCGAGCCGCAGCGGCAGATTGAC
>Ga0116230_10006469_pt1 | contig 11555 bp, 10 predicted proteins | sample S1TSphfallax_3_FD_88678 | JGI IMG/M metagenome (GOLD analysis project Ga0116230, IMG submission 88678) | Host-associated microbial communities from peat moss isolated from Minnesota, USA - S1T2_Fd - Sphagnum fallax MG | ecosystem: Host-associated > Plants > Peat moss > Unclassified | place...
GCGTTGACCTATACGAATGCCAATCAAGTATTCGGACCGATCACCAGCAAGCAATACGAGGTCGGCGTCAAGACCGCGCAGGCATCGTTCAGCGGCACCGCGGCGCTCTTCCGGATTGATCAGGGTGTTGCCTACTCGACACCCGATCCCACGCCTGCCGTCGAACTGTATTCGCAAAACGGTCAGGCTCGATACCAGGGCCTGGAACTCAATGGGAAGGTGTATCTGACCGAGAATTGGACCGTCTCTCCGAGCTTCTCTTATCTCGATACCCAGTATCTCGAGGGTGCGCCCGCCTATGTCGGCAAGGTCGTTCCGGGAACGTCCAAGTATGAGGGCTCGGCGTTTACCGAGTACCGCTGGCCGCTGTTGCCGGGTCTGAAGGTCGATGGCGGGGTGCGATACACCGGCCGCGGGTACGGCGATTCGGCCAATCTGCTGCGATTTCCGTCGGAGACGGTTTTCGATGTCGGCGCGGGCTACGACGTGCCGGGTTTGGGCAGACCGGTTACGGTGCGCGCCGCGATCCAGAACGTCTTCGACCGCGAGTACTGGGTCTTCGGTTCGAACGGCGCGGGCGGGATCGAGTTCTCTGCGGGCGCACCGCGTACGTTCAACTTGAACGTCAAGGTAGGCTTGATCGGCCTTTAGCAGCCCGGCCGAGTCGCGTCAGTTACGGAAAGGGCGGCCGGTTGAATCGAGGGCCGCCAATATCTCATCGGGTTCGGCCCGGACCATCCAGTCCGGGCTGATGGCCGCGAAGCGTACGGTCCGGTCGCGATCGATCACGATGGCCGCCGGCATCGGTAAATCCCAGGTGCCCGTACCGATTATCTCGGGCATGTTCACACCCTTGGCGAGGATGCTGGCCTGTGATTCGGCGCTGGCCGTGAAGACGATTCCGAATTTTTGCCCGAGGGCATTGCCGGTATCCGATGCGACGCGGAAGCCAAGATGGTGGCGTTCCTTGATCTCGCGCAGTCGCTGCGGCACTTGGGGGCTGATAGCCACCAAGCTGGCACCGCGCTCGACGACTCCGGGCAGCAAATGGTCACGATAGGTGGGTAACACGAGATTGCAGGCCGGGCAGCCGGCAAAGCGAAAGAAGATCAGCACCGCCGGTCCCAGCGCCAGCAGGCCGTCCAGCGATACCTGGCCGCCATCCACCTCGGGCAGTTCGAACGGTTCGACGACATCGCCGGCTTTGATGAACTTCGCACGGTTCGCATGATCCACGAGCCATTGCCGTTGGTTGATGTTGTAGGCCAGATCGTCGGGCTTCATCGTGGCCACCCGATGCGCATGCAGATCGGCCAACCTTTTGTTCACGGATTTGTCACTCGATGGGATGTCGCTCAATGGAACCTCGTTTGAATTGAATTGCCGGCCCGGTCTCGGATCGGCTCATTACCCTAGCGATCGGACCGTCGTACCAGAACTAACAAACATTGCTTTTCACATGTCATTTCGGCATGAGTGTCATTGCGGCATGAGAAATCGAGCATGGTCACGGCGCCGCTGATGTTGAAATGACATCGCGTTAGAACCAAGAGTTGTTAGCACCCGCTGTCCAGCGGGTTAGTCTTGTCAGCTATGAAAACAATACTGGTGGCGATGTTGATGCTGGGCGCTACGCTGGTCCATGCCGACGATCGGGTGCTGCGCATTGGCGATTCCAAAGGCATGTTCAAAGCGCTGCTGGCCGCGGCCGGCGAGCTCGACGGCGTGCCTTACGAAATTCAATGGTCGGAATTTGGCGCCTCGGCGCCGGCGCTCGAAGCGCTTGCGGCCGGGGCCATCGATCTGCGGGGTGCGGCGGCGGCACCAATGATATTTGCGCTGGCGTCGGGCGCGCCGCTCAAGGCCGTGGCCGCGCTGCGCCTGACTGGCCCCAAGGAGGCGGAGGCCATACTGGTGCCGCCCAATTCGCCGATTCATCATGTGGCGGATTTGCGTGGCAAGCGCATCGGTACGAACAAGGGATCCGTGGGGCATTACCTCATCCTCGCGGCGCTGCGGCGGGAGGGCATCCCATTCAGTGCGGTGACCATCGATTATTTGATGCCCGCCGATGCCAAGGCCGCCGTCGGCGGCGGTTCGATCGATGCGTGGTCCACGTGGGATCCCTATGTGTCGATCGCGGAGATGCAAGATCACTTTCGTCCCATCGTCGACGCTACCGGTTTGCCCATCACGGAGGCGGACTATGTGACGAGCGCCGCGGCGCTCGCCGCCAAACGCCCTCTTCTCGTGGACTTCCTCAAGCGGCAAGCAAGAGCACAAGTGTGGGCGCATCAGCATCTCGAGGCCTACGCCAAGCTCTATTCCACACAAACCGGCCTCCCCATCGAGGTGACGCGCCAGATCGTGAGGCACATGGACTACGAGCTGGTGCCGATTGACGATGAAGTCATCCATGAGCACCAGGACACGGCGGATACCTATCTGCAGGCAGGCATCATTCATCAGCCGATCAATGCGTCGTTGGCTTTCGACCGCTCCCTCTTTACCAACAAGTAAGAATTCGCGCTGTAATTCGGCCCGCGCGCAGTGACCTGGCGAGAAGAAGTCCCGCGGCCACGACCAAATCGAGCCAGGTCACGCCACCACCGCCTCCGCTCGGGGCGCTCACCGTAAGAGACGCGGAAGCCGCGGTCGCGTTCGCCGCGCTCGGCGTGCTCGAGAGCGCACCCGCCGTGATGGTATCGGTGTAGGTGCCGGCGGTCTTGCTGGTCACGGTCACGACGATGGTGCAACTCGCGTTCGCGGCAAGCGTTGCTCCCGAGAGGCTCACACTGCTCGACGTCGATGCCGAACTGCCACCGCAGCCGTTCGTGGCCGCAGGCGATTGACTGATGGTCAGATTGCTCGGCAGCGTATCGTTGAGGGATGTTGCTGTGAGTGCGATGCTGTTCGGGTTGGCCAAAGTAATCGTCAACTGCGAGGATCCGCCGGTCGAAATACTCGTCGGGGAGAACGACACCGCGACGGTCGCCGCCTTCGGCGCCGTGACGGTTAGCACGGCGTTCGCCGCCGCGCTATTGGCGCCTGCGGGGCCGGTGGTCAGTGCGCCCGCGGCGATGGCATTCGTGAAGGAACCGGCCGTCGCGCTAGAAACGGACAGAGTGAGCGTGCAACTGCCCTTGGGCGGAATATCCCCGCCCGCGAGCGTCAAAGTATTCGACGCGACGGCGAGGCTATAGTTGGTGAACACACAAGTCGTCGCGGGCGCCGGCGAAGTCGCGATCACGAGTCCGGCCGGCAATTGGTTGATGAAACCAACCTCGGTGAGGTCGAATGCATTGGGGTTGGTGAACGTGATCGTCAGTGTGGAACCGATGGTTTCGATGACGCTCGCCGGCGCGAACGCCTCACTGACGGTGGGCGCCACCGGGGTCGCCGACAAGGCCGTGGGACAAGCGCTCGTACCGGCCGATGTCGGCGCCGTGCTCGACGCGCCAGTCGCCGTCACGTTGATGGTCGCGGTATCGGTGGCCCCCGCGGAATCCGTCACCGTGAGCGTCACCGTGCCGCTGCCCGCCATAATCGACAATTTGGCGGCATTGGCGCCCGACACGATCGTGACACCGCCGGTCGCCGCCCACCCATACGAGACGATGGTCCGGCCACAGGCCGCTGCACTGCCACTTGCATCGAAGCTGACCGCTGCACCGGAGGTGATCGTGCCGGGCAGTGACACCGCCGCGATCGGCTGCTCAGCCGCTTGTACAGCGCGCAAGGCGTTGGCCATGCCGCTGCCGCATTGGCCGGATGGCGGGCACGAACATTCATCCGTGCTGGAGTCCAAGCTCGGGCAAACGGGAATATTCCCCGAGTTCGCAGGAAATGAGGCAGCACTCGATTCCAGCCGAGTCACCAACTGTGCCGGAGTCAAATTGTCGTTGACCGACCGCATCAGCGCAGCGATGCCGGAAACGATGGGCGCCGCGAAACTCGTGCCGAGGTTATCGTTGGTTTCATTCGTGTAGCTATTGGTCCCCGGAGTCGTGGTGCCAAGATTGATCGTGGTGTCGATGGAACGCAGGCAATCACCGCTGGAATTGATGCAATTTCCGGCGGGCGCCGCGATTCCGACCTCGGGCCCCAAACTGCTGTAGCCGACTTTCGTGCCGACATTGCGCAGTCCCGCCACTGCGATCACGCCGGAGACCAATGCGCTGCAATTAGCCGGCGCTCCCACCGAGGAGTTTGCCGTGACAGCGGTTGTCGAATTGCCGGCCGAGGCAACGACCAGAACGCCCAAACCGGTGACCGTGGAGAGCGCATCTTGATAGTCACTCGGACAAGTCGTGCTCCCACCGAGGCTCAGGTTGATGATGTCCGCGGGATAGGGGTTGTCTGGTACCGTACTTTCCGTCCCGGTCACCGGCATGCCGGCGGCCCATTCGATCCCGGTAATGATGTCGGAATCGTAGCCTCCGCACTTACCGAGCGCGCGAACCGGTAGAACCCACGCGCCCCAGGACATGCCTGCAATGCCGACGTCATTGTTCGTGATCGCCCCGAATAAGCCGACGACGCGGGTGCCGTGCCAGGAACTATTTTCGACGGTGCAACTTGTGAAAAGCGAATTTTGGGTATCGCCGGTGCTGATCCAATCGCCAGGATCTGAGGGGTCTGGATCCCAGCCGTCGCCATCATTGGCGATCAGGTAGGTTCCCAGCGCGACTCCCTGGGAATTGTAGTCTTGACTCACGAAGTCATAGCCCGGCAAGAGTCGCCCCCCGCCGCTGAGGCCGGCTCGCAGCAGATCAGGGTGATCGAAGCGCACGCCGGTATCCACATCGGCGATCACGATACCAGCGCTGCCCGTCGTTATGCCCCAGGCTGAGACAGCGTCTGTGGCCGCGAAATCCGTGGTCTGCACCCCCTCCACCGTCACGGGCGTCGAACTCGGGGTGCCCATGTACCACTGGCCGCTCGCGCCGCTCGTGGGCCCGAATAGCGGATCGTCCGGCACGTTCAACGGATAGCGGAATTCATCCACGTCGGCAAATTTTACCATCGGGTCCGCACGCAGCTTGGCTAGTGCATTCATCACCGCGCTTCCGTACAGCGTCGTAGGAAGGAACAGCACATGCATGCTTGGCGTGAGTTGACGGGATCCCGCAATCTTCACGCCGACGCGAACCGCAAGGTCCGCGACATCGGCTCGATTGGTCCGCGCCTGCGTGATCTGTATCTTGCTCGTCCGCAGCCGGGAGCTGATCGTGTGCGTGACGGAATTGCTCGCAGTCGTCTTGAATCCCACGATCAAGCGGCTGGCCTCGGGTCCGATCGAAACCGGATGCCGAACGATCGGGTTGTATTCACCGGCCCTCGCCGCAGCAAGCCAGAACACACTGGCGGCGAGCACGGACAGGCTCGTCAAAATACGCATGAACTTCTCCTCAAGCGCAACAATGTGCCGTCAGTTCTACGCCAAATTCATTGACTTTTCGTGTTATCCAAACGGCAATCATGTAAAAAATTGCAAAGCCGACGGACCCGCAGCGAACGATCAATAAACCAGTCGACGACGCAATAGGGCACGGACCCTTGCGACGACCTCGCGGGGTCTGCAGGGTTTGACAACATATGCAACAGCCCCAAGCTTGAACGCAGCGATTCGATCCTGTGTGGCGCCTCTTGAAGTCAGAACGAGTACCGGTATTTGGGTGACGTTGCGAATGTTACACAACCAGACATCACCTCAAGTGAAAATCCATCCACTTCCAATAACCGCCGCAACAGTGGGTCCTCGTCAAAATAGTCATCGATGATCAATAGCCGGACGCTTGAATTCACGTCATGCCCCCTTTTGGCGATGCGCGGCTACGACGCATCAAGCCGATACGTAGCCGCAAATGCGCGGCTGATCCAAAAAACGCACGTTCTGTGCGAAAGGAATGCACGGCGCATTTATAGAGAAAAGCCAGAAAATGCAGGTCCAGATGCGGTAACGCAACCGAGATGAATTCGGATGGCAACAGAGCTGAAGTCATCAAGGTCAAACCTCGCTTCAACACCAATCCGACTGTCCTTGATAGCGCGGTCTGACTTGCTGAACCATGCATAGAACACCTCTGAGTGAATCGGAAACGCTCTACATCGAAGAACTCGGTGCGGACGAGAACAAGGACAACGTTTGCCATGCAAGGTTGCGGATCTGAGGTAAAAACCCGCTTTCTTTGCATTGTTTTACACAACGCATGGAATTCGAAACTTGGGTTGAGCGCGGGACAGCGACTGGCGGTGGTCGCGGCGTAATGGCCTTCCACCTGCTGGGCCGCCCCGACATCTGAGTGAACGCCGCTACGGAGCCGTTGGCACGGGCCACGCCGAACCCTGCGTTCCATGCGCTACCTCTAGCGCGATCGACGTGGTGTAAGGGGTTTCCCCCGCCTGTCAGCTCAACGCCGCGAGTCGCTCACAGCGCGTGTCGGACGGGGACGGTGCCCAAAAGCATCGACTCATGAGTCGCGAGCACCGTGTCGATAACCGATGCGGGGACCTTCGGCAACTGCTCGAGCAGCGGTCTTGCGAATAGATAACCCTGGAAAAGTTGGACCCCCAGCGCGCGCAACGCAACCGCCTCCTCGATGGTTTCGATGCCTTCGGCGATGACGGAGATGTGCAGACTCTTGCACAAACCGATGATGGCGCCGGCGATCTTGCTGCGAACCTCGTCCGTGTGGATGGAGCGCGTCAAGGCCATGTCGATCTTGAGCACGTCAGGCTGAAAATCCGCGAGCATGTTCAAGCCCGAATGACCCGCACCGAAGTCATCGATAGCCGTAATCATCCCGTTGCGCTTGTATTCATTGAAGATCGATTGCAAATGGCCGACATCGCGCGAGGGTTCATTCTCGGTCACTTCAAACATGAGATGATGCAGCGGAAACTGCGCGCGCTCGGCCGCCTCGAACGTCTTCTGCAGGCACGCGGCCGGCTGATAGACGGCATTCGGCAAGAAGTTGATGCTTAAGAGCGTATCCATTTCGAGGCGAGATGCCAATTCGATGGCCTTGACCCGGCACACCTGATCGAAGCTGTAACGATTCTGTTCGTTGATTTGCGACAAAATCTCCGCCGCGCTCCCACCACCGGGTGGTCGTACCAAGGCTTCGTAGGCATAGATGCCGCCGCTGTCGATGTCGATGATCGGCTGGAATGCCATCGTGAAGGAGGGAAGCTGGACATCCGTCCGACAGGCACCGCACTTGATTCTGGGATTGGACATACGGGCGCCGTGGATTGAAGAACTCCGCCGACTGTATCGGTGCGGTACCGCTCGGAACAAGGACGCAGTTCGCAAGATTGTCAAATGCACCGCTCGCACTCCGGGCGGCGTAGTTACTTTATGCGCGGGCCCTGTATACGTTCTGACCATGAGCCGGCTCGAGAAATCCGTGACCGAGGCGTGGCGCACCGCAGTGCGCGTGCGCTCGGAACGGACGTCTCCCTACAGCCTTTCGTCAACAGCCGGCGGCCATGTATTGATGCTCAAGCGACCACGCTGACACCTTTCCAGAATGCGACGCGTCCCTTGATCTGGCTGGCCGCGTCCTTGGGCGTCGCGTAGTACCACACGGCGTTCGGGTTGCGTTCGTCGCCCACCTTCAGGGTGTAATAGTTCGCCGTGCCCTTCCACGGGCACACGCTCGTGTGGCTGCTCGGTTCGAGTAACGCCGCGTTGACGGATGCCAGCGGAAAATAATGGTTACCCTCCACCACCACGGTGTCGTCGGACTCGGCGATCACGGTGCCTTTCCATATTGCCTTCATGCTGTTCCTCTCGAGCGGTTTGTTAACGCCTGGGCGAGAGTATGGCACGCGCAGCGAGTCGACCGATCAATCCGGGCGCGAGAATCACGGTCGGACGGCCACCCGCGATTGCCAATGCAGGTACAGAGGAATCCCGAGAACCGCCAAGGCGAGACCCGCAAGCGATTCGCGCGGTCGCCCCAACAAAGTCGATACCACGAATCCCACGGCTCCGAGGATGTAGAGGATGGGCAGCCAGGGATAACCCGGACAGCGATAAGGTCGCGGCTTGTCCGGTTGAGTGCGGCGCAAGACGAGCACCGCGCCGATCGTGAGCGCATAGGTCAACGTCATCATGAAGATGAAGCACGTGTACAACTGATCGTAACGGCTGCTCAAGACCAGGATGCACACCCATGCGCCCTGCACGAGCAGACTGGTCGTCGGCGTGTGCCAACGCGGGTGGACGCGCTTCATCGCGCGAAAGAAAAGCCCGTCGTGCGCCATCGAGTAATAGATCCGAGCGCCGGCGAGAGTGACCACCGACACTGCGCCGAATGAGATCACGGCGATGAACAGGGAGATCCAACGACCCACGTTGTGCGAAAACAGGGCCGCCATGGCGGCGTCCGACGGAGCGCTCGCGAGTGACAGCCGATCGGGTGGCAAGGCATACAGAAAAACCACGTTGACGAGAAGGTACGTCAGGACGATCAGCACGATGCCGAGGATCAGCGCCCAGGGCAAATTCCGGCGCGGATTCTTGATCTCACCGCCGACCCAGGACAGGAACTCCCACCCATCGAAGGTCCAGAGCAGCGCGATCATGGCAATGCCCGCTCCTTTCATGGAGATGCCCGCCGTGCCGGACTTTGGCCCCATCGCAAAGTGCGACCAGGAGCCGTGCCCGAATAGCAGGCTCAGGACGACGATCCCGGCGATGGCAGCGAGATAGGCCATCGCGATCGAATTTTGCAGCAGCGCAGCCGTCTTGACGCTGCGCAAATTGACGGCCGTGAGCAGGACGATGACGCCGACAGCGATCAAAGATTCGCGGGTGATGTCCAGTTCGAACCCGAAGATCGACCGGCTCACCACGACATGCGCCGTGTCGAGGCCGGGCAATGCCTGACCCAAAAATATGGCGCACGCGATGGCCATGGCGGCGAGCGCCGCACTATTTCCCGCCGTGAACAGCACCCACCCATATAGAAAGGCGGGAAGGCGCCCGTAGGCTTCGCGGATGAATACATATTGGCCGCCGGCCTCGGGGAACATGGCGCCGAGTTCCGCGCAGGCAATTCCGGCCATGAGCGTGAAGCCGCCCGCAAGACACCATAGCATCAGTGCGAACCGCGGATCAGGCACGGCGCGCAGCACATCGGCGGGTACGATGAAGATGGATGAGCCGACCGTGCCGCCCACGACGATCATGACCGCGTCGAAAAGAGTCAAGCGACGCGCGAGTGGCGAGTCAATCGTCGGCAGCTTCAGTGTGACCGTCCCAATAGGATTCGTGAATTTCCGACAGATCCGCGTGCATGGCCGCTCGTGCCGCCTCGGCGTCGCGGTTTTGAAAAGCCACCAGGATATCCGCATGCCGACACGTGGCGATATCATCGAAGCGCCCTGGAACCGTCGTGAGCCGGTTGATGGTTCGCGAGATGAAGGGAGCCATTCTCAACCAGAGCGAATCGATGAGGCATTCGAGCGGCTCGTTGTCCGCAATACGATAAATCTCGAAGTGGAAAGCCATGTTGAGTCGCTTATATTCCGCAAGGTCACCGCCTGCGATGCTCGCGATCATGCCCTCATGCAACGATCGCAGGTGCGCGATCTGGTGCAGCGAAATATTTTGTGCGGCCAAGAACGCGGCTTTGGATTCGAGATACTGGCGCAACTCGCACAGTTGCATGATTTCCTTTTTGTCCAAAACCGGCACGCGTGCGGATCGGTTCGGCATGGCCCTGAACGCGCCTTCCGATATGAGACGCTTGAGCGCTTCGCGGGCGGGCATCACGCCCATGCCAAGGAGCGCGGTGACCATGCGCAGCGTGATGACTTGTGAGGGCCGAAAGTCGCCGGACAACACCGCCTGTTTCAGCATGACATAGGCACGCGAATAGGCGGTTGGTCCAAGCGGGGTTTCGATCCGGGGACCCGGCGCACGCGTTTGTGAGGTCTTCGCCGTTGAGCGGGGCGTCTTTTTGACGGTGGTGCGCATGCAGGATCGGGCGGCGGCCGGATCGACCCCGAGCGTCTACTCCAGGCCCGGCTTCTCGGCGGCGCGCAGATTCGAGGAGATGACCTGCCCCGTATCGAGAAAAGTAGCCTTGTTGAAGGCTCCGCCATGCTTGCCGTCGCGTAGCGGGTTGAACTCCAATTCGACGCGGTCACCCGGTTTGAATGAATGCCTCGTCCAGCCGCCCCGAGTCAGATTGCCCGGGCTCGTCAGCTCGAGCGACCACACTTCCGGCGGCGTGCCCGGCTGGGGGTCCAGTTGCACCAGCAGTGCCACATGGGGATTGGTCCACCGAAACTCCGTCACCGTACCTTTGGCCGTCATCGACTTCGAGAAATCGAACATGGCGAATGAATGGTGTGCCGCGACGGGCGCGATCCACGCCAGCGTCGCGAGCAGGCTCATTGCACAAAGCATCGGAGCTGATCGGTAATTCATCATTTTTTCCCTGAATCCTCTGCGGGCGGCAGATAGTTACCACCCTCGCTCTGCGGCACCGGGACGAAAACGGCATTGCCGTTCGCGTCCTTACCCTCCGAATAATTGCCCTGCAGGCACACGCCTTCGACGATATCGTATTTTCGCGCACGTTGGCGAAACAAAAATCGGGAGGTTTTCCAGGGCTTGGTGAGTACTCGCGGCGCGATGATTTCGAGATCGTCCCGCAGGACGTCCGGCTTATCGAGACGAATGCGCTCGATGACGTGCAAGTCGCCGTTGTTCGGGATGCCGACGGCCTCGCTGACGGCAAGATAGGCCTCCGGCAAGATGCCGACCGTGTCGACGACCAGGGTATCGTTCTCCCAGTGCCCGATGGAGTGTCCGTGGAAGGTCGGATCGGGATCGGCCGGATGTCTCCGCCCGTCCGTGTAGATTCGCCGCAGGCGGTTGCCGTCGGATTCGCCAAGAATGGTGACCCGGCCCGGCGTGAACAGGAATTCCAGTGCGTTATGCGTAATGAGCATCCAAGTCGGCATCGACTCCGGAAGGCAGTTGACGAACAAACCCGCAGGATCACCGCGTTGCTCGGCGGCCACGAGTTTCGCGATCTGCGCGGCGGCCGCCTTGTTCCATGGAACGGGGTCGGTTTGAATTCGGCGCTGCTGGTCCGTCACATTCGGCGTCCAAACGCCGCTCCAATCGGGCAGGTTGGCGAGCGCCGACCAGTCCTTCGCCTCGGGGGGTGGATTGATGACGGTATCGGCAGCACCCGCCGCGTGAGTGGCCAATCCGAGCACAGCGGCCACCACGATTTTCCAGTCACGCACGATCAACGGCACTGACAGCCCCCCCAGATTGCTCGCCGCTGACGGGTCAAGTCGGCGCATTGATGGTGAATCCGATCCAGCGACCGCAGGCCGCGACCGCGATCCACAGGACGAGCGATACGCCGCCGATGATCCGTGCCCGCAACGGCGTCAGCGCGGCTGACTGCCAGGACGCGGCGCGGCGCCCCACGAACAGGTGATATGCGGCCATATTCAAACCCGCGATCGCGATGAGCACCATCTTCGCCTGAAAATAGCTGTTGTGGGCATACGCAACC
>Ga0116230_10006470_pt1 | contig 11554 bp, 11 predicted proteins | sample S1TSphfallax_3_FD_88678 | JGI IMG/M metagenome (GOLD analysis project Ga0116230, IMG submission 88678) | Host-associated microbial communities from peat moss isolated from Minnesota, USA - S1T2_Fd - Sphagnum fallax MG | ecosystem: Host-associated > Plants > Peat moss > Unclassified | place...
CTCGGCATCACGCTGGGCGAGCAATTGCCCAGGCTTGGTCCTGTGCTGCAGCATCAGCCGCCGGTCACCCGCCAGATCAACATCGACCACCTGCACATCCGGGTCATGGACAGCCGGATCGTAGCTCGCCGCGAGTGAACGGCGGATGGCGCGATAGCCGGCATCGTCGTGAATGGCATCGACGAGCAGCGTCGACTCGGAGGTGTCGTCCAGCAGGCGGAACATCCGGAACCGCCGGATCACGGCAGGCGAGAGGTATTGCAGGACGAAACTCTCGTCCCGGAAGTTTGCCCAGGCATGGCGCAGAGTGCCGAGCGGATCGCCATTGCCGGCGGTATCGGGGAACCAGCGGCGGTCTTCCTCGGTCGGGTCCGTGCAGATGCGCTCGATGTCGCTCATCATGGCGTAGCCGAGCGCATAGGGGTTGAAGCCCGGACCGCCCGCCGGATGGTCGAAGCCCGGCTGCATGATCACGTTGCTCGTCGAATGCAGCACTTCTAGGAAAGCGGCGTCGTTGATCTGTCCCGTCTCGTGCAGGCGCGTCATGATCCGCTGATGCACCCAGGTGGCGCAGCCCTCGTTCATCAGCTTGGCCTGCGGCTGCGGATAGAAATACTGGGCGATGAGGCGAACGATCCGGATGATCTCGCGCTGCCAGGACTGCAGTCGCGGCGCCACCTTCTCCATGAAATAGAGCAGGTTCTCCTCCGGCAGGCCGAGTCGCCGCCGCCGCTCGGCCACGGAATCGATCGTGTTCTTGGCCTTGGCCCCCGGCACGGTGCGCCACAGATCGTCGAACATGCTCTCGTCGTAGTCCCGCCGCTCCCGCTCGCGCTTCTGGTCGAGCTTGAGGTTGAGCGGCCGCGCCCCGCCATGCTTGTGAACGCCGTGGCGGGACAGGGCATGCGCGGCATCAAGCACGCGCTCGACCGCCGCCACCCCGTGCTGGTCCTCGCAGGAGGCGACGTAGGAGCGGGCGAATTCCAGATAGTCGAGAATCGCCGATGCCTCCGTCCATTGCCGGAAGAGGTGGTTGTTGCGGAAGAAGTGGTTGTGGCCGAAGGCCGCGTGCGCGATCACGAGCGCCTGCATCGTGGCCGTGTTCTCCTCCATCAGATAGCTGATGCAGGGGTTCGAGTTGATCACCACCTCATACGCGAGGCTGGAATAGCCGCGGCGATAGCTGTTCTCATGCTGCAGGAACCGCTTGCCGTAGGACCAGTGGCGATAGGTCAGCGGCATCCCATGCGCGGTGTACACGTCGAGCATCTGCTCGGAGGTGATGATCTCGATGCGGTTGGGGTAGACCTCCAGGCCCAGCTCCTCGCAGGCAATTTTTTCGATGGCGTCATAACTGCGCTGGAGAGTGCGGAAGTCCCAGTCCGTGCCGTCATAGAGAAGAGGCGACTCCGTCACGCCTGTACCTTTCGCGCGAAAAGCTGGCGGAACACGGAGAAGATGTCCCGGCGGTCGGAGACGCGGCTCATCGCGAGCCGTCCATTCCGCTGCGACAGCGGGTTGTAGCCCCGCCACAGCTCCGTCTCGCCACGGATCACCGCCATCGTTCCGACCTCGATATAGGCAAAATACTGCACCAGCGGCAGAATGTCGTTTTCGAGCATGCCGACGGACTTCTGGGTGTCGCTGCCTGAATTGTCGCCGTCCGATGCCTGGGCCGCATAGATGTTCCAGCTATCCTCGGGGTAGCGCGCGCGCTGGATGCGGATGAACTCGGCGAGCGCGGTCGAGACGACCGTGCCGCCGGTGCGGGGATCGCTGAAGAAGGTCTGTTCGTCGACCTCCTCGGCCGTTTCGGTGTGGCGGATGAAGACCAGATCCACATGCTTGTAGCGGCGTTCCAGAAATACATGGAGCAGCAGGAAGAACCGTTTCGCCAGATCCTTCATCTGCTCGGACATCGAGCCCGACACGTCCATGAGGCAGAACATCACCGCGCGCGCGGAGGGCTTCGGCACCTGGGTGAAGCGGCGGTAGCGGAGATCGACCGGGTCGATCCAGGGCACGCGCTTCTGCCGCTGCAGCGCGCTCGCCAGTTCCGCCTGGATCGCGAGCAGGCGGTCGGGCTCCTCCCCGCTTTCCTCGAGCGCCGCGATCTCGGCTTCGAGCGCCAGGATCTCGGGCGATTTCGGGCGGCGCAGCCCGATCCGCCGCGCCATCGACTGCCGCATGCTGCGCGCCATGTCGATCTGCGAGGGCGAACCGTCCGTGCTGATGCCCGTCCGCTGCGGCGACATGGTTTCGGTCGCCACGATCTGGTTTTTGACCAGATCCGGCAATTCCAGATCCTCGAAGAAGAGGTCGAGGAACTCGTCGCGGGTGAGGACGAAGCGGAAGCCGTCCTCGCCGCTCTCGCTGCCGCCTTGCCCGTCACCGCTGCCGGACCCGCTTTTGCTCGAGGGCGGCCGGGAGAGACGATCTCCGGTCGAGAATTCCTTGTTGCCCGACAGGATCACCTGGCGTTTGCCCTTGGTGAAGACCGTGTGGAAACTCGGCTCGTGCAGGGAGTCCGCCGGGATCGTGACGGCTTGGTCGCGGCCCACTTCGCGGATCGTGCCCTGATCGATGGCGCTGCGCGTCGCCCGCGCGACCGCTGCCCGGGCACGCGCCAGCACGCGCTGGCGGTTCTCCAGATTCTTGCCGTGCGGGTTGCGCCTGCGATCGATGATCTCCAATGGCGTGCGCTCAGGCCGACTGCTTCACCCGCATATACCATTCGACAAGCCGGCGGACCTGTCGCTCGGTATAGCCACGCGACACCATGCGGCTGACAAAATCATTATGCTTCCGTTCAGTTTCATTGTCCTTCTTGGAGCCGAAGCTGATCACTGGCAGCAGATCCTCCACCTGGCTGAACATCCGCTTTTCAATAACTTCCCGGATCTTCTCGTAGCTGGTCCAGGACGGGTTGCGTCCGCCATTGGCGGCCCGCGTGCGCAGCGCGAACTTCACGACCTCGTTGCGGAAGTCTTTCGGGTTCGCGATGCCGGCCGGCTTTTCGATCTTCGTCAGCTCCGCGTTGAGCAGCTCGCGATTGAGCATCTGCCCGGTGTCGGGATCCTTGAAGTCCTGATCCTCGATCCAGGCGTCGGCGTAATCCAGGTAGCGGTCGAACAGGTTCTGGCCGTAGTCGCCATAGCTCTCCAGATAGGCCTTCTGGATCTCGTTGCCGATGAATTCGGCGTAACGCGACGCAAGCTCGTCCTTGATCGTGGCGAGGTAGGCGGCTTCCGTCTCCGGCGGGAACTGCTCGCGCCGGATCGACTGCTCCAGCACATACATGAGGTGGACCGGATCGGCCGCGACCTCGGCGGAGGAGTGGTTGAAGGTCGCCGACAGCACCTTGTAGGCGAAGCGGGTGGAAATCCCGTCCATGCCCTCATCAACGCCGGCCGCGTCCCGGTATTCCTGCATCGTCTTCACCTTGGGGTCGGTTTCCCGGATATTCTCCCCGTCGTAGACGCGCATCTTGGCGAAGGGCTTGGAGTTCGCGTGCGGCTTGAGGCGCGAGAGCACGGCGAAGCGGGCCAGCATCTCCAGAGTATGCGGCGCGCAGGGCGCCTCCGCCAGCGCCGAGCCCGAGATCAGCTTCTGGTAGATCTTGCCCTCTTCCGTCACCCGCAGGCAGTACGGCACCTTGACCACGCTCACGCGGTCGAGGAAGGCCTCGTTGGTGCGGTTGTTGCGGAAGCTCTGCCACTCGGCCTCGTTGGAATGGGCGAGGATGATGCCCTGGAAAGGGATCGCGCCGATATTCTCGGTGCCGAGGTAGTTGCCCTCCTGCGTCGCCGTCAGCAGCGGGTGGAGCATCTTGATCGGCGCCTTGAACATCTCGACGAATTCGAGAAGCCCCTGGTTGGCGCGGTTCAGCCCGCCGGAGAAGCCGTAGGCGTCGGGGTCGTTCTGGCTGTAGCTCTCGAGCTTGCGGATATCGACCTTGCCGACGAGGGCTGAGATGTCCTGGTTGTTGTCATCGCCGGGCTCCGTCTTGGCGATGGCGACCTGCTTGCGCCGCGACGGGTAGAGCTTGACCACCCGGAAGCTCTGAAGATCGCCGCCCGCCTGATCCAGCCGCTTGAGCGCCCAGGGGCTCGCGATGCCGGTCAGCACGCGGCGCGGAATGCCATAGCTCTCCAGCAGCATGTCGCTCATCGTATCGGGATCGAACAGTCCGAGCGGACTCTCGAACACGGGGCTCAGTTCATTGCCCGCTTTCAGCACATAGATCGGCTCTTTCTCCATGAGCGCCTTGAGGCGCTCGCCGAGGGAGGACTTGCCGCCGCCGACGGGGCCGAGCAGATACAGAACCTGCTTCCGCTCCTCCAGCCCCTGGGCGGCATGGCGGAAGAAGCCGACGATACGCTCGATCGTCTCCTCCATGCCGTGGAAATCGGCGAAGGCCGGATAGAGCCGGATCGTGCGGTTGAGGAACAGGCGGCCGAGGCGGGGATCACGCGAGCTGTCGACGATTTCCGGCTCCCCGATCGCCCGCAACATGCGTTCAGCCGGGCTGGCGTAACACGTGGGATCGGCCCGGCAGGCGGCGAGATATTCGGCGAGGCTCATCTCCACTTCGCGGGTTCGGTCGCGAAGCGTCGCATGCAGGGAAAAGACGTCGTCCGGTCGATCCATAGCGCGTTCTCCAGCCATTTATCGGCACCACAGTTGCTGCCGCTGGCCGCCCCTGGGGCAAGCCCTAAATGGGGTGGCGCGAGTCGACAGCCGGGCTAGCCTAGCGCACTGAAGTCGAACTTTTCATCAACAACATTTTGTATCAAGCGGCAACAATGAGAGTTTCGCCCCAAACCCGGGTTTCTTATCGAGTTTTAGGGCGCTTTTAGGCCGTAAATCATCTTCTATTGTCAATTTGACACACTGCCGCGGAATCTCCGCCGCGTCCTTGTCCGTCACACGATCTTGCGATCACTGCTCGCCGGGCTGGAGCACGCCTTTTTTCAGGATGAGATTGCCGTACAGGCGCCGTTCGGCGGTGCTCACGACGGCAAAGCTCGTCCGCACACGGTCATAGAAGGCAAACCGCTCCAGCGGCGTCATGCCGAACTTGCCCTGGCCGTATTGCTTGACCAGTCCCTCGAACTCGACGCAGACGGGCGCGGGCTCGTCCGGGGCGTGCACCTGCTGCATGTAGAACGCCACATCGCTCACGAAGGCGTCGAGCGGCATCAGCTTGAGGATGGCTTCCGCCATATGGGTGGCGCTGACCCCATCCGCGCGCACCACGCGCTTGCCCATGGTGACGGCCGGGAAATTGGCGTCGACGATGGCGATCTCGTCGCCATGGCCCATCTGCCGCAGGATCGCGAGCAACTCGGGGGACAGGATCGGGTCGATATGGCGTAGCATTGGGCGTCACTCCTTCAGTTTTTGTTGTTGATCAACGACCTAGGACGGCTTCTCCCGCCGCCTCATGGTTCCGGTGAATGAAGACCGCCCGCAGCGCAAGAAGCGCGAGAATGGCGACAGGCGCGAGCAGGCCCAGATAGCTGATCCGCACCGCGGCGAGGCCGCCGCTGACGCCGCCGATCGCGAAGGCGCCGATGGTCACGCTCAGCCGCTTCGCCGCGGCGACCAGCTTCTGCTTCTCTTCGGGAGACAGCTTATGCCCGAAGCCGATGAGCCAATGCGTCCACTGCACCGTCGCCTCGGTCACGTTGGTCGTCATCGCCGTGGTCGAGGGCAAGCTCTTCAATGGCAGCCGCATCATGGCATTCTGGGTCGCCATGGTCATGATGAGGAGCGTGCCGACGCAGCAGCCGGTGAGATCGTCGGTGGAGCGGCAGGGCGGCAGCGTCGTGCCGGCTGTCAGGCAGAGCAGGAAGAGCCCGGCCTCCACCAGCAGCGACCAGAGGAGAGTGAGGCGGCTATGCCGGCCCATCCAGGTGATGAGCATCGTGGCGACGCTTACGCCGAGCATGAATAGCGGTAGCGCGAGGAACTTCATGATGATGTGCGGGCTGCCCTGAGCGAGCCCGACCGCCATGAAGGCCAGGTTGCCGGTGACATGCGCGGTCAGCAGACCATGCAGCTTGAGGTAGCCGAAGGCATCCGCGAAACCGGCCGTGGCCGCCAATGCGACGGGGAAGAGTCGGTCGCGATCCACCGCCGGCAAATCAGGCGAGGCTGATCCGCCCTCAGCCATCGGTGCCGGCGACGGTGGGGTCGGGCAGCGCAGGCTTGCCGCGGTTCTCCTGGTCGCGGACGAGCCAGTAGACGATGCCGAGCGCCAGCACGGCCGCCGCCACCGAGAGCATCTCCAATACGTTGATCTCCTTGAGATCGAGGACGATGAACTTGCGCAGCGTTGCGAGCATCCCGATGAGGATGATCGACCGGATTCGCACGATGCTCGTTTGGGTCGCGGTGACGATGAGGAAGGACCGCTTGAACTCGAGCCCGATCAGCACCGTGAAGACCATGCCGAAGACGCTGGGATAGATCTCCGGGTTCGCGGGGTCGAGTTCTCCCAGGGCGATCAGGCTGAACGTGACAAGGATCAGGTGATAGGTCGCGAAGCCGATCAGCACCACGATGATGACCGTGAGGATCAGCATGATGATGTGCTCGAAAGTCTCGTAGAGCGTGTTGCCGATGAAGCGGCGCAGGCCGGGACTGGTGGGTAGAGCAAGTTTCATGGGGGCACTCTCCTCGGCCCTGACTTATCCGCCGCCGGCCCTCAGCGGTCGAGCCACGCCCGGACCGCGGCGCGCAGGAAGGCGCGATCCGCCGGGATATTGGCCGGCGCGCCGGCGACATGCCCCCAGATGCTGGGGATCGGCCGAAGCTCCGCCGCGCGAAGGTGGCTAAGCTCGGCCGCGTTGTCGGTGACCGGGAAGTAGAGGTCGGTCTCGCCCGGCATCAGCAGCACCCGCGCCCGGATCGCGCCGAGGGCGGCGGCGAGATCGCCGTGATAGAGCTCGTTGGCGCTGATGTCCCCCGCGTACCAGGTGCGGAGCTGGGCATAGAGGTCGCTGGCCGCGAGCTGGAACCCGCGCCCCCAGTGATCGTCGAGGAATTCGTCGAGCGTCGCGGCCCCGGTGCTGCTGAGATGGAGCCCGGCCCGGTACCAGTCCTGGCTCATGGCCCAGCCCGCGTAGTTGCGCGTGAAGGCGCGGCGGGCGGCGAGCGGCTCCGCCGAAAAACGGCCGTGACCCAGATGTTCCGGGGCTGCCTCCAGCACCGCCATCAGGGAGGCGAGGAAGACCTGGTTGTGGGGGGCGGTTTTCGCGCTGCCGCAGACGACGATGGCGCGGGCCACCGCATCAGGGGCTAGCGCTGCCCAGTGATAGGCCTGCTGCGCCCCCATGGAGAAGCCGTAGACGGCGGCCACCTGCTCGACGCCGAACACCTCCCGCAGCAGGCGCTGCTGCGCCAGCACGTTGTCTGTGCTGGTCACGAGGTCAGGGTAGTCCGGCGTGTTCGACGGGCTGGAGGAGAGGCCATTCCCGAACATGTCGGGAATAATGATGAACCAGCGCCCCGGGTCGAGCAGGCTGTCCGGCCCGATGGCCCATTCGAGCCCGGGATGCTGCGCAGAGTAGCTTGTCGGGTAGACGATGACGTTGTCGCGCGCCGGCGACAGGGTGCCGTGGCTCTTCCAGGACAGCTTCGCCTCGGGGATAAGCTCGCCGGACTGAAGCGCAAGAGGGCCGAGGGAGAAGACGCCGCTCTGCGTGGGCCAGCTCATGGGCGATCCGATCCTGCGGGGGGTGACGACGAGGTGCAGCGACCTTCGCCCGAACCGCGCGCTTTGGGAAGCCGGTGCCGGCCGCGCGGCCCTGACCACTCAGTGTGACGCCACCCAGAGCATGACCTCGAAAAACACACCGCAGGCGACGACGGCCGCGCAGAAGATCATGGCGCTCTGCCAGCGACTGGGGCCCAGCCGTTCCCAGTTCGGGGCACGACGCGGACGCTTGGGCGCAGGGGTGCCTATTCCACGTGGGGTGACCATGGCAACTGGCCTCTCTCGCCATGCCGCGCGATCCGCGCCCTGCCCGGACCTGCCGAGCTGCGCCGCGCGGCGCCACCAACTGGTATCAAGCCGGCGACCGGCGGGTCAATCAGCCGCGCCTTCTCCCAGGGGTAGAAATCGGTTCGGGTGGATACCCAATACGGAGTAGCTCGGCCCATCCCCGTTGCCCCGCCACCGGTTTGCGGCCGCGCTGGCTACTCCGGGACATCCTCGACCGTCACACTCAGCAGGAAATCCACGAAAGCCTCGATCCCCTGGTCGATCGTTCCATCGTTCACAATGGTGAAGACGGGCAATCCCTGGGGCAGGGGCACATCGCGCGCCAGACGGGCGCTGACATCTTCGGGCGCCTCCCGGCCCCGCTTCCGCAAGCGGATGGCGCGGACCCAGTCGGACACCGTGATCTCGATCACCAGGGTCGGAAACCGGGCCGCCGCCTCAGCCAGAACGCCCCGGGACACATTGGCGACGACCACGCGGCCGAGCTTCAGGTCTTCGAGGATGTCGGCGGGGATGCCATAGCGGAAGCCGTGCGCCTCCCAATGCAGGGCGAAGCCGCCGGCATCGCGGCGGGCGGTGAAGCCCTCGGCATCGGCGACCTCATGGTCCTCCTCGGCGGCCGGGCGGGTGACGACCCGGCGGACGAAGCGAAAGCGGGGATCGTCGGCGAGCGCGCGGGCCGCGCCCGCCATCAACGTGTCCTTGCCGGAGCCGGACGGCCCGACAACCAATGCCAGCAGCGCGGTCATGCCACCCGTCTGCCCTGCCGCCAGACAGCGATGGGCGCCGTCAGCCCCTCATGGCGGCGCGCCCGCAGGAGGTCGGCGCGCAAGCCCACGGCGAGCCGGCCGCGATCCGCGAGCCCTGCCAGCCGCGCGGGGCCGGAGGTGACGAGCGCCACGGCCTGGAATACCGGGAGGCCGGCATCGGCCGTGGCAAAGGCCGCCTCGATCAGGGCGGGCGGCACGTAGTCCGAGGCGAGGGCATCGACCGCGCCCGCCGCCAGCAGATCGGCCGCCGAGACATTTCCGGAATGCGAGCCGCCGCGCACAATGTTGGGGGCGCCCGCGATCACATCCATGCCCAGCGCCTTGGCGGCACGCGCCGCGACCAGCCGCACCGGGAATTCGCTGATCGTGATGCCGTCGGCGTGGTTCTCCGCCACCTCCTCCAGCGTCTCGTCGTCATGGCTCGCGAGGACGATCGCGCGGCCACGGACCATCTCCAGCAGAAGGCGGCGCTGCGGCGTGCGCAGTTCGAGACGTTTGGCCTGCAACTCAACGATCTGCGCATCGACTTCGGCGAGCCCCAGACCGTCGACCCCCTTGCGCTTCCGGAAGCGGTCGAGATCCGCGTACTGGCCGACGCCGGGCGTGTGATCCATGAGGCTGACCATGCGGGTCAGCGGGTGCGGGATGATGGTCTCGGCGAGTCCGAGCATGTTCTCGGCGGGCATCTCGCAGCGCAGATGCAGGAAGTGGTCGGCCTTGAAGAGCCCCGATCCCGCCAGCGCGGTCAGGTCCTCGACGCCGTCGCGGAACGTCCTCACCCGGTCGTCGATATCGAAGTTGAGGTTGCCGACGCAGAGGGCGTCGAACACCGTCGTGACCCCGGCGGCCGCGCATTGCGCGTCATGGGCGAGGAAGGCGGAGCGGGACGGCCAGCGCGCGCCGGGCCGGGGCTGCACCTGACGCTCCAGGTTGTCGGTGTGCAGGTCGATGATGCCGGGCATGAGGATGTCGCCGCCGAGGTCCTCGGCGCTGGGCGCGGCCGTGACGCCCTCGGCGATATCGGCGATCAGCCCGTCCCGGACGACCAGCGTCCCGCGTGCGACGCGGTCGCCGAGGACAAGCTCGGCATTGGTCAGGATGGTCTCAGTCATGCGGCGGCCCGGATGGGGGTGAGCTGGAACAGGCGGTCGGCGATCGCGTCGCGGGTCGGCGCGTCATGCACGATGCCCAGAATGGCGGTGCCGGCGGCCTTCGCCTCCCGCACCAGACCTACTACGGCATCCCGGTTGCCAGCGTCCAGGGAGGCGGTGGGCTCATCGAGCAGCAGGATCGGATGCCCGCCGATGAAGCCGCGCGCCAGATTGACGCGCTGCTGCTCGCCGCCCGAGAAGGTGGCGGGCGGCAGGGCGTGCAGGGGCTCCGGCAGGTTCAGCCGCAGCAGCATGGCGCGCGCGCGGTCGATGGCCTCGTCATGGGAGGTGCCGCGAAGCGTCAGTGCTTCGGCGACGATCTCAAGCGTCGAGACGCGGGGTACGACGCGCAGGAACTGGCTGACATAGCCGAGCGTCTCCCGCCGCACCTCCAGCACGAGGCGGGGGTCGGCGCGGGCGAGATCAACCCAGTTGCCGCGATGGCGGACGAGGATGCGCCCCGTCTCGGCGCGGTAATTGCCGTAGAGGCTGCGCATGAGGGTGGACTTGCCCGTGCCGGACGGGCCGGAGAGCACCACGCATTCGCCTGCCGCGATGGCGAGGTCCACGTCGTGCAGCACCGGAATGCGGGCGCTGTTCTGCAGGTGCAGGGTGAAGGACTTCGAGAGGCCCTCGGTTTGGAGAACGATCATGCCTGCAGCACCGAGCTGACGAGAAGCTGCGTGTAGGGATGCTGGGGATCGTCCAGCACCTGATCAGTGAGCCCGGTCTCGACGACCCGGCCATGGCGCATGACGAGGATGCGGCCCGCGAGCAGCCGCGCGACCGCGATGTCGTGCGTGACGAGCACCACGGCGATGCCGAGCCGCCCCACCAGCGAGCGGATGAGGTCGAGCAGCCGCGCCTGCACCGAGACATCGAGGCCGCCAGTCGGCTCGTCCATGAAGACGAGGCGCGGATGGGTTGCGAGCGTCCTGGCGATCTGCAGGCGCTGCAGCATGCCGCCCGAGAAGGTGCGGGGCAGGTCGTCGATCCGCTCGGCGCCGATCTCGACCTGCCGCAGCCAGTCGATGGCGCTGTCGCGGATCGAGCCGTAGTGTCGCGCGCCCTGGGCCATCAGCCGCTCGCCGACATTGCCGCCGGCGGAGACGCCCATGCGCAGCGCGTCGCGCGGGTTCTGATGGACGAAGCCCCAGTCGGAGCGGTGCAGCGCCCGCAACTGCGGGGCAGGCATGGCGTGGACGTCGTGCAGCGCGTTATCCGGGTCGCGGTAGAGCACCTGACCGGCGTCGGGCCGGACGCGGCCGGAGAGAACGTTGAGCAGGGTGGTCTTGCCGGAGCCGCTCTCGCCGACGATGGCGAGGACCTCGCCGGGCCAGAGCATCGCGCTGACGCCGTCCAGAGCCTGGATGGATCCGAAGGAGAGGCGGAGGTCATGCGCTTCAAGCAGGGGGTTGCTCATCGCTGCGTCCCTCTCGTCCCGTCGTGCCCGGACGTGATCCGCGCATCCAACCGTTCGGGCGCCCGGGCGTGACCGCGGCGTTGGCCGAGGCCGATTTGGCCCAGGGCGACGCTTGCGGGTTCAAGCGGGACCATGACGCGCGGCGCGGTCATGCGGCTTCTCCCGCCTGCTCGGCCGTCTCGCGACGCCCGGCGCAGTA
>Ga0116230_10006474_pt1 | contig 11548 bp, 5 predicted proteins | sample S1TSphfallax_3_FD_88678 | JGI IMG/M metagenome (GOLD analysis project Ga0116230, IMG submission 88678) | Host-associated microbial communities from peat moss isolated from Minnesota, USA - S1T2_Fd - Sphagnum fallax MG | ecosystem: Host-associated > Plants > Peat moss > Unclassified | place: USA...
AAACTCAAGTTACATTTGTAACGTTATGATACCTTACAATTGTATCACTATTTATTATGTTTTGTATTTTGGTATTCTCATTTTCAATAGTTTTATTTTCAATGGCACCTTTTGTAGTAATCAAAGCAAATTGTGTTTTCTTGACATGTTGCATGATTGGAACTAATATTAAGTAAGAATGATTTTATTCTTGGATTTATCATTTCTATGTTAAATAATAAAGGCAATTTGAAAACCAAGAAAATCAATTTGTGGTTTGATCCCCATACTCCTATTACTCCAAATATACATTGTTGAATCAATTCATATCAAATCAAAACATGGTGCTGAAATTCTCAAAAACCACCACAATATACGAATTTCAAATTGATCATATAGACAAGTAATGCTACATCAAAAAGAAAATTAGATACAACAATTTTTTTCTGGAGAGATCATAAATCTATCCATTGTGCTTTCAAACAAATTACTCTAGACCGTGTGCCCAAATTTCATTATGTTCAATTCCATATTTAATAAGAAAAACTTTAGTAACAAAGAAGCCATAAATATTGTTCTCACATTTTCAATCATTGTAGACATACCTATGTTTCACAATTCCATCAACTAGCACAAAGTCAATACTGCAATTAGCCACTTGTTTATATTATGGGTAAATTCAGCGTCATTCATGCTAATGTTAATCCATGTTTATGATAATCCAAAGATTTGCCAATTTTGTTTAATAGATAATTTCATCCTTTACCTGCTTCCTTCAAAAGTTGGAAGAAAAATATATTCAAAATTTCAATAATTATATAGCTACATTCAAGCTAACTAAGGCTTGAACAGTGTCAGATAGGGCATAAATAATTCACCATATTTATGCAACTTAAAATACTTTGCAAATAATTACCTCTTACCGTTCTCCACCTGGACATATATATCTATTGTTTTCTACAGTCTATACAAAACCACCTTAAAATCCCATTAAAAACCATATAGTACAAATCTTGAAAATTTTGCTTAGCTGAATTAGCCCAGTACCATTGAGGTGCATTCTGACTCAGAAACTTGAGTCAAGACATGGAAGAGACAAGATACATGCCTGATACTTTGACGGGTGATGCATGAAGTGGATGAGTGGAAGAAAGAGGTCATGTCTGTTGTCACCTTAAAATCTGGCCATTGTCTTTGGACTCAGCAACATATCTCTTGAAAGCATTATCCATATCCAGAGGAACCTGCAAACATGTGACAATTGCCAAACAGCAACAAAGCTTCTTTCTTAATTACATGACATCAAGGGAAATCATTGCAAGGAATGCTAATCACTGAATCATTTCAGGGAGGGATATACTCAAGGTTTTGGAAATTACTTTGTTTCACTGTGAAGTACTGCGAAGTACTCTGTTCCAGTATTGCAAGGGTTGTGCACTACACACACAAGTTACACAGCTGGCCATCCCTACGCAGCAGTTGTCTTGTAGGTACAACAATTGTCATTGTAAAGGGACAAATCTATCAGATTGCAGAGAGAACTCATAAAAGAACTTTGAAGGTGACCTTTGTGTATGTTACAGCTAAGACCAAAATGAACACGACAAGGATAAGTGCAGTCTTCACCTTGTGAGTTACTTTGTGCTGTCGCCTTCGCTGTGAATAGTACCGACTAGCTGCTGTGACTCCTCACTGACTTCATCAGCTCCTGATGGTGACTGTAGATAAGCATATAATAACTTGCCCCAGTATTCAGACAAACAATTACAAGTTATAACAATTCTGCATCCTGAGTTTCCGTCACATTTCCAGAAGCAACATGAAGACACAATCATGATGTTGGCTAGCTAGCACTCCAGAAACACATACATCTTATTGTAAAGGAACCAGACAAATCCATCAGCAAGAACTCTGGAAATCAAAATACCAAGCTCCACAAATCTGGCTGCACACCAGTTGGGTTCCATCTTGGACCTCTTTCCTACTGCTAAGTTAGTTGTGGCACAAATCAGAACTCCTGATTCACAAGTGCCAAGTCAATGTAATATCACAAAGGAGAGAGCTGTCCTTACTTACAACAACCCACAAAAGTGAGACAAGGTTGGAAGACAGGCATCACCCACCAGCAATGTATAAGGTGCCAAAAGTAATAAAAAGAGTATCTGGTACATCCCTGTGCTTGCCAACTTGACTGGCCAAATCAGAACTGCAGGGAGCTACATTCCTAGTATACAATTCACATACCTTGATGAGTGTCAACTGCAACAGCTGACAAAGTGATCTTCTCAATGATGCTCTTAACCTGGACTGGAAGAAAGTGGACAAAAACTATTCCAAAGATTACAAACTGAGGACCTTCACTCAAGTCTACAATCTTGTACACAAAAGGCACACCAGTCTTCTACATTACACAGCACTGTTCTTCTGGAAAATACACAGTCCTGGAGGCTGCATATATCCTATGGAAAAATCTACAGATTTTCAGTTACTCCCTTTCTGATCAGTGATGAAGCCCATCCTTTGCAAAGCCAAAGGGATGATGGTGAATGTAATTCTCTATGCAACTGCAAGAGTAGCCTGTATACAAATGCGAGCCAGAGGTTAGGGCCACAACAAGGTTTCAGTTTTGGGCATGTGTAGACCAATTCACTGAAAAAAGATCAATATTAAAACATGACCACCAAACCAAGGACTGGAGTTGAAGTCTCCAATGTTTCCCCAAAAATTGAATTTTGTACGCACAGTAGAAGAGACTTAGGCTGACCAGATAAAGGATCTCCAAAATAACCAATGGGACTGTCATCAACAAGCTTGAATAGTTACCTGTGGTGGTTTGAAGGTAGAGTTAATCTCCTACAAGCAATGTTAAGCCTTGATGTTGAGGTCCAGGACTTCTTTCACTTTGAATTTTTTGGATTTGCTTCTCTTCCTGAAAACAGTCATCAGGGAAACCAAGCCTGTCTTTGGAGGTTGAGCCTTGTCAATCTCCTGTTGCTGCACCAGGTTCCTCATGAACTCCAATACAGCCTGTCAGATGTAACCATGTTAGCAACTCCAGATAACCCTAGTTTAATGAAGACAGAAAGTCCCATCTTCATACACAAAGTAAGCAAAGCATGTATTTCAACTTTGCCCAGACTTGCAAAAACAAATTGCAAGATATATCTTCTTACATGATAGGAAAAGCCTATTTATATGGCTGCTTGGTATGCATGGAACACTTAGAAGGTGGATAACAACTGCAGTTAGAAACTCTGATATAAAGCAGGCAACTCAATGAGCTGATACCAGAAAAGATAGAGCATTCTCAAATCCCACTTCCAGACTGCCAAAGGAGTGCACACATTCATTGACAAGTTGAGGATCAAGTACCTCCTTCCCTTGCTCTGCAACTTCCCGTGGAGGTATACGCAATGGATTGCCATCCAGAGCAAGCTTCTGGAGGCCAGTCAACATGCTGAAGGAATCTGGGAGCACAGTGATATGGTTGAAGCTGATGTTCAAGTCTTGCAAGCTCTGCAGATTACCAATTGAGCTTGGAAGCTCCCTTAGCTCCGTGAAGTTGGATGATACATCAAGTCTCCTCAAATTTGGCAAAAAACAGAGACTTTGAGGAACACTCTCCAAGTGGTTGAAGTGCACATCCAAGTCTGTTAAATTGGTGAGAGAAGATATGGTGGTCGGTAAGCTCTTGAGGCTGTTGAGATGCACAGAAAGCCGCTGCAATGACTTTAGGTGGCCCACTGCCTCAGGCAATGCCTTCAACTGATTGAAGTCTGCATTTAATTCAACAAGTGATGTGCACAGGCCAATTGTCCATGGCAGCTCCTCAATGGAGTTCTTCTGGATGTTCAGAGTGGTCAAGTTGGTAAGGCATCCAAGAGCCTCTGGCAACCCCTTGAGCTGATTTGACTGCACATCAAGGAAGGTGAGTCTTGAAAGCTCTCCAATAGACTCTGGCAAGGCTTGTAACCTATTTCCTGTCAAACAGCAGAAAGTTCTCAAATTCTCAGATGATTATCCTCAGACAATTGAATTCAGCAATTGTTATTTAGCATGTCCTTGTTTGCCAATGGGGTTGTCCAAAATGCTTCCAGCCCAAGTTGGTTGAGGCCAATCTAGACGATTAATTCAAAAACTGTGAACACATAATCCTTCACGTGTTGGAAGACAGTGGAGAGTTGTTCCCAACAACTGTGACCAACCAACAACAAAGCAACTCAACCAGACTTGAGAAGATCCTTGCAGACGAGACCACAGTGAGGTCAAGTCTTATATGCTAAGACTTCTTCAGATGTTAGTGGTGTGTACAGTCCTCGTGTCGTTCAGTGTTGTGATATTCTAAGTCCCAATGCCCCTAAGAGAAGCTCCCAGTTCAAACTGCTGACTGCAAACTAGAGATGACCCTATATATGACATCCCCCAAAATCTGCCAGTCAGGTGCTGCAGCAGGGGTCACCGTAAGAACTCACCTCTTAGCCCTGGTGTGCAGCCCACCTACTGGTCACACACAGGAAACCCATGTACAGATGACTTGGGATCCTGTGGCTTTTATACACAAGGTAAATCTCAAACCTCCATCTAAGCAAAACTTTAGCAAACACAAGTCATGGCCAAGAGAACATTGATGTCCCCTGGAAAGGCTGCAACATGACAATTAGCAACAGTCTTTTGTTGCATAGATTTGTCACCTTCATTGGATCTGCTTTAGTTCTCTGTTTTTTTTTGGGTACCATAATTACATTCTTCCATCCATCCCAACAGGACAAAAGAGTGGCATTTGCTTGGTTGCATTATTACCTGATAAGTCAAGAGATGCGAGATTTGTTAGTAGCCCTATGGACTCAGGGAGCCAGGATATCCCCTTGCTGCTGAGATTAAGACTCTCCAACTTTTGCTCTGCTGCATGCTCCAAAGTCTCCAGCAGCTGTGGTGAAAAAGAGTGGATGCCTTCTATACCATCCTCATCAACGATTTCTATCTCCAGACCCACACAAGCAAACAAACTGATTACAAGCATACCCTAAAAGAAGCATAGTACCTGCTCCCACAAAAACTTGCTCATATTGGGTTCAGCATAAACCATCTACACTTGTCAACTAAAGCTTTGACAGGAAAGGTGTACAAGCCAGAGTAGTTGGAGGACCTGGTAACCTAGAGGATGTTGCTGATGTTGTTGTGCCTCGACGTGTGGAACTCAATGCATCATTTGATGACAGCCCTGGTGATGATGACTGCCACAACTGCTGCGGTCCTGGAGAACTTGCAGACCAAGATGAATATCTTGAATCCAGAATCTCTGAGCTTGTAGCATCTTCAGAGACAGCAGGCAGAGCATTGAACTTCTCAGATGCTGAGTGATTGCCAGCAGCATCTCGGTACTCATGCACCACACCATTGCCTACTGGGCTGTTGTTTATTGGATGAGATGCCGCACTCTGGACTCGAGATAGAAGAGCTTCATAATGGCGATGTCTTGTCTCAATCTCCATTGTGGCAATTGCCATGCGCTTGTTTGCTTGGGCCTGCACAGGTCTGGGTTCTTTGTAAGGGCATGCATTGAGGAGAGAGACTTGCAACCTGTTTTGGGTGCAATGATGTAAGGAAGGGCATTTGCGGAGGAGAGAAAGTGACTGCACTGCTGCAACATACACAGAAACATACCTCTGAGCGCAGTACATCTTCACGCATTTCTTGAAACGCTCGGAACACTGGATTGGGAACAGCTGCAGGTCTTGTCTGACTGAAAAGCTCTTCCAAGCGAGTTGCTAGCGCTGCGTCTACTCTTGCCAGCGTCTGCTCCGCAATTTGAACCTCCTCTGGACTGGGCCGGGCTGGCAGTGAGGCTTGCAGTCTCCGCATCTCGGAGATGATATCCTCGATCGATTCCATTCTCATTGTCATCTTTGCCGCACATAACCCCTCACTGTTGTGGACAGGAACGAGAGAATGGAAATGCAAAGCTCCCCCACCTGCAAGCTCGCTCGCTCGCTCGCCCGCTCTCTACGAAGAAACATCAGTGAGGCTCATATCCATGTTTACAAGACCTAACGGCATGTCGATTCTTCTCCCTCCTTCGCTAACGAAATGTCAGAAGTCTACCAGATTTCAGAGCAACCGGGATCGTCTTCTTCGTCTTCCCTGCAAATGGCTGGAAATCTTTTGCCAGTCACAATGTGTCGGCCTTCAATGGAGCAGCAGCACCAGCGTCGGTGTGGTGATCTTGTCGTCAAATTCAGAAGCAGAGCTGCACGTTGCATTGAGGCAGAGAAGATATGGCGACAAAAGAACTGCCTATTCGCATCCAAATGCTCGAAATCACAAGGCAAACAAACTGCACTGCCGACGAGGTGCCTTCCGATCAACAGACTCGGACAGTGAACAGAGGAACAAACGATCCCTGAGCGCCGGAAATGGACAAAATGGAAAGAATTGAATCATGAGAGCAACTCCACGACAGCTAGAAACAGAGAGTTCGCGGGCCAGCGGAAAAACAATCTGACATCCGAAAGATCAAAAACTTGGGCAGGGACTCTCAAAAATTCGAGAATCGAAGAGAAGAATTGAAGCAGCGATGAGTAGCGGCGACAGTTCTTGACATAGGAATTTCTACAACAGGACTCTCTAGAAAGACACAGAAGAATCGGCAGACAAGCGTAACACAAAGTACTGATTCTTCCTCTAAACGTGCGGATCAAGAACTCGTTGACGCAAAAACCAACGGCTTCCGATGAATCAAGTGGCAAAGACTACTTCTCCGGAGAAACACATCCAAAAAAAAGAAAAGAAAAAAAGAACTGCTCAAGAGTAGTACCAGTATTATTCGCCCAGACAGAAAGATTCCCGAGAAACAGTTCAGATTGCTGGAATTTTTACCGGATTGCAACGAAGAAAACAGCGGGCTCCAAATCAAACATAAGAGCAGAGAACGCAGAAATGGCAAGAAGAGAGAGGAAAGAAAAGAAGGTATAGCTTTCAAACACCACCGAAATATATAAATCTTGTCCAAAAACAACGTTTCCTCCCCCCCAAAAAAAAAACACAGGCAAGAGAGGACGGCAATTAAGAGCCGTATAGCAGCAGTTAAGTAAAATTATCGCAAAACGATGGAAGCAAAAAAGGGGAGATTACTGCAGAGAAGCGACAACAGACTGCGAACCCAGCGCAAGACAGCCATCGCTTGTCAGGGCGTCGCAGCGAGGAAGACGATCTCACAACCGTCGGATGGGAGAACCAATCCAACGGGCGATAATATTTAGCTCACAGGAAGAAGAGCCAAGCTATGTTCTAGATGCTTCGTCATCGTTATTATTATTATTATTATTATTTCAAATTTGCAAATTTACCATTTTCCTTCCTATTAAAATTAAAAATTAAAAAAATAATAATAACAACAACCCCCACCAAAACCCCTCTTTAGATCTTGGTTCCCAATTTCTCATTTTCCAAAACACCTAATAATGATACCATTTTTCCTTAGTTTTCTTGATTGCACACAACATGTCTTTACAAACCCATATATATATATATATATAATTTTTTAAATTTTATTTTAAATTTTATTCTTTATGTACTCCAAATGAAAGCCCAACTTGTTATTATTTTTGTAGAATTTTAGAATGTGGAAAAAAAAATGAAAAAATGGAAAAAAAAAAATCATTTTTGGATCATAATTAAATACCTGAGATATTGATGGGAATGCAATAATAAATGATCTCACCAAAGAAAACTCATGAAACTCACACATTTGTCATTTGAAGCAAAATTAAACTCCCAAAAAGAGGATGTGTGTTCATTCCCTTACCACTTTCAACCCTAGATATTCAAAAGGTTTACTAGGTAGCCTTTCACCTAGTGCCCTTATGATTGTTTAGGGACCTCCATTTGGTTTTTCTGACCTTCATTTGGTTTGAAACAAGCGAGAGTATTTAGGTGTTCATTCACTCAATGGGTGTTTAGTGATAGGTGATTATGTACCTTAGTTGCTTTTGAATCCTCAAAGCTCCAAAGCAAGTTGTAATTTTGGTTGCATTTTTGACATAGAGATCATCTATTTGGAAATTGAAATGCTACATTAAAAAATTTCAAATGGAATTTTTTAATTCTTATTTTTTCCACTTAGAGTCCCTAGGAGATGTTTATGCTGACTCAAAAGTTTTTAGTTTTTTTTTTTTAATTTATTTAGGCTGGGATCTTGACCACTAATGTATTGGTGAAAAGGGGAGGCATAGGAGACAAAAGTCATATTAACTAAAGGCCCCACTTAAGAATGCCAAACTTGCCTTGGCTTTTTCTAATGGGCCTTTTGCTAACACGTATGTACCTATTAGTATAAAACAATTCCAAGGATCTTTCTTGTACAACATGCCACAATCCTTGCAATTCATATTTAGAGCTTCACTTGGGCTGATATTAAGCTTGCATCAGACCTCGAATGAAGGGCCCAAAATAATTAATTAATTAATTAAATAAGGAATTCTTTAGACCTAGTAACAAGTTCTTCACACCTGTGAATGTCAAAGGAGTGAGTAGGGTTTGGCTGATGCTGGCTTGGGTCTGAACTCTAAGGTTGCCCCAAAAAAAACAATTTCAGTATTTATTGGCAAGGTTGCAAAAAAGAAAAAAGAAAAAAACTTGAAAAGGAATTTTTTTTCAAAATAACCATTTAAAAATATTCAGCCCAAAGAAAATTTTAATTAAAAAATTCAGCAAAAAATTTCACAATTGATTACAACATGAAAGGGTGCTTAAGATTTTTCTACTTTCCATGTTTTGAATATCACCAAATTATAGGCTAAATATTTTTATAGATGATCATCACTTGAGCAACATTGCAAAATTGAAAAAAAATAGAAAATCATTGGGTTGATTAGTCCATAATTTGTGTTGAATCTAATAAAAACTAGTGCGGCCCATGTTGTTGGCCCAAGTGTGGATAGGACTATTGCTCCAAATGCAAAGAGCTTATAATAAATCACAATTGTCAAAAAATCAAATTGAAAATTGAAATGATTTCTAATGAGAAAAGTGACTCAAAATTTGATACCTCAAAACACCTTAAGTCCAAAAATTATGAAATCACTTCCAAGAAACCTCATATATCATCAAATCAAATGCTTTTCAACCATACCCATTGCGTTTGCCCTAATTTCTCTAAAACATTCAATCGTGATTTTATCGAATTTATTAGACAAAATCATTCAATATTCAATGACTCTTGCATTATAGGTATATAAACACTACCAATCCACCTTAGTGCACCACTCTACTCATGGAGCTCTTTTCAACTCTATCAAAAGCATAGAAAGGCACATCATGGTTTAGGACATCTCTCACTAGAACAAAACAAGCAAACTACATTGTTTTTTTGGACATTGGTGCTCTCTTTGTGCTCCTTCCTTTCACTTCTTGTTTGGTGCTTTTTAATAAATTTTATGAGGATTTAATTTTTAAACTACCTTCCTTAATAGATAGATGTGTTGTGAGGCTTATCTTCCTTCACAAACTCATCTTCCTAACCCTAGAGACCTATTCATTCATGTTTAAAGGAAAAAGTTATGGAAGATGTACTTCTTCATATCTAGATAATCAACATTAAAAAAAAAATTAAAACTTTTTGTGGCCCATTTTTTGGATGATTCAAAATTATTGGCCACAAAAGTGGCTGATTATACCACTAATGGGATTGAAAATTTTAAAAAACCCACATGGGTTTTTTTTTTAATTTTCAAATTCCAAAACTTGTAAAACCTCCCATCTAGCCTACTTTGAACAATTCAACTTTGGCATGAAACCATGGTTAAATGTGTGGGGTTAGGAATATGAAATTTAAAAACATAATGAAAGCATCAGTGTTTTTTTTCTTAAAAATAAATTTTATGTTGAAATTTTGTCAAAATTTAACCAAAAATTAGCAAAATTAGTCAAATTTATGCTAGAAAAAAAAAATTCCCAATTTCTTTGTCAAAAAATGGTAAATTTTCACTCCAAAAAAAAAATTGCTGGTAGGCATTCCATTTTGCAAAACAATTGTCCTCCCCCCCTTTCGGCTCATAGGGTGTAATGTTTTGCCCCTAAACCCCTAAACCCAAACACTTAATTGAACTGTGAATATTTTTGGACCTCCAAAAATCAGAAAAATAAATCAATTTACATAGTCTTTTGGGGATTTATAGCTTTCTAAAAATATGGTATTTTCCTTCTAATTTCATTTCTTTTTCCTTCACCAATTTGCAATTTCACTTTGACATGACTCTAATTAGTGGCCCATAAAATATTTTAAAAATCTTTTGTAAATGAAAAAAAAGTTGGACTAGCAATATAAAAGGATTTTTCTATTTTTTTATTTTTCTGTACCCTAGTCTCGGACATTCCATGTCTCAACATAATTGGACCATTCATGTGCCCTGATTGGGTGACAAGGAACCAATATGCACCCAATCCCCCCAACACACATGCCTGGTTTGACTGAATCTGCAATTCTTTTCTTTTTTGATAAATAATTAAATATATATATTTTTAAATTATCACTAAATGCAAAGTCCCCCATAAATACCAAATAAAAAGCACAAAACACTTTTCAAAAAAATAAATTCTCTTTGTATTTTGAAGTTCATCTTGGTAATGGAATTTTCAAAATTAATTAATTAATTAATTTTGAGCGTTCCATTTTTTTTAAATAGAATATTTCAGAATATTTCAAAAACTTCTTCATTTTAATTAACACAAGGAGTTTTTTTTTTTAATGAATATTTCAGTATTTCTAAAAATAATATAATTTGTGCCAAAGGCACCAAGGTACAAGTGTATTCTTCTTTTATCAAGTTAATGCAATTTTATTTAATTTCCAGGATGACTCACTAGGGACCAAGAGCAGTGATTTTATATTATTTTCAATTTTGTGATGAAGTTGCTCAAATGGGGATAATCCATCCATAAGTATATTTAGCCAAATTTGGCAATATTAACAACATGAAAGTAATAACAATTAAGCACCCATTCATATTGTACGCAATTGTAGCAATTTTTTGCAATAAAAAAAGGGAATTTTTTATAGATTTTCTTTTTCAAAACGGTGAAAATTCACCAATAAAACAAAATCACTTACCAAGTGAGATTTCCACAATAATAACATTTTATATAATTGACATCTAGATATTAAGAATTGATTAATACATGAACTATTTGGAAAACATATTCCACAAAATTTCATAATCAATCTTATCAATGAATTTTAGATATATCAAATAAGTGGGGTGAGTGGAAAATCAAGTTCTTCTCACCAAGCATATATTTTAACAACTTTTAGGGCAAATCCCTAGGCTAGTAGAAGAAAAAGAGGTACATCAAATTCCCTTGTGATTAGGGGAAGGGTTACATATAATTTTCCCCAACCCTAAATTACACTATTTAACTTTTATATTAAAAAAATACAAAAGTACACATGGAGCTTTATTTGTTGATAGCAACAATTATGGCTATACTTGTAGTGGAAGGATTTAAACAAAAGCCAAATAAATTTTACAAACATTTTGGATTAGCATATCCACCATTGGTTGGTTGATATATT
>Ga0116230_10006475_pt1 | contig 11548 bp, 14 predicted proteins | sample S1TSphfallax_3_FD_88678 | JGI IMG/M metagenome (GOLD analysis project Ga0116230, IMG submission 88678) | Host-associated microbial communities from peat moss isolated from Minnesota, USA - S1T2_Fd - Sphagnum fallax MG | ecosystem: Host-associated > Plants > Peat moss > Unclassified | place...
GACTCTCGGTAATAATGATATACAAGATTTTAAGGTTGCTTCTGCTGGAGTTGATAAACTGTTTTCGACGATCTATGTTTTAGACAATAAGCGACCAGAAGATTATCAAAAAATACTTGCCAAGCAGGGCTGGGAAGCAAAAGAAACATGTATGATTGGAGATAATCCAAAGTTAGATATTTTGCCTGCATTGAGCATTGGTATGAGTGCCATCTACGTAAAAGGCTTTAATCGGCAAGATTTCACACAAAGTATAAAAATGAGTGACCTAACAAGTATGCTTCCTTACGATCTAAGCGTAAGCAATAAAAGAAGTAGCGCGGAAGAACTACTCGATAACATGTTAAGTCGTCTGCACACTGTTCAAACAACACATGAAATCATTAAGTATCTATGAGCAATAAAACACTCTATTTAGTCAATCAAGTTAATGGAATTACGGTAAACTCATCTTGTCATCTTCCAGAGATGATGAAACATATTGAGAATATTAGTAACATTAAAACAGTACAATTCAATGTAAACCTAAAAGATATGATACCAGCCATTGAAGAAGTAAATGCAAAGGCTGATATTCTCTTTTTAGTTCATGATTTTACGTTATGGAACTGTGGTCACTTCGATTATGACTTTAAGAACTTTCAGTTCTTCTTACAGTCGTTGTGGAACAATAAGAATGTTTTCGTATTTCCGACTGAAATGGCATCTTCTGGTCTTATTAAGAGTCAATTTAAAGAAAATGCTTCAATGATGACTAAAATAATTGTTGGAAGTGAATCATTCAGAAAGATGTTTCTCAAGGTTGATGCTGGTTTTGCGGTACCGTCTAACCGAATTAAGTATATCAACATGCCAACAGAAGAATTTGGACTTGCTGATAATACAAAGTTGAAGACTGATTGGCGTATTAAAGAAAGGGTCTTATTTACCCCAGGATATATTCATCCAAAGAAAGACTATCTTCGACTACTCCAAGATTTCAAACTTCTTCTACGTAAGCATAAAAGCATACTGTATGTTCTATCTTTTAAGAGTCATCCAACGATTTCAAGTGAAGAAGCATGGGCTCAATTTGATGCTTTACAAGACTATGTTGAGGCAAACAACTTAGAGAAATACGTGCGGTTAAGTCTAGATAGAAATACAACTGCTGAATATCATTCCATGCTTAAGTTAGCCGATCTTGTTCTCTTTCCACATGACTTTAGTCTTGATATGTACAATGGATGTATGTTGGATGCTCTTGCGATGGGTAAGGCAATTGTAACACCTGAAAGTGTGTTTGCAGAGGATTTAGTGAAAAAGACATCAATTTTGTTGTATAGATATCAAGATGAAATTAGTTTTTATGATGCTTGTTCAGTTGTGCTGGAAAATAAAGACTTTCGCGATATCCTCCAACAACACAATTACGAATATGGCCAAACACTTGCTTATTCAAAGATTGCACAGCAATATGTGAATCAAATCAAGCGATTTAAGTTTAACTAGGAACAATACATGAAACAAAGTGAAATTGCTAAGCACATCAGTAAAAGAACACATTTGCGACTTAGCGCCGTGAACACCGTTCTCCGTTCGTTATGTCAAATCATGTCTGAAGCACTTGAGGCAGATGATACTGTTCGAATAAACATCGGTGTATTTGAACCACGTATGAGGCCACCAAAGCCTGCTTATGATTTCAATGAAAAGAAGAAGATTACGCTTCCACCAGCAACGTATGTTGTGTATCGACCAGCATCAAAGATTCAACAAATGTTGAAAGAGAAAGATGCTCAACTTGCTTTCAATTTCGCTAAAGATAACGATGCCACGTAAGAAAAAAGTGGATGAACCTACTGTGACATTACAACAACAACCAGTATTTCCTGTAATCGATATAAAACCAGAGAAGCCACCAGTAGACTTAAATGGTCATCCTATCCCTTGTCGTGGGCTAAATTCTGAATGTGAACAATTCGGAAAACGTTGTGCTGGACATGCGAGAGGTTCATGTGGAGGTTGGGTATGTTTACGGCATATTCAAAAAGGTACGAGCGCACCATTTATTGGTAAGGTTGTCTGCCCTACATGTGCTACAAAGCAATATGGAACGCTTACGGATGAAAACTCTCCATCGAGAGGTAAGAAAATCAAAGGGTAAATGAGGGTATTAGCATTCGATCCTGGGACAAAAGTGATTGGTTACGCGGTACTCGAAAATCTTTCAACTAAATGTTTAGCAATTAATATCGTTGCAACTGGTAAATTGAAAGGCACAAATAGTCACGATAAGGGAATGAAAGAAATTGCACTTCTTGTAAGTGTCTACAAACCAGATTTCCTTGCCTATGAAAAAGCCGGAGAAAACAAGTTAACCCCAGTCTTTAAACGTATTATTGCTAATGCTATTCAGGATTTCAATATTCCATGCGTTGGATATACAGTTCCTGATATTCGAGACGAACTTTTTGACGGAAATCAAAAGAAAAGTGATACGTCCTATACTTTAAAAGAACGTATCACTATTTTGAAACCAGATGTTTCAACGCATGAACTTGATGCCTTAAGTGTTGCCTTGTTCGCCTTAAATATGAAACTTACGGTCCAAGAAGATCAAGAACAGGTTAATAATGGATCAAATTTTTCTCAACTTCCTAGCACCGATAGTAGCAGATTCACAAATGATGATCGGGCTGATCTTTTGGCTTCAACATCTACGAGAATTGTTATTGATGCCAGCATTCCTGATTCATAGGGATTTTAATGGAAATAACATCAATAGTTAAAGAATATAATCCATTAGATTACGAAAATCTTGTCCGTAGTTGTATCTTTGAGTTGATGTCTCAGACTCCAGTACCTTTACCTATATCTAAACCTTTTCCTGGTGCAGGAATCTATGCTCTTTACTATCAAGGTGATTTTCCACTTTATAATAGTGTAAGTTCACTATCGTATGAAATTCCAATATATGTCGGAAAAGCAGTTTGGGAAGGAACTCGTAAGGGTGTAAAGTTACAAAAGATTGTCAAAGGTGATCTTCGTGCGCAGGTCGGAGGACCTATCTATCGACGGCTACGTGAACATCAAGCATCGATTCAAGCGGCAACGAATCTTAATATATCAGATTTTCGAGCGCGATATCTCGCAGTTCATCACGTTTGGATCACACAATTAGAGACACTTCTTATCAATAAGTATGAACCATTATGGAATCAATGTATTGAAGGTTTTGGTCTACATCATGTAGGACATACAAGACAAGATCAAAAAGTTAGTTGGTGGGATACTCTTCACCCAGGACGATCTTGGGCTGATAAGATGTTGAATAGACGTACTACTGACGAAGTTTACTCTAAAGTATCAGAATTTCGTACTTTAATTGCTAACCATCCTGATATTTCAACAATGGAAGAACGTGCTATGACATATCAGGAAGCAAATCTGGACCTTCAAGACCCTTTGTTTGAGGAGCATCAGGAATATATTTAAAGTCTTTCTTTAGAAATTTCTGACCAATCCATACAGCATATTCTATAGCATGAATGCCACGTAATTTAGCACGATGATGAACGTCACAAAGAACCATCATATTGTAAGGATGATCGACAAAGTTAAAAAATGTTGATTCATCAGTTGGATCAATCTTATCCCAAGCAGGGAAATCTGGATGTAATACCTTCATAATATCCCAATCTACTTGGTTCACAAGTGACCATTCACAATGAAAATGATGTGTTTCCATCTGAGTAGCACCATTAGGATTTTTGGTTGAATCAGCAAGTGTTGACTGCGAGACACCGCAAATATAGCAAGCGGTGTCTTTTGTTTTAATTAGATCATCGTGTGTATGATTATATAAGGTTGAAGCGGTCCGAGGTTCATGACCTGGTACAAAGTAGTCTTCATATAAGGCTTTCTTGACCTCATGCGCATCGGTTACATCTTTTGGTTGGGATGCGTTAAAAGTGTCTACGTGCTGTTGAATATCTAAGTCATCAATGTCATCCATATTGTCTCTCCTTGAAGGAAAAGTACGCAAGGAAGCGCATATAATCAATACATGAGTGATTCAGTAGAACAGCAAATCAAAGACTTACAAAAACTAATTCAGGAATATCGAGATGAAATTATTCGAATCTATGCAGAAACATATGAAGATTATGCACGATCTAAAGAACCACGAATGATTAGTGAAATAGGTTGGATTGATAAGCAATTGAGAAAACTTAATAATTACATGTGTGACCTTGAAGATTTGTACAATAAACTTTATACTCTTAATCCTGACCTACGTTGGAAATAATGTTTAAATTTATTCACGTCACAGATACACATTTTGGACTTGAAACACACGGAACTGAGAACCCACTTACTGGCCTTAATACTCGGGCTGAAGATGGTTTACAAGCATTCGATCAAATGATCGATTTTGCTATCGTAAATGATATAAAATTTGTTGTACATAGTGGTGATGTATTTAATACTAAAACTGTTAACCAAACAGTTGTTAATGCTTTTTACGAGCGTATTTTAAGGCTTAGTCGTGAAGGTATTAAAGTATTCATCCTCCAAGGTAATCATGATGCTTCCCGCGTTCTTCAACGTAAAAATGGCCTTGATCTTGCAAATGTAGTAGATATTCCTGGTGTCACTGTCACTCGTGGTGGTGATTACTATGACTTTCAAGATATTCAAATAGTTACAGTATCATATTGGAATACAGCCGAAGAGATTGCTCAACAAATCAATGATCTTGCTAAACGCATTGATTGGAAACGTCCAGCAATTCTGGTTGTCCATCTTCAAATCGAATATGCAAACTTCCCAGGTTCATTTAAGGCTGATCTTCCATTTACGCCACTTGCCGCATTAACTTCACATCCTTGGACGTATGTTGCCGCTGGTCATATCCATAAACCTCAAAAATTAAACGAGAATCCACCAGTTTACTATGGTGGTTCATTAGTTCGTTGTAGTGCGGCTGAAAGCAATGATCCAAAGGGCTTTATGGTAATCGAAGTTGAAGGTACTAAGGCTGTTAATATCTATCAACAAGAAGTGGATTGCCTAAAGTTTGTTACATTGAAAGGGACAATGGCCAAGATAAAATCCATTATGGAAGGTCGAAACGGTGACTTTTCTAAGGTAATCGTTAGATTGAAGATTGAAGAATCTGAAGACCCAATCGATGATGCTTTCATTAAAGAGAAATTTGGAAGTGCCTTCAAATATACAATTGAAAAAGAATCTGCGACCAAAGTTCAATCAAGGGTCGTCGCGTCAGCAGGTATAAGTATGGAAGCATATCTTCAATCATACTTTGAAAAAGATGATGATAAAGATGAATTGATTGCACTCATTGAAGAACTTCGTCATGAAGACGAGGTAGTAGCAGTAACAGAGAGATAAAGAATAATGCGCCTAGACTCAATAGAAGCACAAAACTTCTTCAGTCATAAGTTTACCAAAATTGACTTCAATGAAGTTCGATCACCACTTCTTGTAAAGGGTGAAAACGGGAGTGGTAAATCGAGCCTCTTTACTGAGGCTCTTACCTTTGTTATCTTTGGTGAAACAAAGTTAGCATCTATCGATGATGCTATTCGCGAAGGCGCTTCTGAAATGGGTGTCGCCGTTAAGTTCAATCTTAATGGTCAAGACGTTGAGATCATGCGTACAAAAAAGCGCGGTAAAAGTGCAAAGTTAACACTAACCATTGATGGTGAAAGCGTTGAAGAATTACTTTCCGAAACTCAAAAGCGAATCGATAACATGTTTGGGTTGTCTTACCAGTCTTTCTTATCTTCGATCATTCTTAAGCAAGAAGATAGTAACTTCTTTTTAAAACAAAAACCAGATGAACGTAAAAAGATCATTCGTGAAATTCTTGATCTAGGTGTTTACGCGCGACTTGAAAAGAAGTCTCGTGAAGAACGTGCTCAACTTAAAAGTGAAATCAAGGTTGAAGAAGGTGCATATAATGCAATTACTATCAAGGATCATGATGAACTAACTCAAAAGTTAGCAGTGCTTGAAGCAGGCAATACGAAACTTAAAGACGAGATTCAAAAGATTGTACGTCAACATGAGGAAATTATACAGTCCAATCAACAAGTCCTGGAACAACAAAAGTATCGTCATGAAATTCTTAATACAAATGCTTCTGCTACGCAGATGATTGCTTCTTTGGATTTAAAGATAAAGAATAATCAACAACAAATTGATTTTCAGAAAACAATTGAAGCACCACGCGGTAATCCTGATATGATTATGAAGGCAAACGAGTTTATCACCAAGATGGAAGATGAACTCAATGAACTTGGTAAACAAATGGATCAGTTACGCCGAGAATTGCAAACCAAAACTTGGGAAGCAGAAGCAGAAGTACGTTCTCGCATCGATCCACTTACTAAGCAAATGAATGAAATTAGTGGTGAACTTAATGCATTAAACCGCCAAGAATCTGAAATCAAAGAAGGATACTATTTAACCTGTCCAACATGTCAACAGACGGTAGATCAGACTCAAAAAGACCTTTTGCTTGAAGATTTACGGAAGCGTAAACAAGCATTACAGAATAGATTGAATGAACTATCTCCACAGCGTGAGTCAATTTATGGAGAACAGAGCATATTAAAAGAGCATGAAACTGAATGGCAAAAAGAGTATCATGCTAAAATCGAATCTATTGAAACGGAAGTTACTACAAAAACAAATGTTATGCGCAAAGCGCGAACGATGTATACTGAAAATCTTGAGCAACTGAAACGTTATGAAATGGCAGTGCAAAAGATTGAAAGTTTAACTCAAGCAATTGCTGACATGATTCAATCTCGTGAAGCATTTGAAATTCAAATTAAACCAGTTCCACCTTTGACTATGGAACTCAAAGATGAGACTGAAACAGCAACACGCATTGAACAACTTAAAGAAGCACAATTAAAGACGTTCAAATTAACTGCTAATATCCAATCTGATATTGAGCAAAATGAAGCGGCCATTGAACGCAAAACCATGCTTGAACAAACAATTAAAGCAAAAATGCACCGTATTAGCCTATTTGAGAAGTTGGTTATTGCATTCAGTAACAATGGTATTCCTGCCGCTATCATTGAAACAGTATTACCAGAGATTGAGCAGACAGCGAATCATTTCTTAAGTCGTATGAGCCAGGGTCGTCTATCCATTCAGTTTAAAACATCGGAAACAATGAAAAATGGAAACGAAAAAGAAACTCTTGAAATTGAAGTATTCGATGGTACGGCTTGGCGTCGATTTGAGTCATTTTCTGGTGGTGAACAATTCCGTATAAGCCTTTCGATTCGCTTAGCCTTATCAAAAGTACTATCTCGTCGAGCAAATGTTGATCTTCAACTTCTGATCCTTGATGAAGCGGCAACAGCACTCGATCAGCCTGGACGTGAAGAATTCGTTCAGACTGTGCTATCATTAACGAATGACTTCTCTCGTATCATTCTAATGAGTCATATTCCAGAACTAGCGGGAGAATTTGAGAACTCAATCACTTTAGGTAAGTCACTCGATGGTACCAAATTGATTGGAGGCAAGTAAGTATGACGGTTCGGAATCTATACGAGCTTTATAAGCAGGGATTAGGTGTTGAGAAACCTATCGTTCTTTGTGATTACAAGAATGGTGACGGGTACCGCATTGAGAATCTTGCACAATTTGACAAGGTTATGGAACAACTCGAACAAGATGAGCGCGATCTCTTCCTTCTTTCGACAATTGAACAAGAGAAGTTTGTCTATTTTGAATACTTTACAATGGATCGTACAGAACCACTTATCGCTATCGTGCGTCATCCACATCTTTCAAATGCCTACTGGAAAGATCGGCCAGATTATATGATTGATACGATAACGATTATGGATAGAGTTTATCGTTATGTAAGTATTGATTATGGTAATCTATTGAAAGAACTTGTCATCGAGTTACCTACATCAATTGATGATGATGTATTTAAATTGTTAAAGAAACGTTTCCCAGAAGCGTTCTACAATAACGTCAGAGAGACAAACGCATCATATAGTCTTGTATTCACAAATACTGATCGTTTTGATGATAAAGAACAACTCGGATACAAGACAATTGCGCTAAATGGACTCTATCCTGAGTTGAAGCGCCCAACGATCAAATCCGTATCACAAAAGTTCTGGAAAGAACTGAAAGCATTAGCATGACGAAGCAACCAAGGCTCCTTCTTTTTGATGGCAATAACCTCATCTTTCGTTCATATCATGCCATCAAAGACTTAACGGCATCAAATGGAACGCCGGTTAATGCTGTCTATGGTGTTTTAAAGTCTGTTCGATCTGTTATTCAACAATTCAAGCCAGACTATGTTCTCGTATGTTGGGACAGTGGTAAGAAAACATTTCGCCACGAGCAAGATGCAACCTATAAGGCTAATCGTCCTGCGATCAATGATGATCTAAAGGTACAATTTCCTTTGGTCAAAGAAGCCCTTGATTGCCTCTCTGTGCCTCAGATGACGGCTGATGGTGTAGAATCTGACGATCTCATTGGAACAATCGCTACAGGGGCAGGAAATGCTGGTTTTGTTGTTACTATTGTATCTTCAGATAAGGATTTTTTCCAACTCGTAAGTGATAATATAAGTGTATATTCTTTTACAGTTCGTAAGAAAGACGATAATGGTATTGTTGATCCAACATATGTTCGGAATAATTTTGGCGTAGAACCACATCAATTAGTTGATATTAAATCTTTAACAGGTGAGAAGACTGATAACATTCAAGGTGTTCGCGGTATTGGGCCAAAGATTGCAACTAAATTGATAACTGCTCATGGGTCAATTTTTAACTTACTTAAAATCCTACGACTAAGTAATAACCTACCAGAACGACTGCGTATAATTCGAGACTCAGAAGAAATAATTGCCAATGCGTATTCTTTGGCAAAAATCAAAACAGATGTTGAACTGTCGCAAATGCCTCCAATGCGAAAGGTTGATGACCTTCGTATTGATGAAGAGCGATTCGTCGAATTCTTAAAGCGATATGATCTGAAATCTTTCTTGGCCGAACTTCATTCTTGGCGTCGGCTATACCAATATAAAGTGAGTCTTGTTTAATAAATGATTGTTGTAACTACTGAAACCCTCTTAACAAAATATAAAATCAGCAAAGACGATGCACTTGCGCTATTGACCAAATTAAGCCCAAATGTTTTAATTCTTCCTGCTACATCGAACTATATGGCAATCAAAGTTGAAACAGATAAAATCAACGATGATATATTGCTTGTTGGCGGTCATGATGTAGTGCCATTTGCTGTACTCGCAAATCCATGCAATGATCCTGACGCTCAGGTTTGGTCCGATGCACCGTATGCCTGTACCCAAGACCCACTTTTTTATATCCCTGATAAGTGTGTCGGCAGGCTTCCTGATGAAGCATTAAATCCAGGATACGATTATCTTGAAACAGTAGTTCAAAACCAAGTTGCACATATAAATGGAAAACCAACAACAAGCGGATGGTTCAATATTGTGGCTTCAGTTTGGAAAGATATTTCTGATTTCATGAACACGAATTTCAATATGTCAAATCAAGAAATTGCACCACCAGCGCATCAGCCTGACATTTCTATTCTTGGTAAGAAATATCACTATATAAATCTTCATGGAGCACAAACCACACCATATTACTACGGGCAAGCAGGTGGAACATATCCAATTGCACTTGAACCAAAACCTGGTTATTTCAAGGATGGAATTGTTTTTACTGAAGCATGTTATGGTGGTTATCTTTTAAATAGAAATCGTGGAACAAGCATTCCATTGATGGCTATGCTTTCCGGTGCTGTTGCAGTAGTATCATCAACAGCAGTCGCATATGGCCCTGCGAGTCCGCCACCTGATGGAGCTGATCTTTTGAGTTATTGCTTCTATACTCATCTTCTAAAGGGTGAAACGGTTGGCCAATCTTTTCTTAATGCGAAGAAAGATTTCTCAACAGCACTCATAAAACGAACTGGTAATCTTCTTCCTTCAAATAAGAAGACATTGCTTGAGTTTAATCTTTACTCGACCCCCATAATAAGTGTATAAATGACTCGAAAACATGTCCATGAATAAAATATCATTGTCTAATAATCGAATGTCATATAAATTTATGATTGACGTATTGCAAGATGTCGCTGGCGTATCGCGTCAAGACATCTTTGATGCTATAAAGGTTTCACGCAAAAACAATCTCTACTCACTTGAGGCAATTGTTGAAGCGCACTATTGTTCAGAAGTTATGTATAAACGTGGTTGCACACAACAAGAAGTTGTTGCTTTCTTTCAAAAACGTCATCCAGAACTTGGCAATAAGACTCCATTAAAGGCGATTAAGAACACAAAATTTGGTGATGTCATAAACTTAATTCATAGTATTCATAAGCCTTTGGAGATGCCCTTTTAAATGAAAACAAAATTAGTTTGGATCACTCCAGAGGCTGAAAAAACGGTTATGTTTTGTGCCCGAGTCTCGAATCCAAAGAATCAAAATAGTGATAACTTTAAACTGATAGAATTTCTATTAAAAGAAAATCATTGGTCACCATTAGAAATGGCCAATGCATGTTTTGAGATTCAAACATCCCGTCGAATCTCGCCACAAATATTACGTCACAGATCGTTTTCATTTCAAGAATTCAGTCAAAGATATGCGGCGGTTCAAGAGTTTGAACCCGTTCATCCTCGGCGTCAAGACCTTTCAAATCGTCAAAATAGTATTGATGATCTTGATTTTCCATTAATTGATGAATTCAACAATGATCTTGATGAAATTCAACAATTGTGTATGAGAGCTTATCATAATGCACTTGATCGCGGTATTTCTAAAGAATCAGCCGCTTTCTTACTTCCAGGTACTTCTAAAACTACGTTGTATATGAATGGTACGTTGCGCTCGTGGGTTCATTACTTGAACTTACGGAGCGGGAATGGCACCCAACGAGAGCACATGGATATTGCGGAAAGTATCAAGAAGGAATTGGCCATTCATGTTCCAAATATTGCAAAAGTTGTTGGGTGGACTTCTTAAAGTTTATTCATATATTGAAAGAAAATGAGGCTGGTGTATCATAGTACTAGCCTCGATTCTTTTCATCTTACGGAGCAAATAACAGTGTTTCATCTCATTTTAGCAATGCTTGTATCAACTTCAAACGTATGTGAGCATTATCACGCGCCACGATCAGCCTATTCTGTCACATCACCACACGTCGAAAAAACGCGCGGTCGAAGCCGACGCGGTTCGTGTTGCCGTAGTAGTAGTTCATCATCATATTCCTCTTACTCATCGCGTTCGTATACAGTAACTCGTTCTGCTCCAAGTGTTTCAAGTGCGGCAAGCGCGGCGCAGACAACGACCAATCGTAGTGTCAGTATGCCAAGCAATGTTCAATCGATGAATATTCAACGAGCAACCGTTCCTGTACCGGATAGCCAACGCCAAACTACCACAGTAACAAAGACAAGCACCTTGACTTCAAGTACTTCAACTGTTAATGGAGTGCCCGTTCA
>Ga0116230_10006478_pt1 | contig 11543 bp, 5 predicted proteins | sample S1TSphfallax_3_FD_88678 | JGI IMG/M metagenome (GOLD analysis project Ga0116230, IMG submission 88678) | Host-associated microbial communities from peat moss isolated from Minnesota, USA - S1T2_Fd - Sphagnum fallax MG | ecosystem: Host-associated > Plants > Peat moss > Unclassified | place: USA...
AGATGAATCAAAAGTCATGGTGACAAAACATGAATAAAAATATTGAAAACATTACTAGAAAAAAAACTTGAATGCTAGATTGGTTTGTTGATTGAAAAGCCACATAACATATATCTAATTGCCACGAATGGATGATGAATTTTGTTCTAATGACCTCAAAGAGCTAGTCAATGGCAATATTTCAAAATGATAATCAATATTGGGTCCATGGAACAAGATATATATACATATTTAGAATTTTAAGGAAAGTTTGGAAAAAGGTCGTGTTGAAGAAAATTATTTACATTCCCTTTTGAAACTAGGAATTGTTTTTTTTTTAATGAAGTAAACAACAATTCAAGGGATTATGATTCAATTTAAAGACATTTTCACAATGATTGAAAAGAATGTTGATGGTGTTATAATGTTGGATGCGCACTTCAATGGGAGAGATGTAAAAGGGTGAAAACCCTTTAAGGTGTACCACACATGACAAAAAAAGCCTAGTCTTTTTTGCAGTCCTTTTTTACCTTATATTGTAATCCCCATAAAAAATAATGAATCAAAAGTTGTCAAATATATAAAAAAGATTATATTTTAAACCATTAATTTAAATTCTATCATAATCATCCATAAATGTGTTTTTACATGGTAAAAAAGGACTAGGCAAAAAAGACAAAAAAAAGGTGACATTATGACAAGATTTTGGTACACCTTAAAAAATTTACACCCAAAAGTTGAATGCAAAGGTTATACCACCAATGGAGTCAATGGAGTTGATAGATGTTCAAATAACCTCTATTACAAATCATGAAAGAGTCAAACCAAATTTGGTTATTTAGCATAAGCAATATGTTCACTCGAATTTCTCAACCCTAAAAAATATATATTGAAAATAAACCATTAAAGGTTTGGAAATATTTGATAAAATATCAAAAAATGAAAAAAATTATGAAGGATGTAAATTTGGAAATCAACATTGTCATTTGTACCCAATAGACGCTAAGAAATAAAGATGCAACACACCTAGAAAGTTAATCCATTCTTATTTATGTGCTTCCATGGGTTCACAAAATCTAATGTGGGAGGGATAGCCTTTTAATACTATGTCATTTTCAAAGATGATTGTATATATTTAAGTTTGTGTGTTTCATAAATCACAAGTTAGAGGCATTTGCATGTTTCAAAAATGTGTTAAATTGAATCTATAATGAAAGGAAATCTAATGTGACAACATTTTGTTCAAATCAAGGAAGCAAATATGTTAACAAAGAGTTCAACTTATACTTGTAAAAATAGGGCATCAAATATGAATATAGTGCTACCTATGCCCATGAATAAAATGACTTCATTGAACATGACAAAAAAATTGTGATGGAGGCAACATGTAGCATATTACATGTTAGAGGCCTACCAAAATTCCTTACGGTTGAAGTTATTAACACATTGGTTCATGCGATAAATTACATAACAACAAGAACATTGGTTGGATCTACACCATATGAGCAATGGAGTGGTAAACAACCAAACATCTCATACTTTTGAGTGTTTTGATGATTTGTAGTTAAACAATGTGTGCCAAAGGAACAAAAAAGAAAACTAAACCCAAATGCACAACACCATGTTGTTTTTCATATATGAAAAAATAACAAGGGGTACCAATTATGGAACCCAAGTGGGCTCAAAAAATTTCCATTGCCACAAATGTGGAATGAAATTACATAAACACATAAAAAACTAACCTTGCACAACAACACATTTTGAGTTTTGCGACTAACTTTTACAACTACATACTAATTAGGAAGGACATATGCAATTAGAGACTATTAAGTTATTAAACCCATGCCACTTCACCCATTTAATCACAAGGGATGTTTAGTTGCAAAACCTAATTGTTTTAATGATGAATTTTTAAAATTTTCTTATAATAATGAAATTTCATGTCATCATTAACCTTAATGTAATGTGTAAAGTGCATGCCATCTCAACTTAATTGTTTTATTCAACTAGGTGTTACAAAAGACGTTTTGATGGATGGATAACATGCGTCAAAAATTTATAAACATGTTATAAGGCATGATCAAAAGTCAACCTAATTTAGCCCATGTAGATAACACAATCAAAAGTCAACCTAGCTAGGCTAGGCTACCTAGTCTAGCTTGCCTAGCCAAAAGCTAACTTAACTTAACTTAACTAGGTTAATTGACCATGACATCACATGATATCTCAATGGTCTTTACAACTACATAGTGGTTTTTGTGACTAAGTAGTTACAATTGTAGTAAAAAAGAACAATAGTCGTTTCTTTTGACTAATCAAAAAACCCATAATGTGTTGTTGTGTTACTCAAGAAGTCTCCAATGATTCACAATAATAATTGCATGTGATAGTGGGAGAACATGTAATCTAAGGTTTTGTGCCAATTATAAGAAATGTAGACAATTAATCAAAATGTAGGAGGTGCCAACAATCATTAGGGTGATGGGTTAAGAACAAAAGATAATTAAGCCTAGTGGTTGCTTTGGAACATGTGAATTCTAAAGGACTTGATCTAGCTCTTGTGGATGTGGAGCCACTAGTAAAACTTGACAACTCAACCAATGTTGAGAACATTGAAAAACTAATTTAATAACCACAAAGAGCATGACATGCTCCATAGAGGTACAAAGAATGGGACAAAGTTATCATTCACCCATACAACTCACAAGTGTACAACATATATATTCATCGAGTATCTACTCAAAAACATAACAAGAAGTTCAATCACTTGACATGTCTAAATGGAAAGGAACAATGGATGAGGAATATTCAAATCTTTGTTGGTCAATTCTACTTGGGAGTTGATGCCATCACCTTCAAGATGAAAGATTGTCAAATCAAAGCAAGATTGATGGGATTCTAGAGCAATAAAAAGCGACACCAATTGTGAACGGTTACACACATGTGCATGGATTTTTTTACAATGAAACATTCACTCCTACGATAAAACATGATTCAATTTAGAACATTTTTTCTCTATATTAACCCATGATATGCACATGTTATAGTATGATGTGCACACCTTTTTTTGTATGGAAAATTGAATGTAGAACTTTATATTGAACAACTAGAAGAATATGAGAATGATGTGATAACGATGCGCAAATTCAAGGAAAGCATAAAATTGCAAGATTCAACAACCTAATTACCATCAAGGAAAGGGTTGCCGGGTAGAAAAGAAATAAAAAGAAAAAATGGAAAGACTTGAAGGTAACGACTGCCTTCTATTTACCTACCATCATGCTATAACTATCATCCTACAATAATTACTATCTTTTATAAACTTGAAAAAAACCTTCAACCATTTGTAGACCTCATGTAGCTCCTACTTACTATTTACAACACTTGCAAACCTTTTGTGGTTGTTGCTTACCATCTACAACACATGTAAAACCTATGTCATTGTTGCCTATCATCTACAATAGCTTTCCACTTTCTTTAAGCCTTAAGTATTAAATCTACCTCTTTGTTGCTACCTTCCAATGGTGGTTACCATCACGTGGTAAAAGGTATTTCCTAGTTTAGAAACTAAAACAAAAAGTGGATGGCATATAAATTTTTTATAGAAGAAATGAAAAACCAATACATTAGAATAACAAATTCTATGTAATATTAATATCAATTATTCTCTCCTTTCTTTCTATACTCTAAGTAGAACCAAACACCAACAAGAATTATGAAAATCCATCAACCATTTTTCATTGCAATGATACGAAATACATTCTACTTCCATACTATCCTCCTTTCTCTCCCATGTCACATACACATTTCTTCCCCAAGAAAACTATTCTAACCACATCCAATCTAAAATAATCATAATATTGAATACAAGGGAATGATCCACAATCCCCTCTTATCCTCCTCCTAATCTCTCTTCTCCCATACACACAAGGTCCACATGCATTTCATGAAATAGGCTCTCCTTATCCTTCCTAGAAATCCTCACATGATTGGTGGATTACCACCAACCATTCATCTAATTAATCTCATTAGCTTCATCCTTTAGTAAAAGATGGTAATTTATTACCATTAGTAACCCTTTAGTTACTAGGATGCCCGTGGGCACTAATTAGCTTAGGAATTTATACCTTTAACAAAAAACATATATAACTTGAAGTAGGTACCAAGGCAATGGAACCACTTTTGACTATTTTTTGACAAGATACAATTTGGTGGCAAGTAGTGTTGACTGATGTGTCTATCATAATAATGGACATATTGAGACAATGGCAAGAATTTTTGTTGAAAATCAGATTAATTGTTCAACTAATGAATCAAAGTTAACTCATATGTTGTAATACATGATTTTTCTTTTTGAAATGATGTAGGGAGCAAACAATTATTATGTCTATTTTGAGGTGCATCATCATTGCAACAATCAAGTTCTCTTTGGATCAAATAACAATGGCGCATAATTGATACCATCCATGTTTTTGGGCTACAAAACAATAATCCAACCATAACCATGATGGATCTTCATTCATGTCTAATAATAATAATAGAGGAAACACCCCCATTTCTACATTAGACAAACACGCAAATATAGGATGCCTCATGTATGCCATGACATTCACAAGGTCACACATAGCTTATGTTGTGAGTTGTGCAATTCAATTTTTAGAACAACCTAGTCAAATGCATTAAATAGGAGTAAAATGCATGTTATGTTATCTACAACGGACTAAAGTTCATGGGATCATGTACAATGGAATATTTTTGACAATCTAAGAAGATTTTGTGATACAAATTTTACAAGAGATCAAAATGATCACAAGTCACACACACTTGGTATGTTTTCACTTTTGGACATGGAGCCCTAGCATGGTGTTGCAAGAAATAACATGTACCTCATTGTCCACTAAATACATTTCAACTTGTGCAATTACCAAACATGTTATCTAATTATAATGGTTTCTTGTCAAGCATTGGAATGCCACAAAACAACCCCACACCATTATTTTATGACAATTGAAGCATAATTCATCAGGTGAAAAATCTAGAATTTCATCATCACAGTACACATGTTGACCCACAATATCATTTTATTTGGGCGAAACAAGAATTTATAGAGATTGACATTCACCACATTCCTATAATAAATGAAATTGTTGATATGTTGACAAAACTATTATCATTATAAAAGACTTGCCACTTACACAAGCAGCTTGGGATTGTTTTAAAGGATACTATACTTTTGAAAAATAAAACCTAAATACTCACCTTACCAACCACATTTCATATAAAATAATCAGTGGGAATATGTTTAATTAAACACCAACTTCAAAAACAAACAAAAAATTTAGTTGTATCCTTAATCAATGTTCTATTTAACTTTAATGTAGATAGTTCCATCATTGGAACCAAATCATAAACTTTTTCAAAATTTTCATAACTCATATAAACTACATATAATTACCATCAGGGTTTCCAAATTCATATGAATCATCATTTGCAAATTATTCTCGTGGGTATCATCTCAAAAAGTTATTTGGATAACATCCTCGACACATTTTGATGATGTAAAATATCACACACAATCATTGCATTAAACTCATTTTTCTTCACTTTCTTGTCAAAAGTATTTTTAAATTCAACTTCAACAAATTTTGTTGCACTTTCAACAACATTTCATTTTGAAATAATTCAATTACAACATGGTCAAAACCTCTAACTAAGAACCAAAAGGATTACTTTGGAAAAGGACTACAAGTCCTTTTTCCCAAAAAACACTTTTACATACAAATGAATTTTTTAATGAATTTTTTCTTATATATATATATATTCTAATTCATCATTTTTTTTGTTAATCATTATTGAATAAATATGAATTAAAAAATGTGCAGATTCTTTAGAAAATTCAATGTTTCATTTTGAAAAATGATCAAGATTTTACATCATGTACATTATAACCCATTTATACATGGTAAATGACTTTTGAAACTTTAAATTCTGAAGCAATTTTGAAACATTCTTTGACTTTTTAAAGTTTTAAAATTCCACATTTTTAAAAGTATGAGTGTTTTTTGAGTGTGATTCATGTGATTTTATCATCTATATTTTTTTCAATGAAAATTATTTTATTATCTGAATCCTTTTGATAGTCCTTTGTAAAATTGATGCAATTTGACACAATAGGTGTAGATTTTCAAACTTTTATTCATAGGTTCAAACTTGCTTTAGAATTCTCAAGCTCACATTAAGGCCATCAAAATGTAATTTGTACGCATTTTAAATTGAGGATAGAACAAGATGAAAATATGTAACAAATTGAAAGGTTACTTAGTACACAAGAGAAAGTGAATGTTATAACTAAATGTTAGTTTTTCTTTTGAATTGGTAACATTGAGTTGGAAATCATTGTCCATTTTAAACTTATGTCCTCCCATTATCCATAGGAATTCTAGCCATAGTGAGTTAATTATGAATTGATGGAAATCCATGACTTAGTTTTGGTTCACAATTGCACTAATGACACACTCTTTGTTCACATGTGAAGGTGAGGTGATGGAGAAGCAATTGAAACATGTCCTTTCTAGTTATCTAAAAGATCTCAAAGTTGTACCCCCATTGCAGGGAGCTAAAAAAGGTGCCACAAGTTTGTCAAAATTCAATCATTTTCAAATTAACATTAATCACCAATACTAGATTATCCTTTAAGCATGTTAAAAATAAACCTCAACACACAATATTTGACCATACAAATATATGATTAAAACTTATACATAGGACCAAAAAAAGTAAAATCAAGTAATATCAACAATTAAAATATGAAATTGAAAACTTTATATAAATGCAACAAGAAACTTTCATATATCAGCCAAAACCTTGAACGATTTAGTGATAAAATATATAATATAAAAACATGATTGAATTTTTCATATCGATCAATAAATCCAATACATGTGTGACCAAAATGTGCAACTAAAAAGAAAATTAAAAAAATTAAAAAAAATGAAATTGAAAGTTTCATACAAGCAACATAAACAAATACCAATGACCAATATGTCCATTGATTATTTTATTTTGGGAAAAAAATATAAAATCCTTCAAACAAATCATTAAAACATATAATCAAAATTGAAATGTATGTTAAAATTTTTAAGATTTATTTAAAAATAAAGTGCCATTAAAACCTTCACACAAGCTATCAAAATGAATGTATATGACCACAAAACAACTGAAAAACAACCAAAACAAAACACAAACAAATGGACAAAACCACACATTAGATTTATTGACAAAACTTTTCATGTAAACAACCAAAATATATTATTAATTTAAATTTATAAGCAATTGAAATCTTTGATTGAAAAATTAGTAGTTGCGATGACGCGTTCCCAAGTCCCAAGTTAGGCCCAAGATGGGCCTTGGTTTTTAAAACAGCGGAATTGTGGGGACTTGAGGGCACATTCCCAGCTCTCAGCACTAAAAAAGATAGAGGGGCATGCTGAAGCTCCATGATGGGACTAGGAAGAGGGACAAGCTTTAGTTACTCATTCGAACCTGCATCAAACCAACCAACAAGTTGGTTAATTCGCATTCTAGAACACCCTTGGTGCTAGGACAAGCCACGGGCAACTCTGGACTCACAAGATTCACCACGGCCCGGATTCGGGGGAAGCCACCACCTTCCCCCATATAATATTCTCTGCATTACTCCATGGCACCCACATCCGAATGGTTTTTTGTCCTGGGACTCCCAAGGAGGAGTCTTGAAACTGTCCTGGTTTGGACTCCCGGGATTTTGCGAGTTCATAATTCTTTGTTCAGACCTTAGATTGGGATGAGGTCTTAGGCAAACTTGTAGCTCTTATTGAGAGCTTTCCAACGGTGTGTCGCATTCCATCTGCACACACCGGGGTTGGATCAATTCCCGACTTTTAGTGGTCGGGAATCAAACTGTCAATTTGACTCCCGTCTTTTTGTCGTAACTTGTGCTGCAAATATCCAAATGGCTCATGCGAGGCCATTTTCGACATCTACACTTCAATAAGTTTCCAATGTCATGAAGAACGCCTCAAGGCAAGGTGTTTTGACCCTTGCAATCAAACTTTGAAGTTTTGGGAGTCACGGAGGACTCCCAAGTCCCCATTTCGGGAGTGTGAGTGTCATCCTCACACTCTTCCAAAAGTGGGGTTGCAACATGTGATTAAAAGGAAATTTTTTAATAAAAAATGCAACTGAAATTTTAGTATATGTGGAGAAAAGATAACTAGAAAAGAAATGTAATGCATAACTAAAATTCTAATACAAGTATTGACCTTCACCTTCATCATTTTGGCATTTTCAATTCAACTACGATATCTTAGAACATACGTTAGTTATAAAAATAATAAATAATCTTTTTTGGTTGTATAAAAACTAACAACCTACCAAAATAATATTCTTAAACACAAAAATTAAGGATTATTTTTCAAATTTTTAACAAAACATTAATTGCGAGCATCCCAAGAAGATCTCACATTAAATGACAATAGGTTCCAAACACAATATGACAAGAATTCAAACCACCTAGAACTTATCTAAAAATACACACAAAAGTTGATATCATTTACCAAAGGTAGAGGGGAAATGTGGCAAAAGAAATTCAAATTATGTTTTCTAAAATCTAGTGTTAAATAAAAAGAATGATAAAATATTTTCTTTTCCATTTATTTTTTGCATTTGTGTGTAAAATTTTGCACAAAAGAAAGGTTGACAAATATAATTGACTTGTAAACGCATAGAACAATCCACGTCTAACAAAAAATAGTTCTATTGATCCCAAAACAAAAATTTCTCATATTCTCAAACAATTATCACAAAATTTTTGTTGATGTTGTTCAATTAATCAAATAAACAAATAAACAAATTTTTGTTGAAACAAAGAAATGAACCAAACAAATCATGTCTTGATCCATGTTTTCTAAATAAGAGTGACTTCACTTAAGAAATTTTCATTTTAAAAACTAAAAGCCAAATAAAAAAGAAAAATAGTTATATAGGAAGCTTCATAGTTAAAGTCTTAGAAGGAAACCAACAACTTAAAGCTAGAAAAACAACTTTTTCATTTCTCATTCCTTTTGAATTCTTTGGAGCTAGGCACAAGCATGGTAATAGTTCATATAAGCCTAGGGATCAACTAAAAGTTATCACCATGTGCCACATGCCCTTGCAAATTTCATATTTGCATTGATGTTTAAAACCTAGTTGTAATTCATTTGCACCAACTATATATTTGAACCCTAATTGCACATTAGCTGAAATTAATCATGAATCAATGAATAAGTAGATGAATGATTTGGTAGTATGTACATGCATTTTGCACATTGACATGCAAATTTGGCATTTTCATATAGTCCATGTCCTTGCCCCATGGGATTTGAAGTTGCATGTTCCAAGTTATTTGCATCTAGCTGGGCATAGAATTAAACAATGTTGAATAAAACATTCCACATGGCAAGTGGCATGTCAAATTGGTGACTCATTTACAAATGTCAAAAAATTGCTTAATTTTCTAATGTGAAATAATATTTATAAATGCATGTATTTTTGCCATAAAGTTGCAAACTAGTTGGATGGTTAGTGAAAATCCTTTAAGGTGTACCATCCAAAACAAAAAGGACCTAGTTCTCACTATAATTTTTTTTTCTCCTATATTTTGATCACCATCAAAACGAATGAATCAAAAAGTGTCAAATATTTTGTAAATACCATATTTTAGACCACTACAATTTTAGAATCACAATTATCCATAAGTGTGTCTTTACATGACAAAAAAAGACTAGGTTAAAAATATAGAAAAATGTGAAGTTGTGACAGGATTTTGGTACACCTTAAAGAATTTGGATTTTAGTAATTGTTTAAGACATGTAGTTAGTAGTAGTGTGGTCTTCATGGACATGATTTTTCATAATGTGTTTTCATCAAATTGGAAATTTCCCAATGCAATGGAAAAAAAATTATTTTTTATAGTTTTTTTTTCCTATGGGTTCACACATTATTGTTTAAAGTGATCATGTTGTTATTGAGGTGCAATAATTTAATAAAAAACCATCTATTTAAAAAAAAAAGATTTGGGAAGTGGGTGAAAAAAAATCAATCAAAACAATAAAATAATATTGTGTGGTTGTCATTCAAGGAATTTAAGATATCGTTTTTGAGACCCTTCATTGAGGTTTCATTTTTGAAGTCCTATTTTTATTATTATTAATGTTTGTGTTTTCCTAGATTTTTTTTCGTTATTTTCTTTTTGTCATATGTGAGCACTACAATTATTATTATTAAAAAAATAGTGATATCAATTATTTATTTAATTTAAACTGTAAAATCAATTATGAATAACCATTTTTTATTAAATAACTTATACAAAAAATTGGTTGAAAGAAAATTGGAACTTTTTTAATAAATTGGTAGGATATCAAAATCTTTGAATTTGAAAAAAAGAAGCACCTTAGTTTTAATATGTGCATTAGAAACCCAAGACCATGAGTTTTCAGGAAAAATGAAGATTTCCCCAAATTCATGGTTTTAGTTATTTCGAAATTCCTTACTTTAATTGACTTAATTAAAAGAAAGAAAAAATGATGTATATTTTTAAATTAAAAAAACTATGAATAAAGAGATATAAGATTTTTAAATTTTTGTTTCCTTTTCATTGTAAATTTCTAAGGTGTATGCAAGACATGTGGTGATGCAATACTTTCAACCTAGCTTGGATTACACATAATATTGCTCAATTAATCAACCATCTTGAATTAAAACCATCCATATTGTCACTATGTAAGTTTATGCAAGGTTTGAAAATTTCTTAGTCGATGTCAATGTCAATTCAATGCATATGCTTTAGTTTATTTGTAAATGGCATATGATATCATGCCAACTATAGGTATTTATGATTCTTCTATCCCACATGACGTGCAAATTATTTGTCCTACCATAATCAACAATTGCTTCCTTGTTAATCTAAATGATCAAATGTGATTCTTAATTAGCTCCTTTGTGTAACACAAACTCATGTTCTTATAATTCATTTTGTCATCTATGCAACTAAAAAATCACCATTTTCAATTCATTAATTACTATTCATTTAGTAAAATTTTAAACAAGTGAAATTCGTCTATTAATAATAATTAATGGACAATGTGTTGGCAATCTTTTTTTCAAGAATTGACAACAAGTACTAGGACTTATTTCTTACAAAACTTAATATAAAATTTTAAAAATCTACTTAGATTTTTTTAAAAAAATTGAGATTATTACAAACATGGAATTTAACTCATATATTGACAATGAAACTAAAAAGTTAAATTAAGTTGGGTTTCTATGACCAAAACTGGGTAATTATATGTTCCATCAAATCCAAACAAATCACATTACAATTGAGAGAAGAATTCACATTCAACATGTCATTGAATATCTACTCTCCTTTTACAACATAGGGTCTAATCATGGTTGGGGTACCATAATAAGAACAAGAAATGTTTTGTGTCTAGAGTACTAAGTCCTAAGGCAAAATCAATGTTATGAGGTCCTAAACAACAAAA
>Ga0116230_10006479_pt1 | contig 11540 bp, 14 predicted proteins | sample S1TSphfallax_3_FD_88678 | JGI IMG/M metagenome (GOLD analysis project Ga0116230, IMG submission 88678) | Host-associated microbial communities from peat moss isolated from Minnesota, USA - S1T2_Fd - Sphagnum fallax MG | ecosystem: Host-associated > Plants > Peat moss > Unclassified | place...
GATTTCTAAACTTCATGATTTGAAACTCAACTAATCCAATCTAAATAAGCAAACATCAAGATTAAGGAGGAGGAGAAACTTATGTTGCCATAGACTCTCAACAAAGCTACAAACATCAAGAAAGGATCAAGAACACTAGATTACCCAAGGCACACAATCTACTTGCAACAAGCAACCAAATCACCCTACATAGGTGACAAAGAAGCATCCAATTGTATCTTTATGTATGATGAAATGTTGATGATGATCTGTAATTTTTCCATAAAGCAAATCATGAACAAGATCATTGCCACAAAGAGAACTTAAAACAAACAACAAGAGATCATCATTGCAAGTGAGTGAAATGAACTCTTCAAACACAACAAACAACCTCACACAAGATTGAAGCAAACACTCAAATTCAACATCACACATTTCTTCAAAAAATCAACAATTATAACATGATCCTCACATGAGAAAGTGAAGACAAAACATTGAAACTCAACAACAACAACATTGTCACACATGAAAGTGAAGGAGATGTTTTCAAATTCAACTACACCCATAATCACAAGACAATGAAGCAAATTGTTCAAATTCAACATGACAACATCATCACAAGAGTGTCAAAGAAACCATTTCAAAACTCAATGACCATATCATCATAAGAAAGGGAAATAAACCATTGAAATTCAACACCACCATCATCACAAGAGAGAGTGAACCATTCAAATTTGATAACAACAATATCATCATCCAAGAGCGAAAAAAACCATTTGAACTTAATACCAACATCATAAGAAATTGAAACAAACTCTTGAAATTCAAAAACAACATGATTATTTAAAAAAGAAAAACTTAAGTAGACCATTCGTAAATTCAAATAGTTATATTTTATTATTCAATAAACCCCAAACTTTTAATGGATGATGAGAAAAAATGTTTTTTTTTCATTTTTTAATGTTGAAAATTTGGCAAATTTTTTCTACGAAATAAAAAACACTAACAAGAAACGATAATTTTATTTTGGCTTGCATGAAAAAAAATTGTTAAATCATTCTATTATCAATAGTGAATTTTGAAAAGAATCTCCCCATAATCAATTTTTTGTTCAAATCTTGCTCATGGTTGATTTGTCAATGATGTTATGACTTGTGTGCAAACTCAAACTTTTCTTATACGGTACTTGTGGTTGCCAATTTGTTTGTATATCCAATGATTATATATATATATATATATATATATATATATATATATATATATATAATTTTATAATCCTTGATAAAAATTATTGTAGTACCTTGGTGGCTTGGGAAAACAATTTTTATTTTAATATATATTTTAATTTTTTTGATTTTTTGAAACAAAATCTTTAAAATTATTAATTATTTGGTGGCATGTGTTGAAGCTACCCCTATATTATGATATAAGAGATTTTTTTTAATGATTATGTACAATTTGATTATAAGAATGAAGGCAAGTTAGATGATTTTCCTTAAAATTTTAAACCTATGATGATAATTTCCACTTTGTGGATATCATCTTAGAGGTGGTAAAAAAATAAGAAAGTACTCGCCCAAATTTTATTTCTATTAATAATTTATATCCAAGCAACATTTGAAATTTGAAACTACATGAACCAACATGTGTCCAAGCTACCAAGGTAGTATGATATTTGACAAACATCACAATTTTCTTTTGTGTGCAATGAAAATAATAAACCCTCTAGATTGCCAAATGTGGAGGAAATAAAAAATTTTAAAAATCACAATTTGAATCCAAAGCCACTTTTTTTTAAAATTTGAAAGTGCATTAAATTCATTTCATTAGAAAGATTAAATTGTTAATTGCATTAATAAGATATAATGTTTTTGAAATCATGCTTTCCTTTTCATTAGAATAGGTAATAATAATATATAATGGTTTTGAAAAATATCCTTTTGATGTTGTAAGTTATTAAAACTAAAAAGATTTTTTATAGATATTTGAAAATTTTCAAGCTTTTAAAAAGCCCAAATGAATCCAAAGGCAACCCTTTTCAAATGTATTTTGAATTGGTTAGACCCTTTAAGAATTTAACACATTATATATTTATATATACATAACTATAACAAATATGTACATGTAAAGTAAAATGCACTTGTTCCAAGGTATTTTTGAAAATATTAGTAGGCCTTTTTATGAATGAAATAACTTATAACATTAAATACATTTGGAAAAGGAACTCAAGATACTAAATGTCACATTAAAAAATAATTAATTAAAATAAAAATAAAAAGGGTAATGCCATTTGAGCATATTGGATATGTACCTAATTTCTGAACATCTAATAATAAAAGGGAGGGGGGGGGTGGGGGGGGCCTTTATAGGGGTTTTTTGAGGGCATTGAGAGGGTTTAGGGCCTTTTCACATTGGTACCATGGTTAAACCCTAAACCCTAAACCCTAATTTTTTTGGTTTGCTTCTAAAAAACATCATATAAATGTCTCATCCTAGGATTAAATAATGGGGGGGGATTTGGGGGTGGGGTTCTTTTGGGGTTCAAATTTAACATTACCTAGGTCAAATATTAACCACTAAGAGGCCTTAGTAACTCAAGAAGGTGAAGTTGTGGGTTAAACTAACTCACTACAAGAGGGAGGGGGGGGGATTTGGGGGAATAATGGGTGCCTAAGGAAGAGATGGGATGAATGAAAGGCCGAAGACTAATGTTTGTTTTCAAGGGCCATAGTGAACCAACATCCACAAGTGCACTATGAAGGATGAATGATAAATGGTCAAGAAACAAGTTTTCTGTTGGATTTTCAAGTTCCCTAGCTAACCATGGTGGTTAGCTCAGTTGCTTGTTTCTTCTACTTACTTATCTACCTACCTACTTACCTACCTACCTACTAACAACCTAACAAGTAGGTTGTTACCTAGTAGGTAATAAAAAACAGCCCTTTCCTATGTTATAAACCATCTACTTACTTACTAGTTACCTATTTTCTTACCTACCTACCTATGGATATGAGACCTATTTCCTATAGATTTGGTTACCAAGGTGAAACCAAATATTAACTCAGTTGAAGTTCATCCATAACTGGGTACTAACAGAGTAACAATAGGCATCCAGTGGATGATGGTCTGCTGGTGGGTGCTGCAGTTTGTGCTACCATCCAGGTTGGTGGTAGTGAGGCTGCCCGTCCCTGCCCTGCCCCGGGCAGGCCGGCCCGGTCCTGTAGCGGAGAACGGGTGGTCTGCCTGCCCGGCCCGATCTTCCTGCCCGTTCTGCCCGCCTGACCAAGGGCTTTTCTGCGTCTCTCGTTCTCGCTCTCTCTCTCTTCTCTCTCTTCGCTCGTCTTCTGTGTCGTCGCTTGTCGTGGGTCCTTGATCGTCTTTGTCCATAGCCGCGCGGCTTTTTGGGGTCCCTGTCGCTGTTGCCGCCGCCGCAGTTGCATCATTGATCGCCAATTGCACTACAACCTGTTGTTGCCCTTCTTCTCACCCACAGGTACAAAAGGCTTTTTGTGTTTTCTCCCCTCTCTCTCTCTCTTCCCATCCCCGATGCGGCGGTTCTCGCAGCAGAGCTGCTAGCACCTGTAGAGTAGAGAGAGAGAGAGAGACGGAAGTGGGTGTGTTTTTTTTGCTTGCAGGGCTGCTGCCTGGAGGCTACAACTGAAAAAAACCAACTCTTTGGTTGGGTGCCCCCCTGTTCGTAGGTTTTCCTGCACGGATTTTGTGGGTGTGGTGGAAGCGACAAGAAGGAGCAGCAGCTGCTAATCTCGCACGCTCCTCGGAAAGCTTGGATATAAAGGTAATGGCTGAGCTTGGAAGAAGGTATGGAACCCAACGAAAGGGAGGGAGAAGGATGGGTTGTGTCCGTCTGTCTGTTGTCTATGTGTTTGTTTGTGAGGTTAGGCGACGACGATGAGATAAGAGGGCATGCAGAGTAGCGTATGGGGTGCGGGGATGGGTGGGATGGGTTTTAGGAGAGTAGGGGAGCAATGGGTGCTTCCTCTATGTCATCAAAATTGTTTGTGGGATGATGTCTCTTTTGGGGAGCAGCAGATGAGAGGCGCAAGCTTTTGGTTTTATATTTTCTGTTTTGGTGCATTTGAGACTGAAGTGTAGGGGTAGAGGAGAAGGCGGATCATCGTCTGGTGGAAGATAAAGTGGGTTTGTTCTCAGAAGGCTGTGAAGGATGATGGCTTGGAGAAAGAAGAAGAAGAAAAGGTTTACTTGTGAGTGGCTTCCGGTTGTTTTTTGTTTAGGGAGATGATGTAGGGATCTGAACAAGTGTGCGTGAGGGAGACAGACAGAGGAGGAAACCTAGTAAGGTAGCTTGTGTCATACTCTTAGATGCGAGAGTATGGAGGATTGGGGAAGTGGATATGATTGCTGTTGAATGTGTTTCTAGTGTGTTGACTTCTCTCCTGAGGGAGAGAGAAGGAAGGAGCTTGCTTTCCATCTCTAGAATTCTTCATGTGGAATGCTGTCTGTGGTTAGAGAGTTTCTGAACCTGCTGGAGCCAGGTGGAATTAGGAGGCAATCTTTAATGGCCTTCTGTATCTAATCCTTGAACCTGAAGGGACTGTTTTGAATTGAATGTAGTAGTGTGTAATTCAAAAGGAATTGACAAGCAGAGGAGGAGCTTATCTGTTGCTAAGTAGGTTTTTGTTTGGACCGAGCAAAACATTGTTCCCATGTTTTGTCCACATGGTTGTAGAGCACTCATTCTGGACATGGGAGACATGGGTACACACCAAGGTACTAGATCTTCAGTCTAGGAGCCCTTCAGGAAGGCACCCACATGCCTCAACCATGAGATACATCTTCACCCATTATGGCTTCTTCTGTGAGCAAGATACTTGGTCTCGCAGACATCCTCTTTTTTGTCTCTGGTAAAAGCATGTCAAAGAGTAGTACAGCAATTAGAAGAAGCCTTTGCATCTCCTTCTCTTCTCTATGTCATCTTGTAGTTGTTATATAACCCCCTTGACACCAACTAACCCTCCTTTTGGGTATCTGACACTGGCAAACTTGCAGCCAGTTTAATGTGCAATGTCAAGGTGTATGGTGGAAAGAATTTTATACTCACTCTTCAGTCATGTTTGCAGGACAATTGCAGCTGGAGCATTGGTTTCAATTTTCAAGGCTCTTGCAAAACAGAGTGTTGTAGTTTGTGTTCACACACCCTCCCCCCAAACCATCCAATTTTCATCTTCCTTCTTCACTTCCAAACAGCTACAGGAGTCGCAAATCAAAACAGATTTGGTGGTTCCTTCAATGCACTAGTAAGGTAAGAAATTGTTTGTGATTGAGGAATGTTGCAGCTTCTTTCAATGGATTTGATTCAATCAATTTCGACAGGAGTTTATTTAGAGCCTGGTGGAATTGCAGGCATGTACAGAATGAGTTCAACGAGCAATGGACCTTTGTCTGGAGTAAGCGAAGGTCTTTCTGCTGGCATGTTGGGTCTGTCAATTTCTTTGGATGATCAGAGCAATCTTGGAGCTGGAGAGGCATATCGTGATACAAGCAACCAGGGCTCTGCTGCAGTACTCTCTCCTCAAAAGAAACCCAGCTTGGTTGACACTTCTTCAGGTTCTTTTGGATCATTAGGGCGGACATCATTGAATCCACATGCAGCAGAATTTGTACCAAGGGCTTTGAAACCTGCAAGCAACTTGGTGTCTGTGAATGCTTGGGATAGTAGCAAGCCCACGACTACTGGTTCTGCTAGTGAAAAAGATGGTGTATCACAACTGCACAGAACAAACTCAAGCAATTCCAATGCTTCGGATGATGAGTATCGCCGTCTCTTCCGTGCACAGCTTCCAGATGACCTAATGCCAGATTTTGATGTTGGAGATTTTGGAGAGAGTGTCTCAGATTATGTAGAATCTGCATTCTTGGACAAAGGTTGGGAGGCAGGCAGTGGAAGCACTGCTTCACAAGTGGATAACTTCAATTATGATGATAGAATTCAGCAAAGTGCATTACGGGCAAAATCATACAGCCCTCCTGGAGGGAATGCACCACCAAGATACAACAATGGGCAGCAGGGAGGAACCACATTTCCTGGCACTAGTTTTGTGAGACCTTATCTTCCAGACCTTCGACCTTCCATGCAGCAACAAATTTTGGCAAACCGGGAAAGACAGGTTTCAGCTGTGTGGCCTGATAGCAATGAGAGTGTGACAGGTTCCTCCTTTAGTGATTGGGGGGTTGGAGAGAAGACATTTCCTGATGACCTGGGAGGAGAGATTGACCCTATTAGTCTTCTCACATCTGAGTTTCCTGGATTTGCATCTGAAAGTCTTGCAGAAATCTACTATGCCAATGGTGGTGATCTGAGCCTCACAATGGAGATGCTTACAGAGCTTGAGGTGTGCCAGATTTCAGAAATCCCTGCTCTCAGTAGTGAGATCATGAATCACTCTTTAAGTTTGTTGTACTGTTCTGTGTCTGGACTTCACCTCACTCAGTTAAGGGGGCTTTCTTATCAAGACATAAATGCAGTGGTTCTCCCATGTAATTAGATTTTGTATTGGATTTGGGTCAGAGGACTAGGTTAATCACTACTGTGCCTGTAGAAATAAAAGGGTGAATGCTTATTTGAGGTGAAATCAGTTGCAAATATGTGGAAAATGTTGAGTGTGGACTTCACCCTCATTTGCAGCTTCAGAATGAAGGAGGTTCCACAAAGCAGTTCCAGTCACCGCCAATACAAGCTCCACCAGCACTGAGGGATTTTCCAGCACTTTCTGCATTTGACAGTTTAAATGCATCATTGTCCAGCAGCAGGGCAACTGGTGGAGGAGTTGTGGGCGGGGAGTTGAGAGCAACTCCTGCTGATTTTGTGGCTGCTGTACGAAAGCAAGCAGCACAAGCTGCAAAGTTGCAGCAGTACAAGCAAAATGGTGGGGTTGATCCTTCAATAGGAGCTGCCTTACGTGGGATTATTTCCCAAGGTCAGGGAGTTGGGGGCTTTCTCCGTGATGCTAGTAGTAGGGGTTCACATGGAGAGAGGTTGGAACCTTATCAGCTGCATGGGCGTGAGTCACATGCACCTCCTCCCCAACCCACCTGGCTCGACACTGGAGATTCCATCGGTTAGTTTTTTCTGCCTTAAAGATTACTGAGGATTTGAACTTATGCTGAAGTTTACTGGGTTATACTGATTTGGAGTTGGATGTAAATCATTGAGGTGCCCAAGAGTTGAGCAAGAACCTGATGCTGGCTCAGAAGCTTATTTCAAGTTTGCAAGGGGTGGGTGGGAAGATGAGCTGCCCATTAGGGTCTGAGAGAGGGTTCAACAGCCAGTGTTGATAGGCTTGGCACTTATTCTCATGCAGCAACTATGTACACGGATATGCGAGAAGAAGCTCGGGATCATGCTCGTGTCCGCAATGCTTATTTTGAACAGGTTCGCTCTTGGGCAGAGGAAAAAATGGATGGATGGGGTGCTGGATCAATCTACTACTATGAGGGTCTTGGTCCTGACTAGCACTGAAAAAACATTAGGTGCTACTGATACATCCATCATCTAGGGGTTTTGAAAGTTTCATATTTCTGTCATCAAGAGGGTCATATAAGTGCCAGTCTTCTGACTGACTGTTTGGTGGATGACTTAGGCAAGGCAGGCATATCTCACAGGCAACAAAGCTCTTGCTAAGGAGTTGAGTGCAAAAGGACAATGGCACAATGATCAGATGAAAGCTGCCCACAGCAAGGCAGGTGAAGCTATCTTTTGGCAAAGGTACAGAAAATTTGTACAACCCTAAGTTCCTAGTTGTATTGAGAACACTGCTAGTAGTAGGATTTTATCACACAGAAGTGTAGAAGAATGACTGCTGCTATATTCCAAGTTTTGAAGGTTTGGGGTGCTGAGTATCTATCTGTGAGCACAAAACAGCTACTCAGCAGTTGCTTTTTCTTCATTTCTTCTAAACAGAATGTGACAGTAGAGAGCAGATTTTGCACATGAGTACTTCTGGTGTGAGTTTTTCCTTGTGCAGGAATGCAAACATTTATGGGAATAGTAGCAGCACTTTGGGGCAACCACGATTACTGGATCTACATGGCCTCCATGTGAATGAGGCGATTCCAATGTTGAAGCGTGAAATTGGGCAATTACGACTCAGTGTGAGAAGCACACGGCAGCGGGAACAGGTGTTTATCTGTGTAGGAACAGGGCACCATACCAAGGGCTCTCGAACCCCAGCCAGGTTACCCATTGCAGTTCAGCAGTACCTGATGGAGGAGGAGCACTTGCCATTTACTGAAACACAACCAGGCATGCTACGTGTCATTGTAAGATGACGGAAAAATTTTCCATTGTGTATTAGTGGACCTGAGAATCCACAAGGAGAAACTGAATCTGGCACCTTCGGCTAGAATGCATGCCCAGGGGTTAGCCAATTGCACATCCTTTTTGTAATGTGAGGCAACAAACACATTTGAAATACTGGCCAGAGTAGTAGTTGGTACATGTCTCCACAGTAGGTTTAAAACAAAAGCTTTGGTTTTAGAATCTGTTGCCTGCATAGGGGGACAGAAGTGTGCAGACAAGAATAGCACAAGTGATCTAAATCCTGAAGATATAAAATCATACTTTTGTAGGTGTATGTTTGTTAGTTTATTCACCAAATGGAGACAGGTTTGTGTGTGCATGGTGTAGGTTTACAGTAGGTGTCTCACAAGTTACTTTGTGGGTAGTTTCTTAGACAGCAAATTGACCATGCATCACCCCCCGTGTCCCAAAGTGTAAAGAATTCTTGGAAACCCTTTTGGGCCAAAGAGGGGACCACTTCAATTCAGAACAGCCAATTTTATTGTAATAATTTGCTTGGCTTCATCTCCTGATTGTGCTGTTGTTGGTACTGGTAACTTCAATGTCTGGTGTGTGGGTGTTGCCAAAAAGTGTTTCATGTAGGTGGAAGGCAGAGTGCTTGAACTGAATGGAGCGATTTCTGTGATTAACTCTTTGTAAATTCAGTGCTGCCCAGTGAACTATCTTCCAGGCGCAATTTTGGAGCAAACCCTTACCTGGTTTTGTGTTTTTGGGTCCAGGGTCTTGTGTGGCCTGCCTTCACCTCATCACAATGTTACCATTGATCCTGCTTCAGATCTTCACCCTCTTGGTGTTGAACTTTTTCATTGTGCAGCTGGTGTGCATCCTTTGCAAAACTCCATCGCATCTTCACCTCTTCTTCCCTGTGTGGAGCTTTCATTGTGCAGCTGATGTGCATCCCTTGCTAATGTCAGGTATGTGAATCATGATCATGCTTGTGTTTTTTGTGCCAACCAAGAAATCACCCTTTTGTAGCCACCATGTCATTCTTGGCTTTGATTTTGAACAAACCCCCTTTTTTAAATGTTGAACCCCACCTGTGGCAATAATCCTATCATTGTTGCATTGCATGCTTGGAAGCTGTGCAATTATTGTTGCTGCTTGCTGCTCTATGGTTTTGTCTCTTCTTCTTTTCATTGTTTGGAGGTTTTTTTTGGCTTGGATTGAGGTTTTCCTTTTGATCAAGGAAGGAACAAGACTTGCATTGATTTTTTTGTGTAGTGAAAACAGGCTCTTGGAGGAAAAGCAGCTCTTATTTAAAAGATTAGTGACATTTGAGCAACAGAGGTTTCAGCCAGTGCGATCTAGCATTTCTTATCTCAGTGCTTTTTTCTGTGATTTTTGGCTCCCATAATCGCACTAATAGTTGACCACTGTTTGTAATACTTTTGGAGCTTTCATGAATCTATTTAGATCTTTGTACTAGCTGTTTTCCACCTCCCTTCTGTGAGCCATCATCTACTTATTACTTTCACCCACTGTCTGTGGGGTTCCCCTTAGGACTATAGAAGCAGAATAGTTTCATTCTATCAACCCTCTACATTTTAGACCCATCCTATGTGACTCCTCCATGTTCCAAATTTGTCTTGTGCTCGGGATCGCTCATCAGGGTTGTCATGATGCCACACCTGAATGAAGAATCCACAGTCCAGATGGGCATAAACATTGTGTACTCCTCCGATGCTAGATGTTGTCTTTCTCTGATTTTGTTCTGCTTCAGCTGCATTTGTTGTATGTGAAGAGGGTTTGTTTGGTCCTTGCACCGTCTAGGCATGGGTTTTCTTCTGTGCCAACAGGCATGAGAATGCTTGTTGAGACAAGATGAACAGAGCAACATGTATCCTTGAAAGCTTGTCATCATTCCTTGACTTTTACTATGCTCACTTACAATTCCCAAATATTGCTTTTTGCAAGTTTCTGATTAAGTTGGGTTTGGTCATCTAAATTTCATGTACTTCGTAATTACAAACATAAACAATACGTATTTTGATTGATCATGGGTCTAATTTGGTTAGCATATTAGGTAGACATAGTGATGGTAATTCTAGACATTGTTTTGTTGCTCATAGAAGAACACATTCATGTGTGGGGTGTGTTAGTTTAGTTTTTTTATTAGATCCCAATTAGTTAGTGATAAACCTAGTTAGCTTAGTTGTTTTGTTTTTTTTATTTTGAATTGGTTCAAGTGTGAACATGGTTCAAAATATTTTATGGATAGGATATGATCTCAATTTGTGTGATTTCAAATCACCAAAACCCAACACTCTATTGTCGTATGCAAGTTTCCGTGTGTTTTGTGCACATTGTTATTTTTTGCATTTTTGTGTGTGGAAGTGTTGGGCTTGGATTCTTGTTTTTATTACAAGCGAACATGTTTCCAAATATTTTCATATGTTTTGTATGTGTGATGACAACAATAATTGTAAATGCCACCATAGTTCCCTATTTGATCATAGGGTAATTAATTATGACAAATGACAATGAACATTAATTTGTTGATGGCATTTGCAGTGGCAATTGGATGAGCAATCTCCTAGGTAACATTTAAATGTAATATTTTTTCACATTTGTTGGCATCTTGTTGACTAAGGTTATGTCAACTAGTTTGGTCATCGGGGTGGATGCGTATTTTTGTGTACTAGGATTCTTCTTTCCTTCCAACCTTTGACAATCACAAGATATATGTATCAATGTTTTTTTCAGGTGAATTTTCACATCACAATAACCATGTGTAGATGTTACTAAAGGGGTTTTTTAGATTTGTTTCTGTAAAATTCACCATAATTTGAGGGAAATGTTTTTATAGTTGCCATGTACATTCATAAAGGTCACAAGTACAAAGCAAGATTTTGAAAAATATCTACTTTCCTACCTCACTTAACAAATTTGAAAACAAAAACCTTAATATGTATGGATGTGTGAACTAGAAAACTCAAAACATGATAATCATGTGAAATTGTGTTTACTATATATAATGTGTTCAAGATGAATGAAGTATGTTTTGAAATGCAATGAGCAAATTTAAATGCCTCCATTTTTATCATATCTTATTGTAACATCAATGATTGAAGTATGTGTGCTAATGTTAACTAACTTCATGTGCACATTGCATAATGTTCTTGATTGCAATCTACCTATAGCCTTTATCTTATCATGAACATGATCCAAATTAAGGTATGGGGTGGTATATTATGTCAATTTTTTGATGATTTTGTATGACATA
>Ga0116230_10006481_pt1 | contig 11540 bp, 10 predicted proteins | sample S1TSphfallax_3_FD_88678 | JGI IMG/M metagenome (GOLD analysis project Ga0116230, IMG submission 88678) | Host-associated microbial communities from peat moss isolated from Minnesota, USA - S1T2_Fd - Sphagnum fallax MG | ecosystem: Host-associated > Plants > Peat moss > Unclassified | place...
ATGAATTGTTGCAAGTGATTCAACCGCGCATATGAGGTTTGAGAGAACTTCCATGCTTCTGTGTTCTTGGAGCAAGATGAATTGTTGCAAGTGACTCAACCACACATATGAGGTTTGAGAGAACTTCCATGCTTCTGTGTTCTTGGAGCAAGATGAATTGTTGCAAGTGATTCAACCAGGCATCCAAGGTTTAAGAGACCTTCTAATCTTCTGTGTTCTTGGAGCAAGATTCCCTAGTGCTTGCTTTCTTTGTTAACAAGCAGGAACCTTGTCTGAGGTGAAGTGCCATATAGGTAGACATGAAAACTACCCAAATATCAAAAGGCTTGCTTTAAGCTTCACAATATCTGCAACAATCTTTGGATACTGAAGCAAGACACAATTACTTCACATCATACATTACATTGGAACACAAAACTGTGCCAAGTTCTAAGGGAGGCAAAATCAGTGGTGATCATTGAGAAAAAGGGACTGATTCCCATGAGCTACTAACAAAGGGGGCAGTTGAATGTTTTTCTACAGGCCAGCAGCATTTTGCTGCCACAAATTGATGATGTCAGTAGCCTGATTGAGCAGGATGATTGTGCGCTTGCGAGATATCCAACCCTTGCTGTCAAGCTTCGCTTTCAACTGTTCCCAAGCATCCTTCCGTGGCCAGAAGTAGTACGGACTCAGGGGAATCGTACCATGGCCTGGTACCACCTGATCAAGTGCAATGCCAATGTTCTTCTCTAGCCACAAGAATCGTAGCAACACCCTCTGCTTCTTTGGAGCTGCTACAATTACTTTTTTCTGCATTAGACAGCATCAGATGGGAGTTAGAATTGCTCTTGCAGCTGCTGAGACCCATCAGCATTCCTTTCTAGTAAACAAAATGCATCTGTTGACACTGTAAACAAACAGGCATCAGTTGCAAATAATATTAGATTTTCCATTATCATGATTTGTGTGGCTAGATTGCCTTGCAAGAGCAGAGCTCCACTGTCAATATTGTGTCATTCACCTCACATCTCTTGCTGCCTCCATTAAGCTTGAACTAAAGATTTTCAAGCTCCTCCATCAAACAAAACATCTCTCGCTACCAGGTGCAGAGTTTCTTAACTTAATCTGATATTCTTCAGGTGAATTTTTTCCAAAGAAAAATGCTAAAAAATGCACTTCATGACTATGAACAGCTCTTCTTTTTCTACGGCTGAAATTTTGCAGTCAACGATTTCAAACTTCAGCTGCGTTCAATTGTTTTGGTTCACTACTTTGACACAGAAGTCAATCAAACTACTTACCTTCTTGGAACCAGAACCAGCAGGCCTGGAAAGCTCAGGGTCATCGGCGCCCTCCGCTGCGGACGCCTGAACTGAGAGCCTCTGCATCCGGTTCTGCAGAAGCTCCACGCCGTCGTCTCGCCTCCTGCAAACCCTAAGCGGTACTCTAGAGACGGCACCGCCTCTGAATGCAACGCTTCGGCTGGATGCTCCAAGAACACTTGACGCCGACACCGAAGGACTCCAAGAGACGGCCATCCCGGATGTGGCAACAGCGGTTGAGCACGCGAGAGACGCCATCGCTGCGAAGATATCCAAAACAACAAACAAACTGCGGTTCTTTGAGATTGCGTTGCAAATGCGCGCAAGACAGGGCCACGTTGAGATGCTTATCCACGTCTTAGCATTTGAGAACCTCATTTGAGATGTTGTTCCACCCGACACTTCTGGGAAACCTTGCGTGAATTGAGATCTTTAACGACGTCTATTGATTTCGGGACCTCTTTTGATGCATTTGTTCCACGTACTGAAAATTTGGGTACTTCAATTGAAGTCTTCATCCATGTCTCATGTAGCTGGGGAAGTCTTTTGGAGTCCTATATCAAGTCACACACTAATTGGAAGCATTGGCCATCTAATGGCTTCAAGTTTTCATCCACATCTATTTGTTCCAAACATGCATCCACATTCACTCAAGACAACATATAACTTGTAAGGTGCTTAATTAATAGATTTCCATGGCACAAAAGAGCTTTCCTTAAAGTTGTAATTAGTTCGATCTTTTTATATATTTTTATTTTATTTTATTTTTCATTCCTTCTTTGTTGTTATCATAAGGTTCAAAAAAAATTAATCACACAATAAAACTTAACATGAAATTGTTGAATTCTACTATGATTTATATTTAATGCAATTTTGTTGACAGACCTCCTTTGACTACCTATTTCAAGATTTACATTGAGAATCACATATGCAACCAAAAACAATTTAGCACTTGTGCAGGTGAAAAAACAATTTGATTATGATTATGGCACCCAATGCAAATTAATTGAGCAATTTAGTGTTCATCTACCATTTTGACTTGCGCTAGACTCCTAATGAACAATTCTATCCTTTGTCTAGAATATTTTATGAATAATTTTACTGAACATCAAGTTTTGGGTGCATTTCAAAGTCATGTTAAAAGATCAATTTTGCATATACACACAAATTGCTCCCATCGTGCCAATGGGACATCAAACTATTGCAAATAGAAATATTGAACATGAAATATTTTGAAATTATCATAGAAATATTATTGTGTTCACCAAGTTAAAGTTGAGCTTGTGCTATAGTGTGTTGCAAAGCAAAACTTCAAAGTTGTGCTTCAACTTACAAACTTTGTTTTGTTAAGGATAGTCACATACACCTCCATCAAAATGCACCACACCATCATTGTCCCTTTCAATTCCAATGCCAATGTCCATGTTATAGTGTCAGGGTAGGTGTGTTTTGTAAATGTCACATTATCATCTACATTGAAAGGTAGCTTAGATCTTTTGGAGCTTTTTGGATAAAAAAGGTATTTTAGGTCAAATGGACATCCACCCAAGCTCTTTAATGTCCAAGAGAAAGTGCTAAACATGGCATTTATTTTCTTTCAATAAAGGGTAATGGTGGGAACCTTTTGTACCTTAAACATATCTTTTAAGAACACCAATGGTGACTAAAGTGGGCATCATTATATCTATGAAATTGCAATGAATATCTATAACAACAATATGATGATGAATTAGTCATAACCTTATAAAAGTCATCCACAAAATGCAGGGCCATTACCTTCATCATGAATAGGAGTGACAATGACTCCATCAACTCCAAATTGTGCATACAAAATCCAAAAAAATGTTATAGGCGCAAAAATTATAAAGACAAATGATGGAAAGATAGGTCTAACTTTAAATTCAAAATATAAAACAAAGGAACCAAAATAAGAACATAAATGCTAAAGTCAAAAACATGAAGCGTGCATATCAAAGTACAAATAAATTTTTATTGCTATGAAATAAGAAATCATGAACACAAATAAATAACAAAATTATGGTGTAAAATTGTATTTTTAAACCAATGTTGAACATATTGAAAGTAATGAGGGCTCCAACCTTTATTTTACTCCTTTGGGGACCTAGCTCAAGGAATTTTTCATAAAGGTTTCCATGTGTCCATCAACTATAAAAGTTTAAGGTTTAGTTTCTTAATTACAAGTGAACTATGAATTAACTTAAATTTATCTAATAATTAACTATGAATCAACTAAAAGTTAACTAAAAATCAAGTGAAAAACATAATTACACATTTAAAGAAACAACATCATGATGTAATAGATTTCTTGCAGACCACAAGTGAAAGATAGGACACCATTGACCAAAAGATGAATGTTAATTCCATCATAAATAAAATACTTACGTTTTGTCCTTCTTTTGGCAAGATTGATGTTTTCATGGGGGTTTAGAAGGTGCATAAACTATTGTTGTATTCAATTTGATGTCAAGGGCGGTTTGCTTAACATTTCATATCATTATTGTGTGTGTGTGTGTGTGTGTGTGTGTTTTTGTGAAGATATTCATGTAGCATTCAATTTTTTAATTGAAAAGTATTAATGTGTTTTTTCTTCTATTCAACCAATTGTTCCATGTTTTTAAACAATGGCATATACAAGCTACATTCAAACCTTCAAGAGTTATAATCAAACCACATTGGATTTTCCATGATATTGAAATTACAATTTGACCTAACCAAATGTTGGGCCTTCAAGTTGTAATTAGACCTTCAAGAATTCCAATCAAGCCAAACTAGATGTTATGGTATTCAAACTATAATATGACCTAACTAAATGTGGGGCCTTCGAGTTCCAATTAGACCTTTAAGAACTCGAACCAAACCAAATTACATCCATCATTGAAACTACAGTTTGACATAACCAAAAGTAATCATTGAAACAACAATTATACCTCATTAGATGGGGTCTAAAGCAAACAACAATAAGATTTTTAACTAGATGCAATCATCCAAGTTGTAATTAAACATTTCATAACTTGATGCATTCCTTCAAGTTTCAATTAAACCTAACTAAGTGCAGACATAATTGAAGTTGTAACTAGTTAGACCTAGCCAAATGGGGCCCTTTATCGTGCAAAATTACACCTAATTAGATGTTGGGCCTTCAAGTTACATTTAGACCTTCAAGAATTCCAATCAAACCAAATTGGATGCCATGATATTCAAATTACAATATGACCTAACTAGATGTTGGGCCTTAAAGTTGTAATTAAACCTTTAAGAATTGTAATCAAACCAATTTGCATGCCATCATTCAAGTTGCAATTTGACCTAACTAAAAGCAACCATTGACGCAACAATCAAACCTCATTAGATGTGGTTTAAAACAAACTAATAGCTAGATAAACACTATGAACTCATCTTGTAGATTATCCATGATACAAGTTGCCATAGTCCAATGATTAGCTCCTCTTCTTTGGTCATCTTCACAAGGCTTTTTGATGCCTAAAAGTGCCCACCAATCTATGTGAATCTCTTCCCCACAACCTTTAAACAAGCATTTTGATGAACTAAAAAAATGAAAAATGGCACACTAAGTGTGATGTGCATGTTTATAAAAAACCATATTGCGATCCCAAGCTCATTCAAAGCTTCGATGGCAAAATGGGCAAGATGAGATTGATACATTTCTACAAAATGGTACAAAATCATCATTAGCAAAAAAATAAAAAGGCAATGGTGATGGATTTAAAAATGGGTGTCGATGCCCTCTCTTCATGGATTAAACCTAAACACAAAGTGCAAACTTGTGGCATTTCCATGTTTCCAACCTCTCCGACACCTTAAGCCTTGCTTCTTTTGCGAAATGACATTTCTTCAAAATTTTGTTTTATTTAAACTCCCTATTTTACATCAAGGCTTTGAAGGCTAAAACAATGGATGTTTGAAAATCAAGTTTTTGTTATAACACCTCCAATTCTAGAAAAGTTGTTGGGAGAAATTCAACCCCACTTGCCTTTCCAAAAATATTATAAAAGTGCACGTCATGAACTTTTAAGTTATGTGTGTCGAGGGCTGAACATAACTTTTGGAATTTCGTCTCTATATCTTCCAGAAGATAGATGTGGTTTTCAATCCAACCTTGGAACTTGTCAAGCTCCTTTTGCGATTGATCATTTGCCTTCTTAAATGAAGATACAACATCTTCAAAGGCCAAAATTTCTTCTTCAACCCTAAAATGTATTCTTGCCATTGTTTGATACACTAAATGTCCATGTAACTTGTTATAGGAACCTGTAACTGGTTTGGTGGTTATGGCATGGTCGAGTCACTTAACAAATCCTCGTCCTCCTTTTCCTTCAAATTGGTTTCAAAGTTGATAACTACTATTGAATACCATTTGCTATTATGTTATGCTTCAAGAAATTGAAGACTTCAAAGTTGGTCCCAAATCATCCACCGTACAAACACACACCAATTCATTGGTTTTCCCTTCCACTCATAAATAATGCCTTTTGCCTCAACTTTGTTAATCATGCGATTATAAGGAACTTGAGTTCTTTGGTGCGATATCATCCACAATGTTTCTACTTTAGTGATGAGCTCCTTGTTGTCTATGTGATAATATCTACAACAATTTCTACTAATGGCCTTCTCAAAAAGCTCTTCCATTTCCTCATCCTCTAGGTCCTTACTTATTTTCATTTAAAATTTGGCCCCTTGTTACACAAATTATATTTTTCAACGAAATATTTCATAGTAACGAAGTTTTTCTTGTCAAAGATGATGTCTGGTGGTGTCACATACAATGGAGCTACCCAAGACAATACAATGAATTCTATTTAAATTTTTCACCTAAACTACCCTTTGCATTAGCTAACACAATTTCTTGTGAAAGTAATAAAAAAATGAAGCACGCATCTAAATCTTCTATAAATTTTAGCAACATTTTCAATAAGTTACTTGAGTACGTTCTACAACATTTATAGCAAATCATTCACTAAATACAATCTACACTCACTAATTTGTCAAAGCTCTCACATGCACGATTGCACAGATGGAAAGAGATGACCACACACTTGTGAATATCATAATCAATCGTGTCTGCCCGCTTTAAATCAAGCTTCAATCAATGGCTAAAGATTCAAGGAAGGAAAGTCATCAAAATACTTTGAAACATTTCCCATTCACAACTAAAGTTATTGTTTCCCCTAGCCTAAGGTAGTACATGATTTTTAAATAATTAATGGCAACATAGTAAAATGCCAACCCATTTTTATTTTCAGGTTGCTTTTGGATTGACCATGGAATGCTAACCTACCATTTTTGAACCACCCAACAATGCACTTACCTTATATCTGGTTTTACATGTTAGGGATGGAAGATATGTTTAGGACAAGAGATAGAATTATTAAAGAGGAACATTTTGGGACCATATCTAGAATGTCAAGTTGGAACTTAAACGTAGAAAACATATGGATTAAAGAGAAATTTAAAAACATTAATTTTGCATTAGGTTTTGAACAAGAAGAAGTAATGTTTTATGTAATAGGCATAATAGTAGTAGCAGATATCACATGATGATGAACTTTAAGGGAATGGATGATTTATTCTAGGGCAAGGAATTTTTGGATGTACATGACTAGGTTAAGAGGTTGGAAATGGCTACTGAAATGAAGGGTATTGATGAACAAAAGTTATTCAAAATTGGCAAACTAAATCTAAGAAGCAAATTTTTAAAATGGTTCAAGAAGTTGGCAATGATGCCAACAAATTAGCAAGCCATAAAAATTGTTGTGTTTTTTAAATATTGTATAGTGGACAAGGATGATATCTAAGCTAAATTGGACCAAATCAAACAAAAACCCAAACAAAAGGTTTAGGCCTATCATGACAAAATGGAGAAACTATTCACAAGGGGGAATTAAAGGATGCATAACAAAGAAGGAGGTTTATGTCTAGGCTTTGCCTTGCAATAAGAAAGTTTTGTGTGATGCGGGATTATACAAATATGGATGCATTGCTTGCTACAACCTTGGAAATCAAAAAATTTAACTGAATTGGGAAAAACCCCATTTGAGTTGTTGAAAGATGAACAAGGAGTGGTGGCAAATGTTGTTGTTGAGAAACAAGTCAGTGCTTTGAATGGGTTAATTATCAAATTTTTCAAGCAAGGAATTACATTAGGTCATGGAGCAGGGTCTTTTGGTGTCATCGTTGTTTCTATATGCCATATATGTGGTTTTGGTGATCATTTGGTTTCTATCTATCTAAGAATATGGGACCTAAAACCTAAATGTGGTAAATGTGGTCTCCCACATAGGACAAAAAATTGTGGTTTGCAATGTGGTTACTACAATGATATGGGCCATATAAAATAATAGTGTTGGAAGAAAGGGAAGGAACCCAAACCAAACTTCACCGGACTAATTCAACGAAACCAAAAAAAAATACTAGCAATAAGACACATCTTCATTAACAAAAGTCATCATAGCAAAACCTTACACCTTTTGGTACAAGTGGGTAACAATTTAGTGGAAGGACTAGTTGACATAGGTGCATATATGTTAAAAGTTAGCAAGGGTTGTTTGAAAGCTAGGCATAATGCATTTAGTCATAGGGTTTAAATCATATAAGACAACTTCCAACATTGTTACATATGCACTTGGAAGGATTAATGAGATTGTTGTGAAGGTTAGAAAATTTTAATGTCCTATGGCACTCATGGTTATAGACATTAACAACAATGACCTACTATTAAGATTGGGGCAATTGTGGATGTGGAAAAAAAAAACTATATAAATTAGGCTAGGATTAGAAAATAATATACATGTCATGCCATTAAATATAGTTGGTATGCTACATGTTGTGAGGAAGCATGTACAACTTGATGTTGAAGTAATGGAAAATTTGGAGAAGGAATCTTTTTAAACAACCATTTCTAATAGCATGCAATTGTTGGAGGATGATGAGATTGAGGACCAAATCAATGTGGAAGGGAATCAAGATAACCTTCAAGGATGAAAAGACCATGTTAGACAATGCACCTCAGATCTAGGGATCTAGATTGTTTGATTATATGGATCTTAATGTTAGGGAAGAAATGTAGGATGATGGGATGGATTGTTTTGTCATGTAGGAGGGTCCAAAACAAATGATCAATTTGATGTTGGAAGAATAAACTAATAACCTTGTTTTTGGAGAATTGTCTGATTCAAATGACTTCGAAGACTATTTAAAATGCATTGATGAAAAAGAACTAAAAAGGAATGAGATATTTTTCAACGAATGGGTGAAGGAAAATTATCCAATTGTTTTCTAGTTGGACTTAAGACATAACAAATAAGGAGAAAAAACTATTCCCACAATTGGTATCTTAAATGAAAAAAATGGTAGGTGGGAAGAAATTAGGTCAAAAATCATGACAATTGACCCAAACCTTGAAAAGAGAAGATTGAATAATTATGGTAGGTGCTAAACCAATTTCAAGATGTGTTTGCTTGGCACAAGGGCGAATTGGGATGTTGCATATAGGAAAACATTATGTTGACATCTAAGGCTTTTTACTTTGTCATATTACACCAAGTTGATTGTATTTTTGGGAAGACATGGAAGTTAAACATTAGATTGATGCTTTGGTGTTGCTAGGAAATATGAAACCAAACATGTTAAAATATGCTTATAGGGTGACGTTTCTTGTGAAGAAGGATGGTAGCCACAAGTTTTCATGTGGTGATTATTATCCATTGAATCAACAAACTCAAAAAAATGTTTTTCCAATACCTCTTGTAGATGATGTTCTAACTCAATTAGGAAGGTCCTAATGGTTTTTAGTGTTTGATTTGCAATTTGGATTTCGGCAAATCAAAATGTCGCATGAGGATGTAAAAAAAATTTCATTGATCACCAAATTTGGTTTGTTTGATGGAATGTAATGCCTTTTGGTGTGAAAAATGCCACAAGTACCTTTTCAAGACCATGATTGAAATTTTTGGAAACTACATGGACAAGTTCCTAAATTTTTTTATTGGTGATTTCAATATACACAACATGACGTGAAAAGACAACTTGAATCATTTTTTATTTGTACTACTGAAGTTGAAGGTAATGAACCTAAAACTCAACCTTAGCAAATGTGAATTTGCTAAAACTAATATTGGATTTATAGGTCATGTGGTGAGCAGAGATGGAACACAACCTAATCAACAAAAAAACAAAGCAATTATTGAATTTCCTATGCTTACTATTGTTACCAACGTCAAAGCCTTTTTCGGTCTCACTAAATACTACTAGAATTATGTCAAGGGATATTCCAATATTGCTACACCTTTGTTTGAGCTTACCAAAATGGACACAATGTTTATTTGGATGCCCCTTGATGTCAAGTTGCATTTAACATCTTGAAGGATGCACTAGTTAAGACATTTATTCTAATTAGGCCAAACTTCACCAAATCGTTTGTGTTTGATGTAGATCGGTCAAGTCAAGGAGTGGGTGTTATTTTATCACATAGGAAGGTAGAATTGAAAGAGCAATGGCATATGCAAGTAAGGGGTTGTCCCTAGTATAGTGTAAGTTTCATCCGATGGAAGGTGAATGTTATGCTTTAATATGGGGAATTATGCACTTCCAATAATATCTACACCACAACCACTTTACGCTAAGAATAAATCACAAACCCTTAAAGTGGTTGGCCACAATGTTTAATGCATATGGCAGAAGAGGAAGATGGATCAAAATGTTATAAAATTTCAGCTTCAAGATCATACATTGCGCTAGATCCAAACACACAAATGCTCATGCCTTGAATAGAAACCTAGTGGGGCAAGTAATGAAGATGAAGATTTTCAAAAAGAGATACATGATAGTAAGTGGTTACAACAAGATTATAGGACAAAAAAAACTTATTGGATGGGTAAAAAAAGCTTGAAAATGGGATTAATTTTATACTAAATGGATGGTAAACAAATATTCAACCAACTTTTCATGGTTAATATCATAGATGGTGAGAATGTGGAACAAGATTAGTTGGAAAACAATGAAATAAGAGGAAACTGGCTAAAAGAAGTGGAAGTTAAAACTCAAAACAAGATTTTATCTAAAAAAAGGAAACATTTTTGGGATACACAAATGCATTTGCAAATGATTAAAGAAGCACAAGCCATGGTTGACGAAGAGGACTCTTTTAGTAATGAGAAAGATTGTGAATGGATTCAATCCAAACGCATGGATATTTGGAATGATGAACAAGCAATGGAGTGTTGAATGGTGGACATATTCCCACAAATTGCAATCTAGGTGAAAGTAGCATGATCGAAAAGAAAGTTTTTTACTACCATTGGTATCATGATCGATTGATGTTCAAATTTTTATAATTGTTCCCATGCCAAAAGAACGCAATAAGATTATTTCATATTTGTATTCTAAAATTGGTCATTTTGGAGAAGGACGCACCTTGGAAGAAGTGAACAAAAGGTATTTTTGGCACAATAGGATGAAGGATGCGATAATTGTGGTATGTGCATGTAAACAATGTTAGTTAGTTAAGAAGATTGGCAACATTAAATCAAATGCTTAAGATCTTAAGAACATACCAATATGTCATCAATTTTATAAAATTGCTTTGGACATAGCTGGTCCACCATTACCTAAAATTAACAATGATAATTGGTACATATAATTGATTATCATCGATCACTACTCAAAATGGTTGGGGCGAATGCAATTATTGACCATGAAACAAAGATTGATGTGAAATTCCTTGATTTATGAGGTCATTTGGTTTGGAGTTCCAAAACATGTTTTAACTAATAATGGAGGAGAATGGGTTGTTGAATTTGACCAGTTATGCAAGAACTATGGAATTATTCATCAATACATTACGCTTCAATGGCCCAAATGTAATGGCATGGTAGAAAGATTGGTTAAGACTTTGAAACATGGACTAATTGTTTTATTTGCAACTTCAAAACATATTCAGAATTAGGATGATCATTTGCCAATAATTTATTTGTTTATAAATGTGGTATTCAAATAAGCACAAGTTTCTCACCACACATGATTCTTACTAGAAGACACCAAGATTGAGGTCTAACAAATTTTTTAACTCACTAGGGAATACATTTGATGAAGATGATGACCCTATAATATTGGCAAAGTAGATGATTGAAAAGATGTAGTTGATTGCAAAAATGCATGGATAGATTTTTGACAATGTAGATAAAAACAAGTGAAATAGAA
>Ga0116230_10006484_pt1 | contig 11539 bp, 8 predicted proteins | sample S1TSphfallax_3_FD_88678 | JGI IMG/M metagenome (GOLD analysis project Ga0116230, IMG submission 88678) | Host-associated microbial communities from peat moss isolated from Minnesota, USA - S1T2_Fd - Sphagnum fallax MG | ecosystem: Host-associated > Plants > Peat moss > Unclassified | place: USA...
AAACAAAACAAAACAAAACAAACTACCTTGTTTCAAAAATAGATGTCACTTCTCTACAAGCAAAGTTATTTTTTCTTTTCTTTTCCCCAAATTTTTTTCATCCATAAGAGGAATGTGCCAAATCTGGCTAGAGGTCAAGCACTTGTTACACTTGATATGGCTTTTGACAAGTGTGGTTGCATTCAACCTTTACATTTGATATCTACATTTGTGCACAACTTTGCTACTATGATCAGCCTTCCATCACCTCCAATGTTAAATTAGAACATCAACAAGCAAAGGGTTGAAGAAATCGTAAAGCTTTTTTGGCATTCCTAATGCATTTGATTTCAAATTTTTTTGACAAATATGGCAATCTTGTGCCACATTAGCGCACAAGAATTCAACAAGGCATCACAAACACGCTGGCCCTGCCAATAGATAAGATAATGTACATCTACCTATTGTGCCCACACTCTTGAAACACCAAAAAAATCCATTCCAATCTAAACAGTCTAAATACTTTCACCAAAGAAACCAGTTCACCTAATGTGAAATGGGTTCTAATAAGGTAAAACTTTCAAAAGTTGGATCCAATGCTATAGTCCCTGTACCTGTGGGGGCATGGCCCAATAAACCATAAATTGAAGATGAATCAAATAACTTCACACTTTTGCCCATGTGGGGGAACAATTTTGCTGATGATCCATTAATGAAGTGACCATGAATTGTGTGCATTTAGGAGTTGAGAAAAACCTTAATCAATTTGTATGTGAGTTCTTAATGCATCTCAACTTTATCTCAAGGTATTGATAATATTTTTAAAAAATAAATACATTAACAAAAACAAAGAATGACGCATCCTTGGGTTTGTCAAGTGATATTGAGGATAAAAAATCATATCAATTCCTAAGTTTATAATGAAGTGCAAATTCAAGTATGCTACTTAATTTTTTAAAAAAGAAATTGAGGTAAGAGCTCTAAAATTGAATTAGGTTGCAAAGGTTTAAAGTGAAATCAACATGCACAAATTAAAAAAGAAAGTGGCTAGTGCAAATTAGAGCCAATTTGAAACATGTTAAATCACGAGTGAATCAAATTCACAATATGCACCATGATTTAGACTTGAAGATAATAATAATAAACATAGTTTTTAAAGTCATTTATGTTGATTAAATGATTTTTTAAATTAATGGACATTTTGATTAGGGGCCCATGACTTAAATGAAATGTGTATTTTGTGATCAATCAGCTTGACTAAGGGTGAGCTTTTTGACTATTTGTTAAATTAAACATCTAATCAAATTAGATTAAAAAAATCACCTTAATAAAATGGCCAATGAATTTTAGTCAAAACATTTAATCAAGTTGAACATAAACTTGTTAAATTAGATTGATATCTTAGGCCTAATTATCATGCATCAACTTACTAAATAAGTTTGATATGTTAGATTAACTTAAATTAGGTAGGTTAAGCTAAGCACCACCTACCTACTTACTTATCTTCTTACTACCTACCTACATACTACAAAATTTCTTTTTTATAAAAATAAATAAATGGTTCTAATTTGGGCAAAAATTAGATTAATCAAATGGTTTGTTACTTTGTTAATAAGAAAAACACTTTAGTAGTAATATATATGTTAAAAAATCAACTTGTCCAAAATGATAAGATGATTTTTTAACATTTGTCCAAATGGGGTTTTTAATTATATTTTCTAATGAAACAAATCATGTATTTTAGTGGTGAAAAAAGCCATAATTTCTTTTCTTATATTGTGTGATCAACGATGGGGATTACATCAAAATGGCAAAAAATCCCAGTTTGATGCTTGCAACTTCTTTTGTCCATATAATTTTAAATTCACAACTCCCATAAATTGAGAATTTTTTTACCCCAAGCTATTGTTGATTTAAGTTTTCGTAATTAATTATTGCTGAACTTGTCAAGCTACTATGGTAGTCACACCATCCTGGGTTGCTACCCATAAATTGTCAATGCGATGATGGGATGTAATAGGAGCTTTCATCATCATCTAGTGACAATCCATTCATTTGTAGTCTTCCAAGTTAACTCTTGGTTATTAGATAGTACTTCTTCTAAATACCCAAAAAAGAAAAGAAAAAAAAAGACAATGGTGGGTGCCAAGAAAAAAAAGGTAACCTGCTAGGCAAGCTTGACCAGGAAAACAAACACAAAAAAGTGAAAAACATGACCCTGAAAGCAAAGACAAGACATGAGTGTAAAGAACTTTTAAAAAAAGCTAATGAAAAGATTAAATTTTCTTCATAGGCTGGTTGACTCCACTTCTGTTGGCAAGTTTATGTTTTAAATTAGAGTTATCCATAAAGTCACACGATTAGGGGGTGAGAATGGCCAGTTTCAGCAGAGTAAGGCGACATCAAACGTGTAACTGGGAATGAAAATTTTACAAAACGAAATAACTGGGACCCAAACTAGTCTTTCCACCAATTTTGGTGGTAAAACTGAGTTTCATCCTGTCTTTCATTTTTCCTGATCGCCTCCACTACTGCTCCATATATTTTCACTACTCCTACCTGTACAACAACGACTATAAATACTCTCGAACCTTGTACATTAAATGCTAAGTTTCAGCATTTCACACTCTGATTTAATAAAATTTCCTTACTTTGTGGATACCAGTGAAAGAGGGGAGAGGGGATGGAAGCAGAGGGGATAGGGGGTGAAAGAGAGGGTGAAGAAAGGGTGACTTTAGAGAGAACTTTATTGTGTAACTGACTTTGGCCTCTTATTAAGTTACTTTTGAAGGCATTTTCCCTGGGTTGGAGCGGTGGTCCACTCAGGGCTTTTCTTTTCAATTTTGTGATAGTAGCTGAAGTGGCGATAATCCATAAGATGATTTAGCTAGATTTGGCTACAGACTAGATATGAGAGTAAAAAAAACACTAGAATCTTTCTATATCCTTGGCTACCTCCTGGAACTTACCATAAAAGTCTGGCGATTGAGAATTTTTTTTTTCTCGAAATATGGCGAATTTGGGCCATTTTTTCCATGGAAAATCCTTTGAACAAGTCAAAATCTTTTTCTTTCATGTCGAAATTCGGAGCAATTTCGCCCCCAAAAAAAAAAACAAAAAAACAAAAACACTGGGTCCACTATGGCGAGGGTGAACCAGCACCGACATTGGTACCTTCGCGGGTGGAAAAAGCCTATTACCATTGGCCATAAACCATGGTATGAAATACTTTAAAAAGAAACCTGGCTTTTGGACCTGGTAACGCGAATATTCTATTACCACGGGTCAGATAGTCTGAGTTTTTAAGAATGTTTTTGCATAACTTTTACAACCAAAAAAAAATAAAAATGATCACTAAGCCATGTGAATAATTGCCATTATTACCTGGGTCAAGAGAGCCTAGGGACTTTTTTGAACATTATTCTTATGGCAAAGGGTTTAAGAAGTTGGGGCTTTCTAACCCCTTGCCATAAAAATATTCCCATAACCACTCAAAACTCTCTTTAACCCTTGGTTATAGGAATATCCCATAACACAGGTGATGTCCAGTTAGTGGTTCCTAGTAGCCATTTTGCTATTCCATAGTCACCTGATTGATTGAGTGAAGTTTCCAACCCCAGCAAATTGTTAACTTTAGGAGACCATGATTTAGTCTCAATTGTTATTATATTCATAAACTTTAGAAGCAATCTTAAATAACTCCATTTTTACCATGGTACCCAAGGTGGGAACTGGGAACTAGGAACTGGGAACCGGGCCGGACGGGGCCGGGCCAAAAAAAAGGTTAGGGAGTCGTCGGGCTTTTGACAGCAGCAACAAAGCCAGGCCAAAACGAACGCCGTGCAGGCAGCGAAAACGACAGGCAGAGAGGAGAAGGAATGTGGTGGCGGGTCCCCAAAGTGCCACAGCGACGCCGTTATTGACACAGCGTAGCACTATAGGAGCTGGAGCATCGAACCCGCGGGCCTGTAGCCATCGCATCTCCACGTTTTCCTATAACTTTTTTTTTCGCAACCGCAGTAGGTAGCATTAGCAGCGAGACAAGGATCTGTACTACGCGAGGGAGGAGCTTACCATATCTCTCCAACGACGAAGAAGAGAAACGTCCCTGCAGAGTCGGTGGAGAAAAGTCGGGCGAAGATCCGTGACAGAAGAAGAGCGTCGTGATATTGGGCTGACGAAGATGTCGTATGCTTATCTTTTCAAGTACATTATCATCGGTGATACAGGTTGGTTTTGCTAGGGTTTGATGGTGCAGGGTTTTTGGTTTGTTTATATTAGATTAGTAAGATGTCGTTTGCGGTCTTTGTTTCATATCCATCGTGAGTAGCCCGGCTTTACAGGCGTGTTGTGGCCTGGAGAGCCTCGGAAATATGTTTGGCATATTGGTACTTGGACTCGTCGTATTGTTAGGGTTCTATGAGGCGGAGTTGTTTATTCATCATCGCTTTGTGGTTCTGCTGCTGGCAGGGTTGTTGTTGGTTTAAATAATAGCGCTAGTTGATTATCCATGGCGGTTGGTTGGTTGTTTTGACATGCGTTTTTTCTTTCAAAAAAACAGGAGTGGGGAAATCATGTCTGCTCTTGCAGTTCACAGATAAGAGGTTTCAGCCTGTCCATGATCTGACTATTGGTGTTGAATTTGGGGCTCGTATGGTTACAATTGACAGTAAGCCGATCAAGCTTCAAATTTGGGACACCGTATGTACACTTTTCATGCCATTATTCTTGAAAGCTGCCTTGTTCTCTGTTTGTGGAGTAGTGATCTTAAATATCTATTCAGGTTGACATGATTTGCACATGGAGAAGTTCTCAGTACTTATGAACATATCTCTCAGGGAGCTCAGTACTCCACGATCTCTAGGTCCAGTTCTTGATCAAGAGAGTTCTTGATGGGCTGATCTGAATCTTGAATTGGCCATTAGACTCCGGATGTTCTGCTTGCTGACCAACACAAAGAACAAAAAGAAATGGCCAACAGAAATGGCTGTGTCTTCACATTACCTCCAGAGTTCTAACAGAAATCAGTATATTGTTTAAGGTCTGACATTCATGTATAAGCACTGTCAGTAACCAATGAAGTCAGTTGGAATTTTACAGTATCTTCTCACTAATACGCATTCTGCTGCTGATGGTTGCTGAATCTGCAAGAGGCTGTTGCTGTTGTTCATACCATACCCTTTATATTCTGTTTTTTAGATAGGCTTTTTCCTTTTCCTGCTGAATATTTGTGGTGGTTTTCTTAAGGTTTGACTAGGAATTTCTCTAACCTTATTATCAGGTTATCTCATGATTTCTATTAGGTGGAATCCAGTCCTAAATATTGTGAAGTTCTCAATGTGAAGATAATGTCTTGTTACTGAATTCTATTTCATCCTCCTTTTGTCCTTCTCTCCTCACCAGTCCTTGTTCTGTCTTAGTTTGTGACTTCTCTGCTATGTCTCCGTTATGTTGTGCTCATGTCACTTCCCTCAAAGCAGGTGAGGATAGTATGATTGTCATCTGAAAGCATTTGATCCCAACCTGTTGTATGTGTGGGCTGATTAGGCTGGACAAGAGTCCTTTCGTTCTATCACCAGATCATACTACAGAGGAGCTGCAGGTGCACTACTGGTGTATGATATAACAAGGTATTCCCTTGAATCTCTATTTATGTGGAGGACACTTGTTTCTTTGATCTGTAGCATTAAGTTTGGTGGCCACAACATTGATCCACTTTCTTTGTGCCTTCTTGCTGATTTGTGTATGGGAATGTACAGGAGGGAGACATTCAATCATCTTGCAAGCTGGCTGGAGGATGCACGGCAACATGCCAATTCAAACATGACCATCATGCTTATTGGTAACAAATGTGATTTGGCTCATAGAAGAGCAGTGAGCACTGAAGAAGGCGAACAATTTGCCAAAGAGAATGGCTTAGTGTTCATGGAGACTTCAGCAAAGACAGCTCATAATGTTGAAGATGTAAGTATATCTTGTCTTTGAGACTATGATTCTTGTAGATCCATTTAAAAAATTCCTTGGCCATGTCTTTCCACCAATGGTTGAAGGATCACATCTGTATTTTGAAATTGATGAAATTTGTATTCATTGTATCTCAGTACATGCAAGTCTTCAAGTTGGAAGGACTTGTTCCATTTTTGCTCACATATATTTGTTTCTTTTATGAGCATATGGGGACTCGTGACTGATAGTTGTTCACATGTATGTTTCAGGCCTTCATCAACACTGCAGCAAAAATATATCAGAAGATTGAAGAGGGCATATTTGATGTGTCTAATGAAGTAAGGGTGCCTCACTGCAAGCTGGCTCTGGTTAACCATGCATTTCATCTGATAAGTAACCCCAAGTAAATACAGTGGTCAATGTACTGTCATCAAAGAATGTTCCTTGTTGCACACTGTCTCTATTATGTGATAGTCATAATTACTAATGATGCAGCTGAAGTTTACTTGGTTTGGCTCGGTTTTGGGTTTGAACTTTATTAGGATGAGATTGATAGATGTGCAGCATTATAGAGCTTGCATAAGATTCTTTCTTTGTGTTGTTGAATCCTGACATTGAGGTGCCATACCTGTCACTGAAATTGTCATGCAGTTCTGATTGAGTATTGGAGTTATAGCAAGTGGTTCTGTGTATTTCATGAACAGTTACATGGATACCGAGACTATTTATGAACCTGAGGGGTTGGCATGGGGTGAAGGTCATTTTTAGTTGGAGTCAAGTGGGTGTTAACAAAAATTGGTGTTTGACAAATATTGTGGTGGATGGCAGTCATATGGCATCAAAGTTGGGTATGGCGGTGGTGCTGGCACAGGCGCAGGTGGCGGACGGGGGGACACTGCAATCCAACGAGGTGGGTGCTGTAGTTGATCTGACCTGCAGTAAGGAAGCAGATTGTCAACTTATATAAATTTATTATGAATGGAAAACTGTTGTCCATGGGTGGGATTTTAGAAAAGAATGTTGGGTTCAGATATTATGCCAGCTATGAAGCAATGTGAGGCCTGGGGTGGCCTGCTGTACCATGATTAATTGTAGCCTAAAGAGCTCTTGTAGATTTGTATCAGCTCTAGTTCAGGGTTTGTCAAGGTAAGGTGTGTATTTCGTATCTTATATAGGTCATAGTGTTCATTCCTTTTCACACATTCATGAATCTGTCCAGGTATGTAGATTCCTTATAGAATAGTTGGAGCTCTGTATTGCTGATGATAATGCATCATGTCCAATCCTATATTTTTCAAAACTCTTCAGGCTTGACTTTTCTTTAGTACCTTATAACCCTATTATTGGTCACCTCTCCATTCTGTTTTGAGCAGATTTGAATCATAATTTTGGAGATGTTTCTTCCACTGATTTAAATAGATATTCAGCATTCAGGTAGTGACCAGCTGGGTTGCTCGAGATCTATGTCAGGGTGCAGAAAGGCCTCTCCAGCTACCTCTTTATCACTGCTTCTTTGAGTCTGTCTTGGAAGCTGCCATCCAAATAAGGTTATTCTTATTTTGTGATGTGCATTCTTTGGCTTTAGTTGGCTCTTGATTTGGTTTGATTTTCTCCCTTTTTTCCAATTCTATGGTTGTCATTCCATGGTTATAGTTAAATTGCACCCTTAAGGTTCAGAACGTTCTGAGTCAAGTTGTGTGATTTTGTTTAGTGTTATTCTCAAATCTTCCCAACCATGTAGGACATTTTTGTGGCATCTAAGGTTCTCTTGTGTGTCTTCGGTTGCCTAGCTGTAGCTCTGTGAGTGAGTCATTTTATTGCAAGCCCAACTATAAAATTTGAGAGTTTTCAGTCCTTTTCGAAGGGCTCCATGTTCTTTTGCCTCTATGTTCTTCTGTCGTTTCCAAGTTCATTTCTTCTTCTTTAATGTGAACCTGCCAAACTTAAGGCAATAAAGTGAAACAAGGAGGGGAAAAAGGATAAATGAAGGGTTCTAGTTACTATCTAAATCCCAAATAATAGCTGATGAAGACCAAACTAAAGATCAAGTCGTTCATCTATCAATAGTAAGTAGCAGACCAGAATACGAAATAGGAAATAGGAGAAGGACTTGCAAGGGGTAGAAGTACAGAGTTAGCCAGCCCCATTGTGACTGCCCCAAGTAGTGACATGTGATTGAAACTCCTTGTCTAAGGAAAGTGATTTGGGTTGAAAGGGAAAGACCTGAAGTCCAGAACTTTCATCTCCCATGTGGTGTGTGGTTTTCAACTTTCAAAGTTTCAATGGGCCTTTAAAGGTCAAGGTCAGAGTCCTAGATTACTTTAGGAAATTTGAGTGCCTTGTAATGGGCAACTTTCTGCTAGTGATCTTTTTGTAGCAACAATGAACTGCCTTCAAGGCAGCCATCCAGTGCAAATTGGAAGTTTCTTGATTTCCTTTGGATCAAGATTACACACTTTCACTTGAGCCAACAAATATTTCTTAAATGTAGAGTTGGCGATAGCTTTCAATATCTTGAAGTTTCAATCCCTTAATATGTATTCAATCTCAGTTTGTAAATTTGCAAGAATGGATTCATTACAACATATATCTACTTAAAAAGGTTTGCAAAAAAACAAAAAGAGTCTTGTGAAGGTGGTTTGAGTACTCCTTGTGTATTTTGTAATTTGATTCCACTTTTTAAAAGTCTTGCAACATCATGAATAATTCGTTTAGTTTAGAACCTGTTTAGTTTCAATAATGATTTAGAGAGTTCTCATTCAACCATGTGCTTTTACCAATGATAGCAGTCATGTATGACAATTGTGGGCATGTTTCAATTAGTGACTGAACTGCATGTCTCCAGGTTATCCCAAATTTGGACTTTGGTTCAAAGTTTGTGATTTTATGATTTACTATTATTTTTCAGAGGCCACTGCACTTGACAATCATTTTTATTGTTCCAATTTCTCTCTCGTTTCTTTCTTTCTCTGACACAAGCACACACACACACACACACAAACTCTGACTTCACCACACAAATTGCACATTATTGGATTTTCTCTCACCCTGCATCGAGATTGAATATTTAAATTCTTGAATAAGGAAATATATGACAAGAAGCTGGGCAAGCCAACAACATGAACATCACACCCACAACATAGTTCCATTAGATTGGTTAATGCAGTAGAATTATATGGAGCCAATACTCAGAAAAGCACAAGAATTTGAAGACATTCATTGAACAATGTCAACCAAGGAATTTGCATAAAAAAGTTCAGAGTCAATAATGTGTGAGAACCATGTACTATGTCAGCTTGAGCACTCAACAAGCATCGCTTCTCTTTCTGGCTGCCCATGACTCTGGAGGTGAGCCACCAGCCAAGACAGGATGGCAGAAATGACCACCTAGCCCCTTCCATTGTGTAAAGTAGAATAGTTGCACTACATTCTGGAGTGTATGTGTGTGTGTGGAATCGATTTCTGATCGGCAGAATCAGTCATTCCCTGCTGATTCTAATGACAGAATTAGTTGGTCCTGCTGATTCTGGTGGCAGAATTAGTTGCACCTGCTGATTTTAGTGGCAGAATCAGCCAGAGTCCGATTCAGCCATGTATACAACAACCTGAATTTCTGAAAGAAAGAATAGACATCTTGGACTAAGTTTTAGATACCTACTTTTGCTTTTGATAGTTGTCTAATACACATGCGTTTGATATAATAATAGCCATAATTATTGGTAGAATTGGAGCTTCAAACCTTCTTCAACATCTTTTACCATGTAATTAATTTATTTGCATGGTAAGATGTTTAACTGCATGGGAGAGAGCTGCTGGTGCAGTCCAAACCAGATGGCACTATCCATCCACATTCATGAACGGCATATAAGGGCCCCGGGGGCCCAGATTTATGCTCAATGGACGGCGCGATGTGAGAGCGAAGGAGGAGTCGTCGTCGTCGTCGTCGTCGCTGTGTAGAAAGAAATCAATAGAAATTCGAATCGCAGTGACTGTTTGTTTATTTAGCTACAGGACAGAAGAACAGTATTACCCATTGAGCGCCTGTTTGGTTGTTGCTGTTGCAACGCGCTTTGTGCTCATGACTTTTGAAGTCTGCTACTGCTGCTGGCTTCGTGGTTGGTATTTCCGACAGCTATCATTTCTTTCTCTCGATTCTCGACACCAAGATATTACTCGATTCTCGACACCGAGATTACACCCCGTTAATCATCAGCCTGCAGCAGCCTGCAGATGCAGTCACGTTGTGGCGCGGAAGTCATGGATCAAAGACGGACATGAAAGTTAGAAGATCTTCTTTACACGAGGACCTATATTATATGTATATGGCATTTGACTACCAGGACTGCACCTTCCAGTGTTGCAGTTTTTGGCCGATTCGTCTTCGTTAGGTTTTGAGGAAGTTTATCGGGCCTCCAGGACAATGTACTGACCCAGTCTGTCCTCGGTATGCGATATTCATTTTCACTACAAGCTAGTTGAGGAACAGTTTGCCGTAGAGATTTGTGTTGAAGCAAGTAATTGCTGCTGTGTGCAGAAGCTGGTCTGAAGGCTGAAACAGACTATAGTACTGCGATATGGATCCTATAATAGATCATGCCCTCGGGATCGATCATGCAGGAAACTGTCATAGCAACACCCGTTGTGATTATTAAGCCACTAGTAATTTATATCCTGCATTTTGATTGCTGCGGGAGTGATCATGATCAACACCTGTGGAACAAAACAGTGTGCTAGTGAGTTCTAGACCTGAACAAGATGTAATACATTTCAGGGCCTGCAGGAATAGCTCTTTAGATATTCGATCCATGAGATGAATTTTTCTGCTTTAAGAGCAGCTCTGCTCTACCCATACTTGGCATTTGACCCTGCAACAACAGTTGTTTCTCCCATTCAAGATTACTTATTTATTGATGCCAGGCTCCACCCATGAACATGAACCTGAGACAGTAAAAGGTCAGAACCTACTAATAACAAACCACCTGAACAAATCAATACATCTGACCAATCAAGATCAGGTATTAGAGTCTGCTGTGGCTTTTGCCAGCCTGCACATATTGTTGAGAAAAAAATCTGATCCACTACCATTTTGTTGAGTATGTTGGGAAATTTTCTTTTTGATCATCATCTAAAACATGTTGTGCAGTGTGTTAGTAGAGATGCTCTAGCATCACTAGTTGTGTAATAGATATTAGAGCTGTTTTGAGCTTCTTGACAATGAGAACAGTGAATGTGCACCTGGAGAGGCCTGGAGAGGATGTTTACCAGATTACTGATTCATTGGACGTCATATTTCAATGCTCAGAATCTAATACTGTCGTGCAAGTGCAGGTTTGCATGACATTTTGTCATATCGGCTTGCAATGTACTTTGATGTGTGCTATGGAAAATTGGGGTTAACTGATGGATGATCTTTAACAGCTTTTCTATTTGATATCTGCATGTATGAACAGTCTCATTGCACCATGATTGAGCTTTTGCTAGCAGGCTCATTGACAGGTCAAAACAATTAGTCATGTCTAGGTTGCAAGCAAAATGTGGGTAGTGAAAGATCTTGTAATGAAAGATCTCTGCAATTCCATCCTTCAAAGAGTTCACTCCCACTAGATTTCTTTCC
>Ga0116230_10006485_pt1 | contig 11539 bp, 8 predicted proteins | sample S1TSphfallax_3_FD_88678 | JGI IMG/M metagenome (GOLD analysis project Ga0116230, IMG submission 88678) | Host-associated microbial communities from peat moss isolated from Minnesota, USA - S1T2_Fd - Sphagnum fallax MG | ecosystem: Host-associated > Plants > Peat moss > Unclassified | place: USA...
AAACTATTCTGTGGAACGGTCCTATGGGTGTATTTGAAGTTTCTGGGCTGGAAAAAGGCACATATGCACTTATCGACGAACTTATTCGCTTATGCAAAAATGGCACTAGTGTAATAGTAGGTGGTGGTGATTCTGTAGCGGCTTTAGGAGCTAAGGGTGTAAGCGACAATGCTTTAACTCATATTAGCACTGGTGGTGGTGCTAGCCTGGAACTCTTAGAAGGCAAGGAACTGCCAGGCATAAGTTGCCTTGACGAATCTGAAACATCAGCCGTTTGTGCAAGTAGATAGAATTGCCAATCTGTAGCTGTCTAAACCGAAACAGGTAATTTATCAGACAAGACGGTAAATATAACGATGGCTATGACTACAAGTGAGCAATTGGCTAGTACGCGCCTTCATAATCAAAGACGCATGCTCTATGTCTTAGCTATAACTGTCGCCTTTATGTTTATTGAAGCTTTAACGGCTTGGTTTACCAAAAGCCTTGCACTTTTGGCTGATGCTGGACATATGCTTACTGATGTGGGAGCAATGGTTCTAGGACTAATAGCTTTTTGGTTTGCTAGCAAACCGGCGACTCCCGGTAAAACCTATGGCTATTATCGCAGCGAGATTTTGGCGGGTTTTGTTAACGCTTTACTGTTAGTTTGTATCTCATTTTTTATTATTCATGAATCCTGGCAGCGTCTTAAAACACCCAACGAGATCGACCCCATACCTGTACTAATAGTGGCTTCACTTGGGTTGCTGGTTAATCTGATTTGTTTGAAATTTTTGGACACTCATGGTCATGATAGGAAAACAAAATCTATTAACGTTAAGGCTGCCTCTCTAGAAATTTATGGAGATGCGCTTGTTTCGATAGGGGTTATTATTTCTAGTGTGATTATTTTATTTACGCATTGGTATAGAGCTGATGCTGTCGTAAGTATATGCATTGGTTTGCTTATTTTGCCGCGCACTTGGAGTTTATTAAGCGAGTGCACAAATATTTTAATGGAAGGCACCCCGCAGCATATTGATTTAGAAGAACTAAAAAATTCGTTACTGTCTGTGCCTGGTGTAATTGACGTTCACGATATACATGTCTGGACTATTACATCTGGGCTAGATTCGATGTCAGCCCATGTCTCAGTGAATCAACAGATTAGCGTAGATGAAGCTCTTCAGGCAGTCACCAAGATTTTGCAGGAAAAATTCAATTTAAGTCACACTACTATTCAGATCGAACAAGCAGCGTGTCAGACAGAGGCGAATATTTGTTCGTAAATAGAACAACCCCTATTCTCGCGCTGTGTCCGCGTAATAACGAGCTTGATCTGAGTCTGCTCTAGCACGGTCGGCTGCTGCACGGGCCTTGCTGGCATATTGCTTAGCGGTGGGGTCGCCAGCCAGAGATGCTTGGTAGACTCTATCTGAGGCCGCCCTGGCGGCTTCCGATGCATAATATGCTGTAGAAGCGTCGTCTTGTTTAGCCCATTTTTCTTTTGAATAGCTAGCTCTACTTTCTGCATCGTGGGCTCGGCTGGCTTGATTCTCAGCCTCCTGCCAATCACTATAAGCGCTGCTAGAGCTCCAATTCGCTTTGCTATCGGCAGATGAATTTGCTTGTGGCGAGCCTCCTAAAAGTGCACGTAACAGCTGCTGACGCGCATAGAGTGCATTATTGGGTTGGGCAAAGTATTGCGGTTGATTGGCAGTCACATTCGCTTTTGCCGGTGCAGTTGTCTGAACTTGAGCACCGGAGACTGGAATTTTAGACCAATCGGACTGGCTGTCGACCGTGTTTAAAAGTTTATCTAATTGAGTGTTTTGCTGAGCGATTGCTGACTGTGCAGCGCACAAAACAGATAAACATAAATACAGGCTTATAGGAATTTTTTTGTATAGAATGAAGTGCACTTTAATTACCACAATAAGAAATTTTTGTGTTTACCTTTATCCATAGAAACGCCAGTTGCATATTGAGAGGCTTTGCTTTGCATAGATTTATTTGTGGACAGACGAATAGCTTTTAGTTCGTCCAAAAGCGTTTGTTGTACACCTTTGCTGCTTACTGAACTGAAAGGAATTATGTCGACCAGACCACCCTCTTGCACTGAACTATTTGGCAATAATCCTAATTTTGCTTGCAGTTGATCTCTATTAACTTCATTACTAATCAGTAAAAAAGTTATTGTAATCTCCCCCCAATATTGCAAACGATCGCTTGTTTCTTTGACTAATCTGGCCATTGAAGTTCTATCTTCGGGTTCGCCGTCGGTGATGATAACAATAGTAATTGGCTTAAGCCGTGTGCGAAAATATTGATCAAGTTCCTTTTGCAGCGGTCTACCTAAAACAGTTCCTCCAGAGGGATGATATTCATTAAAAATAGCAGAAATTTCGTCAGGATGTATGTTGTCAAAAACACGATAATTGTCGTTGAACAAAACAACGGTTATTGAATTAGCGGCTTCAGCAGCGGCTTGCGCAAGTTCAGTTGTTTGCTGGCAGCACCAGTCCCACCGTGATACTTTGCCAGGGCAATCCGGTGTATCCATACTTTCTGAGTGGTCGACAATTAATACCAAATCGTGATCGATTAGAACATCTTGGATGGTTGCATAGTGTTTGTTTGTGTTGACATATGCTCGCGATGGACCTAAATCTGCTTGTGCACCGCCATTTAATTTGGTTTCCTCTAGACTAGACTCCCAAGAGGAGGGAGGCACCCTCACGGGAGGAAACATCTCAGTGATTTTCATAGTATTTTGGGCAGAATTGTCTAAGGACGCAAGATTATTGTTTGGTTTTGTTTGGGGCGATGTTGGAGCTGGCGGGACAATCGGCTGTTGATTATTTGTCTTGGTTTTAAGCGGGATAGAGTAAACTTTGTCCGCTAGCAGATTTGCAGAAGGATTGGTGTGGAGTTGTGCAGTGTACTGCACACCTTTTCGTTCTATAAGCAAAGACAATCTATTGTCGCTTATTTCTGCAGAAAGCACTTTGTCCTCAACATATAAGTTGCCGTAGAAAGCCGGGGATCCTAAACGAATTTTGTTAATTGTACTTGGCAGACTATTGGAAGAGAGTGTTATACCAGCTGCTGAGCAGGCTGAAATAACCACGTCGACTTTCCCATATAATTTAAGAGAGGAAGGCGATACTGATTGATTTTTTTCAAGAGGCGATGCCGAACCTGGTGCGATAAAACAAAGCTGAAAAATGTAAAGAATAACTATGCTTATAGAAAGTTTCATAGGTCACTTCTTCTCTCACAAATAAAGCATTCTTAGCCTAGTCTAACAAGATATACCACTTTGTCTTTCTAATTTACCGAGGCATCTAGACCGACCTGTTTGATCTGCAGGAGTTGTAAATTGAGCTGGTCTGCAGGAGTCGTATGGTATCAATATACGGCAATATCGAGGCATCGCCAAAATTCAATAATGAAATAAGTCAAAAATCCCCGAATATTTATTCAGATAAACGAAATGTCTTTGGCGCCTCGTCTGTAGCAAGCTCTATTCAGCTCATAGAGCCACTTCAAGACTTACATAAACAGAGAGTGACTGGAGACGATACTTCTCCCCAATGATAAAAGAGCCCGAACATACTATTGCTCAGGCTCTTTTCGATATTTTGTTGTTTGGATTACTTATTTAGAAGCTGTTTGTCGTAATGTTTGTGGTACGAGTTTTTTAACAACATCTTCAGTGATATCAGTGCCGCTGTCCAGCACGGTTTTACCACCCATATATAGTCCTTCTCCATTGATTACAAGGTCCAAACTCTTATCGCGACCAACCTGATTTACGGCCGCTACAATCTTGTCGCGTACAAGTGCATTTTGACTTTGCACAAGTTCGGCTAGAGCCTGTTGCTTAGCGCTGATTGAAATTTGAGCATCTTTGGTTGCTTTCTGTATTTCTTCGGCAGGCTTCTTCTGATCTTGCAAAGTTTGAATGCGTTTGTTGGCTTCTTCAAGGTCTTTTCTCAATTGGCTTTCCGCTTGAGCTTTTAGTGTTTCAGAACCGGCTGCTTCAGGAAATGATGCTTTGACTAAGGCTTCATTGAAATAACCAATTTTTACCGAAACCGGAACAGCTGACTTTTGAGCAAAGCCAGGCAAAGTAGTAAGCAAAGGCATAACCAGCATCATGCCGGCAGAATATGCAATCAGTTTTCTCATGATTCAATAACCTCTTAATTAGTTAAGTCTATTACCGGAGCCATTATCGTTTGATTAGAATAAAACATTATTCATAGCTAATTTATTTATATCAAGCATAGACGGAACTGTATATAGTATCAAGGCGCGAGTCTGAGAAATGTCACATAATTGGACAAAAAATCAGTCGTTCACCGCGGGCAGTGTCTGATAAATCGTTCGGCGATATACAGTTTAATATCTAAGCATGACAGCAGTTTTTAATAGCATTGATAAAAGTAATTGTTCTTTTTTATCTTTTGAATCTACCAATACTCTTAAAGGCTCAATCTTAACCATGGCTGAAAAAATAGAGAAATTAGCGGCAAAAGCGTTAATGCTATTTTCTTCTATGCCGATGGACCGTACGTTGCGATGCTTGATACCATGGCATTTAATTGCCAGATTTTCAAACGATGTTCCTGTTTGACTTGTCAATACAAGCATTACTCCAGGTCCCATAATTAGTTTTTCTTTGCCGAGCGAAACGGTTACTTGTTTCGGCTTATCTTGGTATAAATCGTAGATCACAGTGCCCAGCTCGGATTTCATTATGAAAACAGTGGATTTGGCCCCCACCGAAATAGTACCTTCTTTGGTATTAACAACAACGTCTTGTTCTGGACTAACGAGCACATTGCCCTGTTGAAGATCTATATTGTTGCCATGTGTTGAAGCGATTGTTTCGTTGCTATTAGTTTTACTATTTAATAAATTGCCTAATCTCAAGCCACCACTATAAGCGCAACTCACTAAATTACTATTAGTGGATGTTTTTGTTGCCGAGTCACTGGAAGCAGGACTATTGGTCCCCTTACCTTGTGATGTTAAAAAATCACTTTTCGTTAAGCTGGAAATACTGTCTGTGGCTGTTTTACTGCTTGCTCCAACTGTTGGATCGAGTGAAAAAGAAGCCTGATTAAGTTGAAGCGAAGATATAGCAAGGCATGACAGTATCAAAGAGAGCTTTTTCATACTTCCCCCCGACAAATAGTCATATATTGATATAGAACTTGACCTTCTCAAAATTCCAAATTTTTCAAGGTCACAACTTAATAGTGTTTTTCCTGTGTTGTTATTAACACAATATCATTTTGGAGATGAGATGCTTTACATCTTAAGAAAGCTATTAAAAACTTGTAATTTGACGCCTTTGGCAGGCAGGACTTGGGTTTTGAGCTTTCGGAACTGGCTAGGCAGATATCAATCTTTTGGGTGATTTTTTGGGTGACGAAGCCAATATTATAGGTTTTTCAATCTGAAAGCCTTAACTTACAGGTCCAGCTGCAGGATTGTATTTAGCTGGGCTTTTCGGGGATCTGGCTGGGGGCTGTACCGGTGTCTCGTTTGTATTGTCGTTTGGGTCAAGCTGCTCTGACTGTTGCGGGCTTGGAGGGTTGCTTTCTCGGTTATTTAAAGGCATTTCTGGGCTCGATGGACCACTTTCTTGGTTATTCGAGGGCTGCCGTGGGCTTGATGGACTGTCCTGTCTATTTGAGGGCGGTTGTCCAGGGTCTTGTAAGGGGGCTAATGGCTGCGAAGAACCAGCTGGACCAAGATTAAATTGTTTCAGTTGCTGCTTAAGGTTCTCTATAGAGCTATGGTAGGTGGGTTTGGAAATAGTAAGACGTAGTCCACCGAACAAGCGGAAGTCAAAACCGCTTATACCTGGGTAGCCGTGTGAATTCCAGTTCCAGATAGGTTCAGCGCGCACAAAGGATACAAGGTAGGGCATTTTGGGTACCGGATGCGATATTTCAAAATCATAAATAATCGAATTATTGCTGACTGGTGGAATTGAGTCGTTAAAAGGCGGGTGTCTGAAGTTAGTTACTAACGTTCCAACGTTGGAGAACATCCATTGACCTTTTGTATAAATTAGACCCAATGTATAAAAAGGATCTATTTCTCTTGTCGGTGCTACAAAAGGTTGCCCACCTCTTAGCTGCAATATGCTGTTCGCGAAAAGAACAGTATGAGCATTAATAAAACGCGTCAAAGTTATTCCAGGCAAGTAATCGAACTGATGTAAATTTGTTGATTGCCACAATTCTCGGGATTGGAAGTCAAGCTGAAGGGTGGTACGGTCATTGAGGCTAAATTCGCGGCGCAATCCTAATGATAATGATTGTGTTGTGGGAAAGGTCAGCTGGTTGTGCCCTACAAAAATGTCTTTAATAACGAAATAGTTGCAATAAATATTGATCTTTTTCCAGCCTTCATATCCCAAGCTGATATTTGGCATTGACCGGAAAACATAGTCGCGCCGGGGATGGTTTTTAGTAAAGAAAACGTTTGATTCAAAACGCTGCGATTCTTCGGCAGTTATATTAAACCAAAGATTATTTGGCAACCAGTTGAATAAATAGTACCTCGCGCCGGGTCTTAGCAGTTCTTGTTCGCGATTTATGCCAACATGGGTGATGTCTGTTGGATATAGACTAGGGGTGGTTGGCAATTCTATGGGTGCCAGTGAGTCAGCAGCAAAACAGGTAGTGCCTCTCAAAAAAATTATGAGGCTAGTCATGGCTGCTAAAAAAACTTTAGCCTTATTATTTGCTATTTCTAACAACAGGTGCTCTTTTCCTGACACTAAATAAAGACAAAGACAAAGACCTTATTGTAAGGCATAGTATGAAATATAATTAGTCAGGTACTACTGATTGTGATTAGCCGATACTCGAAATGGGTCCGATTGAACAGACGCGGCGACAGGAGAGGTCGCCTCAGAAGCTGCCTCCTCGAAACTGGAAGCAAAAGGATTCAATAGTACAGCACCCTTTAAAATTCTTTGAACATCTATTTTATCTTGCGGGTTTTTGGATAGCGTTAATCTTTTTAATGGTTGTACGGTAACCATTGCCGACGCTATAGAAAAATCGGCTGCAAAAACTTTGGTATTCCCTGATTGTCTACCAATGTCTAGTTTCTGACTATTGCGATAAGCTACCCTGTGGCAATCAACTGGTAATTTGTCGAAATCCTCAATATTTTGATTGGTAAGTACAAGTAGCCTTCCCGGCTCCATAAAAATCTTTTGTTTGTTGACAATAGCATAAACTTGTTTAGGGCTAGTTTGCAGTAAATCATAAATTACCAAATCTTCCCCTGAATTAACCATAAATACAATTGCGCCTGCACCGATGTGGCAGTCTCCTGAACGGGTTCCCACCAGCACATTTTTCTCTGGATTTAACAAAATATTGCCACCTTCGAAATCCAAATAATCGCGAGAACTAAGTCTGCCTATGGAAATTCCTTCTCTTCCTAAGCGATTAGCTTCATCACTACTAAAACTAGAGGCATAGATAGCCACTCCCGGTATAAACTGATCTTCGTTGGTTTTATCATGTACTTCCTTCAGTAATTTGTTTTTTGCATTTGCCATCTCGGCAGCCGATGGCTGAGGTAATGCCCACACATCTGGCGAGGATGTGGATAAATCTATGGTGTTGGCACTAGCACTAGAACTAAGACCCTGACCTGATATCAAAATTAGACAAATCAAAATTAGTTTGAAAAATAATGACATTGTTTTAAACCCTAACCCATTGTTGTATGCATTATCTACTGGCAATATTCCACTTATCATTGACACTTACCTATTCTAGCGATTTAAATCTACTTAAGCAGTATCCGAAAACGTGAATAGCATATCATCGACGCCAAGGAAGTGACAATATCACTCTAACAAGACGACATTGCCACTAAAAGACGATACTACCAGTAACACTATTGGAGAGTGATCAACACAGCGAGCCGATGTTAACTGGTGCTAATTTTGCATAAGCGATGTAAGCCAGTCGGGTATGAATGACGGATATGCATGACGGTGACTAGCCAGTCTAGATGCTGGCAAACTCATGTTCGCTGAGCGGATGCATGGCTCGACGCATGGAAGTTAGGCTCAAGAAAACTAGCGTCCCATAGTGGCGTTGTCGAACGGTGCACCGGGTGCGGCGAAGTCTCCTCCAAACTGGATGCTCTTCCATAGCCTTTCTGCTGTTAATTGATCTTGTTTGTATGGAGATGTAGTCAATCGTCTCAGTGGTTCTATATTACTCATCGCTGAGGCAATAGAGAAGTTCGCGGTGAACGCCTTCACATTTCCATTGAGTATTTGCTCATCTCGACCGTAATTAACGGAGGTAACGTTTACTGGTAGATCGGCTAAACTTTTTGCGTTGCTACTAGTCAAAGCAATCATAGAGCCAGGCTGTACAGAAATTTTTTGTTTGTCGACCATGACTGCGACTTCATTTGGTTTTGTTTGAACTAGGTTATATAGAACAACGCTGTTCCCAGACTTTACGATAAATACAGTAGCGCCGGAGGCGACAGAAATGTTGCCTTGTTTAGTACCCACTAAAACATCTCTATCAGCTGTGAGTAAGATATTACCGGAGTTAAGACCAAGATAATTTCTACCACTATTTGGGCTGAGAATAATGCCGTCTCTGGCAAGTCTATCGATTTCGTCATTGCCGAAGCGGAAGGCCGATATAGCGGTACCAGGAATGAATCTCTTGCCCTGGGCTATTTTCTTTTGTTGATCATCTGCATCGGACAGTTGCAGACCCTCGTCATCCTCTTCTACTTCTTCTATATCTATATTTAAATTGGCAAAGCCGAAGAATTGGGTTTGATCTGTGGCAGTTAGAGACGGTAAAGAAGCGACTATGGTATTAGCAGCAGTGCTGGAAATAGGTGTCAATCCTGAAGATATTCCTTGTGTTGTGTTATTGGGAACTAATGGTGAAGGCGGAATATAGCCATTAGTCTCGATTGCGTTGGTTATAGATAGCCCTGAGCTAATCGATATAGTACCAGCAGTGACAGGTAGCAGAGCCAAGGTTGACGGGTTTAGAGCACCAATTCTTACGGCCTGTCCTGCATGTATTGTGCCAGTACCGTTTAGGTTTTCGTCAGCCGTGCCGCCATTGAATCCTATAATTCCAGAGTTATCGGCGTTATTTGTTGCTTCCACAAGGCTGCCTGGTGTAAAGGTGATTGTATATGTAGTGGAGCCGGACGGCTGAGCACCTTGGAATAAAATATTGCCGCCGCTTCCAGTAGTGCCGTTGGCAGAAATTGTGCCATTAATGACCTGGCTGCCATTAGTAGTATTTCCATAGTTGGTCAAGCTTATAGAGCCGCCATTAACGCCGTTAGCGTTGATGTTTCCGGCAGTGCCATTGCCGGTTAAATTACCGCCTCCGCCTACAGTGAATACTAACGGCGAAGTGGTTGTGATTGCTACTGTGCCACCGTTACCGGTAGTTGTGTCATTAGTGTTAACGCTATTACCGAATGAATCAACACCATTTAGAACAAGAGTTCCGCTAGAGGTAGTTACATTGCCGCCATTGCCGCCGGTACCGGTAGAGCTTATATAGTTTCCAGTAATGCCTTGACCAGGACTGCCTATGGTGACAGTCGATCCGCCGGCGCCGCCATTACCGTTGGCATTAATATTGGCGAAGGTAATGCCATTGCTACCCGTTATGCTTATAGATCCAGCGTTATTACCTGAACCGTAGCCGCTGGTGGTTATATTAGATGTACTAACTGTACCATTGGCAGCAGACAGGGACACATTACCGCCGTTATTGCCGGTTGAGTTACTGGCGATGTTGCTTGTGCTTATATTGCCTGTGCTGGAACTTATATTTATGTTGCCTCCTGCTGCGCCCAAGCTGCCAATCGCGTTGACGTTGCCGATAGTTACACCGCCATTAGCCGATACTGTTATAACGCCGGCTGTATTTCCAGCTCCCGAACCGTTACTGTTTAGACTATTAATATTGACAGAGCCGCCATTAGCAGTAATAGTGATTGCGCCGCCGGAGCCCGTTGCTGAGGATGTGTTGACGCCGTTACAGAAATCGATGCCTCCAGTTTGAGTGGCTATGGATACCGACGATGCCGTGGGCTCAACGCAACCAATTAATTGATTTACATTGACATTGACCGAGCTAGTGCCGGCATTAAGGATAATGGCATTATTAGCAGATATAAGACCAGCTCCACTACCTATAGTTATTTGTCCAGGATTAGTGTTATTGAAGCTAACGTTGCCGGCACTTGCAGTCAAACTGCTACCACTACCCATATTTACATTTAACACATAGCCTGCGCCATTACTTTGTACGGCTAAATTACCCGTTGTCGCTGTCACCGTGCCATTTATTGTCTGGCTAGGTGAAGTTAAGGTGACGCCATTGCTGCCTTTAACTGTTCCGCCAGCGCTAATGGTTAGCGAACCAGCGCTATCGGATGTTAGCGCTACAGAGGAGCCGGATAAAGCAGCGTTGACATTTAATGCTCCGCCAGTGCCACCTTGAATAGCCAGGCTGCCGGCGGCAGTTATGTTGTTGGATATTGTAGTGTTCCCAGCTGAACTGGCAGTATCGGTAAAGCTGAAATTATTGCCGGTAGAAACTCCATTACCAGTGGTAGCACTGCTATCTACCAATGTAACGTTGCCTGTGGTATTAGCTGTCCAATATGGGCTAGCAATATTTAGCGAACCGATATTGCCGCTATTGCTGACAAATGAAACAGAGTTTGTGCCAGTGACGGTGCCGGTTGTTTGACCGATATTACCAGAGCCGTTGGCGGAAAGATTAACAGTGCTGCCGGAAACGTTGCCGCCCAGGCTGATATTGCCGTTGTTAGCAGTTGTAGATAAAGCCAATGCTCCAGAAGAAGCAAGAGCTCCTGCGGTGGTAAGGGCATTGTTAGTGCTCACAGACAAGGCAGAGAAAGTGGAGCCGCCTGAAGCAAGAGTTAATCCACTAGCACTAGAGTTTACAACAGTGGCACTACCTGTTGTATTTAGGACCAGAGCAGGAGTAGAGGTATTGATATTGGCGATATTACCAGAACCGGAAGATAAGGATACGTAATTATCACTGGTGAGAGTGCCGGCCGATTGCGTGATAGCGCCAGAGCCGTTAGCGGAAACCGTTATACCTTGACCTGTAGCACTGGCGCCGAATGTGATAGCACCATTGTTGGCGGTAGTAGCTATAGCTAATGTGCCAGAGGAGGTAAGAGTGGATGTGGTTGTAAGGCTGTTATCCGTGCTTACAGATAATGAAGAGAACGTAGAGCCGCCAGAGGCAAGACTTAGGGCACCGGCGCCACTATTTACAACAGTGGCACTGCCGTTTGTATTTAGAGTGAGGCTAGGAGTAGAAGTATTGATAGGAGTAAAGTTAGTGCCAATAGCTCCGAAGCCGGAAGCAAGTGATATTGAACTGCTTCCACTCAAAGTGCCCGCTGTTTGAAAAATATTGCCAAACCCAGTAGCTGAGACTGTGACTGCAGTACCAGAAGCACT
>Ga0116230_10006486_pt1 | contig 11539 bp, 5 predicted proteins | sample S1TSphfallax_3_FD_88678 | JGI IMG/M metagenome (GOLD analysis project Ga0116230, IMG submission 88678) | Host-associated microbial communities from peat moss isolated from Minnesota, USA - S1T2_Fd - Sphagnum fallax MG | ecosystem: Host-associated > Plants > Peat moss > Unclassified | place: USA...
ATTTTCAACAACTTGGAAGTTGGCAATATGTGATCATTGAAACATCACATCAAAAGACGTGGGGCCTAAAATGTGTGCCATGATAGGGGTGGACTTAGGATGGATGGGAGAACGTATTTTGTGTCATCACTATTATATGCAATGATCACCCAAACTATGTCATTTTCTTGACGAGATTAAATGACATAACCTTCCATTGATGACCACACACTCCTACTGTTGGTGACCAAAATGTGTTTGTTGAACATGAATTCTTTTCTTAGATGGTGAATCTACCACTGTAGACCTTAATATCATGGAATGGACTCACCCTTTCCCATTGCATCGGGTGCATGGGTGTATAGCCTAGCTCACCTATATTGCTATTACCTTGTTTGGAGAGGATTTGCCTTTTAATTCTTTTAATTCTGGGGTTGTTTGGGGATAGGTTTCTGTTGCTGCGCTAAATTTGCTTTATTGCAAATAGAGGAAAAACTGAAATTGTGCCTGACATACCCATTTACTGCATTCCAAATTCCAACGACCAATTAGTAGCCTACAAAGTTTTCATCTTGTATGGGGTACCAAATGAAGTGGTGAATGTGGAATATTGAATCCCAGGTCCAACAATTCTATGCATGGGGCCAATTGCTGACATTCAAGGCAGTATTAATTCGTGCTGACCCCACCAGAGCCCCCCAGATCATGCATTCTAGGACTATGATTGGACAACTACCTATACTTGATGTGAGAGTTCTGTTTATTCCTCCCCCACACTTAGGGGACTTGTCTCCCTCGTGAGTACCAGGTAGGTCACCCTCCCCTTCTGAATGCATGTAACCAAAAAAAGAGGGGTAAGACATTTCAACATGACATCGACACTACTTCCATGAACAACCTGATTATACACTAGTTGTCTTCTTTCACCATTCAACAACATAAATGTGAAACATATTACAGTCTACCAGGGTTTGATTTCTTGAAATGTTCATGAACTCACTTAAGAAATCTACCTTATCTAAGCATGAAACCACACAATTGGGATCTGATCACTTGGATTGGTACCCTCTGTGTTCAAGGGGCCTCTTGAGATTTATCCCCATCCCCATGCATATGCATAATACTAGTTGCCACAATTTCACTCTCAGATCACTACTCTCTCCATATCCCAATCATCTCATCCCCAATCACTAATCCACTCAACAAATTCCAAGGAAATGTAAGGCCAAAGCCACCAAAGAATAAGGTCAACCTCTTTTGATGCCACTTCTTTTGTAATGTAAAACATTCTGCTCTTAATGGATTGATACAATTTTTTACAAATCTTACTTGCCTCAAGGATACCTAGACCTAATCATAGTCCAAGTTTCGTGCATGTCATCCCAAAATCTCACACTATTGCAATTTAATCCACAGACAATGTAATATCATTTCTTCACACTACATGCACCCATTTAAGTTCAGGCCACCTTGAATTGGCATCACTTCTAGACATCAATTCCTCATAAATGTGGCTAGATTGATGCATTGTTGACCTAGATTAACTAGTAGAATGCAACGAAAGTAGATTCCAATAATACTTCATAAGGAACTGGGTTCAACAACCTCTCTTAACCAACACAATCATAGAAATCTACCATTAACAAGCATCCTCCTAGGTTCTTGTAATTCCAAATTTCTATATTGTATCTCTAGAAAATCATCACTAGCTTTTGCTTTGCTTGCTCAATTAATCCCTTCCAACCAAAATTCAACAACCTTATCCAACTTTCATGCACACCCAACATGAACAAAACATACACTTATAATTCCACCAAGGTCTTTGTTGAGCTTCTCCAATCCATCACCTACAATCCATCATGGCAATAAGTTTTTTTTAAAAACATAATAAATCAATGCCCTCTTCAATGGCAACCACATTTAACCACATATTCCACTTGAAATTCGTCCAAGCTTTAAAAATGCCTCCTTATTTTGAAGGCAACACATCACCAAAAACAAAAACAAGTGTCCCTTTATCTCACCAGAAACCAAAAAGATACATATGTTAGTGTGAATTTATAGCACACTAATGCTCAAAGCTACATACTTTTTGATGTATTATTATGCATTGTTATATTGTTTACAAATAAAGATAAAATAATATAACTACCTATAAAAATATGGTTTAACATTATCCCCTTCCTAATTTTGATATGTCCTTGTAAGCCATTTGTTAAGAGTGAAAAATCAAGATTTGAAATGTTTACCTATTTTATTTAAATTATAGATTTGAAAATGAGTGAAAATTTATACTTAAATAGTTTGTAAATCTATAACCTTAAATTTGTTTTTCATGTATTGTTTTTAGTGTAATATTCGATATTGTAAAGGACCAAAAACAAAAGCAATGGTATTTTGATCGCTTCACAAGTTGTTTTCATCATCTTCAAACTTAGTCCAGTGTATGCATGTGAACATATGTTTATTAAAATGTTATTACAACAGTAGTCCTATAGGTGATCATCTTTGTCCAATTATTGTAATCCATTCATATTTGAATGTAAAAAATCAATGCTAAAACTAACTAACTAGGCTAACTACAATGAAAAAAAAGGAAGTATTAAATAAAACAAATTTAGGGACAAATTCTTTTATTAAAGGTAATTCTTATCTAAAGTATTACAAATATAAAAATGGGTAACCTATTTTTGAAAAGCAATTAAAAAACTAAATGTATAAGTACTAATTATGAACAAAAATAGGCAATAGGTATGATATTTGGCTTTCAAATGATTTTTCAAGGAAAAAATACAATAAAGCTTGTCATTAGATTAGTGGATCATTAGAGATTTAAGATTAACTGTTTGAATAATAATGATAATAAAAAGGCTATCTCTACAAAAAATAAAATACACAATGATTGAATGTAAATTGCATTTGTTACAACATTAGAATATAACTTATTGAAATTTCTTCAACAAGCATTTCTTTTGTTGTAAGAACTCCACGTGGTATCATCAAGTTGTAGAAATGTTTTTGGAAGCAAAGTATATTTGTAGAATCAATAAACATTGTTTGCTTTTAAAAAATATTCTAGTTGTTGATACTATCATATAATTGGAATGAAAAGAACAAAATTGATGATTGCTTTAAAAAAAGTCATTGATTGATTTGGAAAGTATAAATTTTGTGATTATTGGTTAATAAAATCATCATGACTCCTTTTGTCATGATGTTATTGAGAATGTTTTAGTAATTGATAGTTGGCAAGTAATTAACAATTAAAAATACCATCATGAATGTGAAATAAATGTATTGTTGAAAACAATTGGTGCAAACAATACGATACTTGGAGCTACTTAAAGAAACGATCAAACTATTATGCCTCAATAATCCAAGAGCAATAAAGAAACATGAAGTGATTTGTAATATCAATTGAATATATAAATTAAATTTTTGAATGGTCAACAAACAATAAGTTGCAAGACATTGACAAAAAATATTAGGTGCTTAGAAATGTCGAAATGTTGTTCATGATATAAATAGAAGATCTAATTTATCACAAAAGAGGTTAAGAATGGACAACAATAGACAAAATGGTTATGAGAGGAAAATTGGTTGTTGTAAACACATGTGGAATACAAGAATGGTGAGTGCAATGAAGGTGTGAAAAAAAAAATCATGGCAACAAAATGATTGTTGCAAATGTGATTGGAAACACATAAGTGGTGTTTAACTAATCTAAAACACATTGGTGATATTTTCATTGAAATAAGTTGTGAAAATAACAAATAAAAAAAATGAAACAAACTTGTTAATCAAATAAGCTTTTCAAGGGAACCAAGTCAAAAAAAAAAAAGATTGTTGACACTAGAGTTCCAGGAGCTTAAAATATTCTAATTAATGTATTATGTAAATCGTGTATGGTAGAAAAATATTCAAAGCAATGTGGTTATTGAAAATAACCACTTATTTGTTGATGTTAAATATCGGCAATAAAATTTGTATTACACTTGATTGCACTATTATAAATTGTCTAAAAACAAAAACATAGATTACAATATCATACACATCATGTAAATAAATTCCATGGTCTTTTCAATACATGTAGTGTGTGTATGATTTTACCGAAAATTCTCAACAAATGATTTAGAATATGTACAAATTGAAAGAAAAATATTTAATGTTACAAAAAAATGAACAAGATGTTTTGTTAATTATAGCAAAACATTGTAGATGATTGATCATGAAATGTACACTAATTTTTGTTGCACCTAAAATACATCTCCAATTTGTAGGATTCATTATCTTTCATTAATTTGACTATAATTATAATAATTCAAAAAATTTGAAAGAACTATCTAAATGCCTAAGATTTTAAATCCTTGGAATAGTTTAAAATAAACAATGTATAATCCCTAAGTATTGGTGAGATCGAAATTCTAGAAGTGATTCTAGAAGTGATTCAAGAATATTCACAAATTTCCCAACTCAAAATAAAAGTAGAATGCCCATAGATCTAACACCAAAATTATTTTTAAGAGATTCAAATATCAAATCCACATAATGGTTGCCAATGTTAGTGTGAATTTTTAACACACTATAATTCAAAACTACATCTTATTGATGTATTGCACTGAATGTTTAAAATTGTACAAGAAACAAATATTTGTAATGTTTTAGGTTTTTGACTTTATTAATCAATACTAATAACCTAACATTAATAAATTCAAATATTAATTAACTAGTAATATATTAATTGGTAGTTATTTATTATACTAAAAAAGTAAGACACTAATTACTTCCTATAAAGGTAAAATAATATAATTACTTATAAATTAAAAACACAGGTTAACAACATCAAAAGAGGCAACACACCCCTCCCCACATTTGAAAATCCATCATCCAAAATTAGTGATATCCACCACTTGAATAGTTCCAAAAACACACATGTTGCCCCATAGGTTGTGTTTGCTTCCATGATAATAAGTTGAAAATCACCGCTCCAAGCTCTTGTAAACCATGTTTTCTCCCACCCTTTCAAGATCATTGTTTCTTTGTTTTTCATTTTTTTCCACGCATTGTGTAACCACTCACATATGCATGGTTTTAGACTATTCATTTTGAAGTCAACATTTAGCTATTTGTCGTTTCAATTGTTCTTTGATGACCTTTGCTATTTAATTGTTGAATTGCATTTTGAATGCATGCTTGAGTGGGCATTTCAATATGACATCAGCTAGTTATAAAACATTGGTACAATTTGCTAATATAAAAATAACCAAAATGTTTGGATGTTTGTCTTTTATCCAACCCAATTTTTTAAGAAATTTTATGTACATTCCAACAATATAACAATCAAATCATTTGTTTATAGTCCAAGTGATTCAATTTGAGCTTGGCGGTAACGCACCATGACAATTTCCATAAAATGCTTGGTCGATTCAAGGTTTGACCATATGCATTGTCTTGCTACATGTATTAAATGTATGTTAGTTTCATCACTATTGACAACAAGTGAAGATGGAATGTTATAGGCCTTGGCTAGGTGAACAACATGATAAGCCATGAAATTTCCTTGTTCTTTTCAATCTAATGGAAGTTTGCTAGCTTATGTAATACTAACCCTAAAATTCCAATTCATGTAATGTTTTACATGAATTAAAGAGTCCATTCTTGAATAACTTTAAACCCACCAGCTTTGTTGTCATAGAGTACATCAAAGGCCAATGATTCAATCATTCCACAAATTATGGGTTGGACTATGGAAGTTGCTAGGAGCTGATTTGCCTCCCTCATCTTTTGCAACATTGTTACAATTGAATATCTCAATATTGGATGATTTTCAAGTATAGGTAAATTTTGCTTCCTAGTTTCAACTTGTGTGCCTAATTTATTTACATGGACATACTTGATTTTAATTTTTCTTTTATCTATAAACCAATCATAAATTAGGTTGGTTCTTCCAAGTTTTTTATAAGGATTAGAACATCTTAGTTTCCTATAAGCAATTTTCAAGAAATGGAGGGCATTAATTCTACTAGCATGGTATTTCTTGATTGTTGCCATAATGGGTGGCCACAAATATTGTTGAAACTGATTGACATATGTCCCACACTTATGCACATGTGATTTATTTCTTGTTTGTTCTTCATTTGACTCTTATTCAAGATCTCTTGGTTTGCTTGTAGAGTCATTTTGAATTTCTTGGGTTGGGTAATTGGACATTTTTACATTATGCACTTGGTATTTCTCTTTTGTGTAGCTTTTCCCAACAATTCAACTTCATGTTCTAAAACACTTTAGTGCTCATCTCTTGTGATGGGCTTGAATAACCATGTTAGTGTTTTCTGTTGTTTTTGTTGGGTATTCATAGATACCAAACTATCATAATAGCCAACTTAGTTTTTTCAATAATTCTGCTCTTGAACATAGAAAACTCTCGAGCTAAAGTATGTTAAACAAAATACAAGATAACAATTTTTTTCATTTGCATACTCCTTAATAGATACATGCACATTAAACTCTTAAATGAAAAATTTACTTGATGTAAACTAAGAAATAAATAGGTAGCAAGATTGTATTACAAATGATCTCTTTCCATTCTTTGTCTAATATCTTCACTCACACCCAAATAGAATAAGAACAAAGTGCTTTCAATGCAAACTTTTTTTTATAAATTCCTTCACCAAGAAAAGGTAGGTACCAAGAACACTCCTAAGTAAAAGAGTTCTTGAACAATCAATCTAGAATCCTAAAGATATGCCATGAACCCTAAACCAACAAATCTATCATAGAAAAATTGAAGTACCAACAAAAAAATCAAACAAAAAAGGATCAAGAAAAATGATTGAACTATGGTAATTTACAATATTGTCGAAATGCAAAAAAAATATTTAATTTTTTTTCAAAAATAAAAATAATTAAAACAAAAGTGTCAAATTGAAAACTTGAAAATTAATTACATTTTTGACAAAGGATTCAAATTGGCCAAGGTATTATGGTATCTTACAATCCCTATATTTTAAAAAACTATATGTCATAACACACTTTTCGAGTGCAACCTTTGTAAACATAGGTGCCAATTATCAAAATCCAGCACATTACAAGAAAAGGTGTCCTTGTAGACCAAGTGATTTCACTAAAGTTTGGGTTAATTCACTAGTCCCAATGAACATGACCTAATGGGGATGTAGTGAATTCATTAGTCTAGTGAATAGGGACTAGTAAATTGTGCGCCCACATTTTATAGCAGTGAGCAAGACACTATCCCAAAACAAAAAAATAATGTTATAAATTAGTGAAATTTCATTTTATTTTCAAAATTGAGAAAATTTTCTCCAAAAAAATAGGGGATATTCCCATTTTGATTTCTTTTGTTGCCAAATTGTAGAAATTTGGTAAACAAAAAATCACTAATTACAATATGTGCTCAATGGCACATGCTACGCTAATGGAGGATGAAAATTATTTTAATGTTGGATTATTTTAGAATGTCAAAGATTTAAAAATAGTTTTTCAAACATAATTATCAATAATGTTTATTGACCTACTTGCCCATGCAGATTGAAAAAATAAAATTCATTGATTATATTTTATCCAATGACAAATATGAATCATGGCAATGTTTTTTTTCCTATGACATGCATTTATCAAATTGATAAATTGAATAGTATTAATTATAATATTTGGTCAATTGAATTATAAATGTTATTGATGAGAAATGAAATTTGGGGAGTGGTAGGTTTAAATTAAATCCAAGGGCATCAAATAGTGCTTTGCATATGGCTTGGAAGTTGAAAGACTCTAAGGCATAAGTTGACATAATTTTTCATTGCAATGGTTAACAAATATAAATAATGAGACAAATAAAATAATGTGGAAAAATCACAATATGAACACACAAATATGGCATCTAAAGTTGCCATTCATAAAAGGTTAACCCAACTGCATTATTAGAAACCTAATCACCAATTGAGTTTCTAGAAAAATGGTATGGACTTCTAGATTAAGTCATAGTGGCTAACTTAGTCATTGCAAAAGATAAACAAATAATGTTTCTTCTTACAACATTACCCCTTTCATGGAGGTTGTTTGTAAATACACAACATATAGTGTAACAAATCAAACTTTAAATGGCCTCATTGGTAAAATTTACAAGAATTAAAATTGAGGGAAAAAGATGATGTACAACCATCATCTGGTAAGCTTTTTGCTTTATTTGGAAATCATAAGCCCAAATTCCAAAGGAAGTTCAAACATATCACAAACCTTCCCAATACAATGCTAATACTACATGAACCCTAAATTCTACATCAAGATAAAACTTGTCATTATTGTGGGAAAAAATAATATTACACTAGATTGTGAACAAAAAAGAAGAAAATAGAGCCAATGGAATAATAGAATAGTAAAACCTAATATTTTTTCAAATAAAGTGCATAATTTAATAAAGTTAATATAGTTGTTGAACCATTGTAACTAAATTTTGCAATTGTTGATCAAAAACTCAATATAGTTGAAAATGCATGGTTCTTTGACACTAGAGCAACACAACAAATGAATCCACACAAAGAATGGTTAAATTAATATAAGTTATTGGATCAACCATTAACTATGTACTTGGGGGATGGCTAACAACATCAAGTTGTAGGGCATTGGAATTGTAACTATTCATTGATTTTAGGTCACATTACAATTGTATGTGATGTGACCCATGTACTTGCATTGGCAAAAAATCTCATTTTAGTATAACATAAAGCAACAAAGCAAGGACAAAATAATACATTCTTTGTCCATGTTCATTGTGTTTAAAATTTATTTACAAAAGTGGAAATAATAATAATTAAATATAGGTAAAATAGATCATTGTATCGAATTGGAGTGGGGCTCAAACTAAACTATATGATTAATTGTTGCTATGGTGGCCATATCTAATAATAACTCCTTTTTAGTAATGTGACATCATAGACTAGGTCATTTACATTATGAAGTAATAATCAAAGAAATGATAAATTCCAATATGGTCATTGGATTGCCTAATGCAATAAAACCAACTCCACAATGTGTAAAGTGTATCCTAGGAAAAAAAAACCTTGCATGTTTCCCTAATAACCTTGGTTCTAAATCATAAGAAATTTTAGATTTGGTTTATATAGACTTGTGTGACCCCCATGCAAATACAAATCAAATTATGGTGGTGTTAAATATTTTGTTATTTTGATTAATGAATGTTCACATTATATTGTGATCTATTTCTTGCACAAGAAGTTAGATGTGTTTAAGAAATTTAAAGTGTACAAGGCAATGGTTTAAACCAAAACAAGCAAGAAGTTGAAGACACATCACTCTAACAATGGTGGTGAATTTACGTCAAAAGGGTTTTCCAACCTTTTTGAGGTCCATGGAATATCCAAGCAATTGGCTAACCTTTATACCTCACAATAGAATGGTGTTGATGAACATAAAAACAAAACAATTGGTGAATCACCATATAGTATGTTAGAAATTACAAAATTGCTTTAGTCATTTTGGGGTGAAGATTTATATACAACATGTTATGTGCAAAATAGATCATTTACCTTTACAATGCTTAGAAAGACCCCTTATGAATGTTGAACAAGTAGAAAACCATATATCACCCATTTTTGTATATTTGGTTGTGTTGATTATGAACATATACTTGGAGAAAAATGTTAAAAACTTGATGTTCAATTTGTTAATTTTTTTTTATAGGATATGGTGAACATGATGGAGTAAAAGGTTACTATTTATATAATACAGTCGCTTGAAAAAAATTGTTAAGTAGAAATGTCATTTTTGATGAAAATCTTGTATTGTCCAATGTGGTTCATGGTTCTATTGTAACCCAACCATCAATAATATAACCATTATTGGCTCCTCCTCAAAATAACTAGGCTAGTATATATATAAAGGGTGAAATAAACATTCCATAAAATAATCATGTCCATGCACTACCACCATAACCACATATTCATCCACTAAACACCCAAATATGACCAATGGTCCTTTCAAATACATTTCAACCTCAATTTGAAATTCAATCCCATATTGAAAATTCATGTAATGCCTTTCCCATTTACCCTTCTTCACAATTTGATAGTCACTAAAAACCATTTTGAAGGTGGTCAGATTATACCACTAAAAGTAAATACAAAGTTTGTAGATATGGATTTTACATATCCTATATCTAGTTTCTTTGCCTAAACAAATGAATTGACATCTTACAAAAATGTTTTGACTCAACCCGACTTTTCAAATTGAAACCCACTATGGATTTTGAGTATAATTCATTTCTCCATGATTAAAAATGGATCTTGATTCCTCACCTTTTGGATTGGTCCATTGTTGGGTGTAAGTGGGTATATAACCACAAATGTAAAGTTGATGGGACATTAGATAGATATAAAACTAGGTTTGTGACTAAAGGTTTCATTCAATTTAAAACGATTGACTATAATGAAACATTTTCCCCTATGGTCAAAATTATTTCATTATGAATTTTATTTGTTTTGGCCACTATTCATGATTATCATGTCCATCAACTTGATCTCCAAACTACATTTTACATGGTCATTCAGATGAAAAAATATGGAACAATCCTTTCGTTACATGCCTTTACCAAATGAAAATAAAGTTTGTAAGCTTTTGAAAACTATTTATGGATTGAAATAGAGTCCAAGACTTTGGTATGCACATTTTAATATTCATCTACTTAAATTAGGTTACCAAAAATGTGCACATGATACAAATGTATATATTGGGCAAATGAATAATAAGACATTTGTGGTCTTAGGATTATATGAGCATTGTAAAGTTGAATGAAATGAAAAATTTGCAGTGATTGATAAAAGGGATGTTTCATGTTGTCTTGCAATTCAAATAATCTGAAACCACTTTACTAAATCCATCTAGCTATCACAAGAAAATTATATTTTGGTCATCCTTGCAAAATTTAACATGGTTAATTATAAACCAATTAGTACCCACATGCCATTAAGGGTTAAACTAACCAAAAAACATGAGCTCATTTTTTTCTATTGATTATAATGCCATGAAAGAAGTTATCTATGCTAGTGTTATAAGGCATCTAACTTATTAAACAATGACAACACAAACATATATATCAGACTTGATGGGCCATTGTGCTCAATTTATGTCCAACCCTAACTTAAGTCATTGGAGTATTATAAAAAAAACCTTTCTTTATTTACAATTTATTTGAGTCATAGGGTCAATGACCTATTTTTCTTCTAACGATTTATGGTTGCAAGGTTATACCAATGTGGATTGGATTGGTGATGTTGATGCGTGGAAATCCACATCCGATTATATTTTTCTCGCTTGGAGGTAGGGCCATCTCTTAGCAATGCCACAAGCAAATGAATGTGGCTTTGTCTTCAATAGAGAATAGATGTATTGTAGCTTTTGGATCAAATGGCAGATCAATTACAATAGGAGATGAGATGCCCTGATGGATGAATAATTACAAGCAAAAGATGAAAGTAAGTGGATATCATGCTGGAGTAGGATGATATCTGCGGGGTCTTTTTCCATG
>Ga0116230_10006487_pt1 | contig 11539 bp, 7 predicted proteins | sample S1TSphfallax_3_FD_88678 | JGI IMG/M metagenome (GOLD analysis project Ga0116230, IMG submission 88678) | Host-associated microbial communities from peat moss isolated from Minnesota, USA - S1T2_Fd - Sphagnum fallax MG | ecosystem: Host-associated > Plants > Peat moss > Unclassified | place: USA...
AGATATTGGAAAATAAAATGGAAATAATGAATTTCCACTCCCCATTTCCAGGACTTTTTCATATGCAACTTGCAAATGCCATGTGAACATCTTATCTTGTGTCCATCAACATAGGGGCTGTGAAAAAAGGTATCAGCGCCAAAGCCAGTGCCAGAGCCGGGGGTTTGTGGGTAGAGAAATGTGGATCAAGGAATCAAAAGCCTGGTCTGTGGCCAGTATTGAAATAGTGGGTGGGTGGCCTATCCCCAGTGGAGCATGACTTCATGCTCTCCAAGCATATTGGCAATACTCATTTCCTCAACTCTTGATTAGGAATTTTTTGCCCAACAAATTTGTTGTTTCTTTATGTTTCTTGCAAATTTGGACTGTTTCTCCTCAAAATATGGCAATTTTTGGGGAAAGAAATTCCTGAAACGCCATTTGCAAAATTTGCACATGATTTCGTTTTGAGGTTGTGGTTCAAAAAAATTGCCAAAAATAAAATAAAATACCATCGTACTGAAAGTGCTCTATTATTCATAAATATAAAATATGCTCAGAATACACTAAGAAATTTCTCAAAATACTTTACATAATAAGAAATTTATCATGGGTCAAGCCATCCAAACTGACGCCAAGCAAGTTCTTTGCTTACCCCTTAACCAAATTGTTCAAGATCCAATGGATGAATCAGCATGGTTCCTTCTCCTCTAGTTGTTACATCAATGTTTGTGTTATACTTAAGGAGGTAGTTCAAGTCAATGAGAAAATTTTGCTCGCTTTAAAAAGTTTATGACAAACAATTGGTGCTTTTTTCAAAAGGAGTCTTATTGTGCCATACATGCTCCTCGTTCCCACCATTCATTCGATGATTCTTTGACCATTCGTCTTCATCAATATCTCATTTTGGGTAGAGCCAGAAAATACAATTGTGTTGGTAAAACTCTTCGGCCCATGATGTTAACTATTCCCTCAAAAGACACCACTATAGCTCTATGTCAATTGCACCCCTTCCATTAAACCATGTCCCTTCACTTATTTTCTACTATCAACCTAAGGATAGTTCTATCCTTGATAAGACTTTATTTGCATAGGCCCTGGTCACTACTTCCCATTGTCTTCACGTGGGTTATCTAAGATGGCATATGAACATCTTTTGAAATGTTTCATATTAAAGGACCCATCCTTAGGGATTATCAAAATTATTCCAAGTTGTTGCTTGTGACTTAGGAGTTAATTCAAACTTAATTAAGAGTTAACTGAAAATGAACAAAGAACTAACTTGAATTGAATTAAAAGTGAATTACAATTTAACTAAAAGCTAACTAAAAGTCATTTGACACTAAATTAAGAGTTGGGTACAATTTCATTACAAATCATGGATGAACATTCAAATCAATGAACCCCATGGCATTGCCATTTGTGATAACATCCATCATGACACATCCCTTGTAATGATAACTCCATTTTTTCAACATTTAAAACTCGCATTCACTTTTGTTTAGGTAATAGGGCGGGGCTATGGTCGATTGCTAGGCCACCTATTTGTTTGTTTCGCATTGCACATTTTACTTTCACTTCAATGTTGTGTTTCCATCTTGATTTGATTCAGCCTTCGGCATCTAATATTTTCACGTGTGAATGTGGACATAATTTAAACACATTTGGCATGCATCTAGCACATTGTCCAGTCAAAGGTTAGTGGATAGCCACACATGACGCCATCAAAAACATCATGTATGCCTTTGTTTGAAAAAGTGGGCACATTATATGGAGAAAATGGTGGGACACCCTTATGTCAAGAATTTCATTATAAACCAATGTCTACATGATTCATGAAAACCAAATCTTTGTTGTTAATGTGGTGGTTATTGACCCAACATGGGAGGGTGAACCCATGCTTGGGTGATACCATTAAGAACCACTTAAATGTAGTCAAATGTAACCATTGTTTGATGTTTCATTTTATTGAAAATGTAATTTAATTTTGTGTTAAAATTATAAGATTTATTTATATTATAACATTCCTAATATATCATGGGAACTTGTGATTAAATTTGAAATTAATCAAATGAATAAAAAATATGAAAGAACATTAATAAAACATTGTAACCAATGTTTTTAGATAGTAAAATGACATGTTTAATAATTTGAATTTTTTTCCAAATGACATATTTTTGAAAATTTTTGAATGTAAACCTCATCGAAGTATTATAGAAAAACTTATTATGATTTTTCAAGTTTTAAAAAAATAATTTTGTGGAATATTTCAAAACTAAAGTAGTCCAAAGGCGCAAGTGCAACTCATGTTATCGTGTTTGCACCCACCTCAAAGAATGGTTAAGGAACCAAAAATAGTTAAATCATTTTCTTAAGCCCTCTTCGTTAAATGTTTTCACAACTGCAAATTATTAGTTTTTCATGTTTATCAATTGCATGTTTTAACATATGGCTTGAAGTTTATTTGGGAATTTTAAAAAGTAAAAAAATTGAAAATTATATATTCCTAATTAAAATGGCCCCTTTAAAAATGATAGCCTCAACTTTGGAAATTCATAACTAAATTATATTTAATGAATTAATTACCAAATAAAAACTTAAAAATAAAATGACTTCGAAATTACCTTAGGAAAAAAATTTCAAATCATGTTTCAAATTTGTGTTCTTGACCAAAAAGTTGAAGAAGAAAAACCAACTCATTTTTGTAAACACAATGATTAGGAACGTCAAAATATTTTTCATATTATTGGGTTTTCAAAATTTATTGAAGCTAATAAAGTTATTCGTTAAAAATATGAAAATGTTCATTTAAATGTTTCTTACGATTTTTCAAAATTCAATAGGTCCATGAAAATCAAATGTGACATTCTTAGTTGTACCACTTAAGGATGGGCTTGCTTGGGAGATGCGGTTACGTGTGTCATTAATTGCAAATAGATGCAGCTATGGAATTCAACACCATTGTTAAGATCTACTAGTATAAAAGGTTTTATGAAAGGCACCATTTTATTTTAATGGCCATGGAAGTGTATGGCACACCCAAGAATGATATGGACCATTTCATTAGGGAGTGTGCTTGTCTTTTCCACAATAGATGATTGGGAGGTCATTTATCTTTGTCTTTTTGCATTCAGTTTTTCAAGTAGCATGTTAATATTGTTTTTCAATTTGCTTTAACCTTGCTATAGAAAAGAAAATTACGTTGGTGGGAGATGTTTGTTTTAAACCTCCTATTACTATTAAATCTCACAATTTCCATGTAAGTGACATTAAAAGGGCTATGAGTGAAATAACTTCTTACATGAAACGGACTAGCTTTCTCCCTTGTTTTCTTCTTGCAAACTACATGTCTTTTGGCCTTTCTTTGGCCTTCCTTTTTGTTTTTCATGTCATGGTTCCGGCCATTAGTGTTTTTTGCATTTTTTGTTTTTTAAAATATTTTTTTAATAATAAAGTTCATTAATGAAATTATATTGTTGGAAACATGGAAAGAATGGAAATGATTAATTTCTATACCCCATTGCTATTTGATATGCAACCTTTTATTTTATGTGCATTAACGCAAGGCTATTCAACGCCAAAACAAGCAATCTACTATAGGTTTTTTTTTTTCAATTTTGTGGATTTGAAGCTTCAAGGAAAAAAAAAAAATTAATCATTTTTTTCGAATTTAATGAAGGCAATCTTGATATTTTTAGACCTAAGGTGCATGAAATATTGATTTTTGAATTGCTTTTCATCATTGGAAACTCAACTAAATTGCCAAAAATGGTTTTGGAAGTAAAATTGAATTAGCTAATGATTTCACATTGGGGCCAATAGCATGTGCTACACTATTCAATTGAATTAATAAAAAACCACCCTCTTATTAAACTCAATGAGCTTCATATTGTTGTGCATTATGAATGATGATCAACTAATGAAAACAATGAATTGATTTTGTGAAAATTAAGTTCCATTTGAACAAAAATATTGAATGACATTGCATGCAACTTGAATGAAATTGAATTCAAATTTATTCAAAGAAAAATGGAATGCAAATTGGTGCAAAAGATATTCAAAATTAGCTTGTGACTAAGGTAGAATCGTTCATCATTCAACATGTATTTATCACCAAACACTTTCCAATATTTTCCTTATTCTTTAACCAAATTGAGCCATTTTTGTGTCATTGGACACACAAACTACAAGACTGGAAATGTTCTTTGAGTGTCCAAAGTAAATGAGCAATGCAGAAGACTGAAGAAGACAATGAATAATTGTTTGTTTTAAAAAAACTTGAAAGAGCTGTATATCTCATATCTTCCTCATCTTTAGTTTGTTTTGAGTGATTTAAAACATGATCAGTGCATCAACCAAGACTTTACAAAAATTATTTTTATTCCAGTGACAAGGATGCAATGACCAAAGATTTAAGCTAGAAATCTGAATCTGTTTAATTCACCCAAAACCAAACATTGAAACCCCTTACACCAAATATCCCATATCTTCCTCATTGTTTTATCAAATTGAGCAATTTTTGTGGCATTGGAAGTGCTAGGTGCAGGGTTACAATGTCCTTTGAACTTCAGAAGTAGAAAAACAATGTGTGAAAGAGTAAACCTTCTTTGAGTTTTTAAATGTTCACTCATTGACCTATCTACTTGGTGAAAAAAATTCGAAAAAAAAAAGTCCAAAAAGCATCTTTTCAAGTAAATTGGTTACGAAATTATAATTTAAAATTGTTATTCAAAAGAACAAGGACAAATTTTTTTTCCAGGAGTTAGAAGCATTTGTTAGACCCCTTAGAATGACAACAAAATAAAATGGCTCTCACTTCACCCAAAGAAAGAAATTCTAAACCAAAAACATGACAAACTTTATAGCAAGAGAAGAAGACAACTCTCTGATGCAAAACCTCTTTTAAACAAGGACTCAAGACCCCTTTGAAGGACAAATAGAGCTTCAATTTTAAGCCACCTGCTCCATGCAAAAATAGAAATAATTCTGAATGAAAATCATGGGAAACCTCATCTACATCTTTTCTACATTCTTATGTCAAAAGTGTTGGGTGCGTATTTGGAAAATTTGGATATCCTGACCGGATATCACTTTGGATATCAATTGTAAAAAAGTTTGGATATCAAAAATTGTGATATTTGAGATGATATCTTTATGCCTGGATCTCATAATTATGAGAATCAGTCATATAATATTCAGAGGGGTAAAAGAATTTGAAAACTTTGATATCTAATTAGAATAGTAGATCCTTGCCCAGATATGAATATGAGCATGGGGGATTTAATTTTAACCTGTTAGAAAAAAGGAAAAAAAAAAGGTCACTGTTGCCCTCATGAACTTTTGGACTTGTAATTTTATGTTGATGTATATTTTGTTATCTGGAATGTTTCGATATCTAATGGATATTAGTGTTAGCGGATATCTGCCATATTGAAATCTAACATTAAATACATTTTTTAATATCCTGATGAAAAAAGAAAAAGAAAAATAATAATCAGAACTGGCTGGGTGGATAACAATTTGACGGATAACTGAAATTGGTGGTTATTGAAAAAAAATTATATCCCTCTAACACTAGCACCAGCCCTTGACATATAAATATGTTTGCTTGTAGCTATGTCACCACTAAAAATTTTGGTGAAGTTTCAGACCACAAAGACATACTCAGAAACTACAGGTTTATTACTCTCTACATGTGGATGAATCACGGAATTCAAAGTAATTATTCATTTTGAATGAGTTGGTTTTGATGACAGTATCCAAGACAAATTTTGTGCATAGCAAGAGCTTTTATATCACCCTCGGACACAATTCATCCATATTTTAATGTGGTAATGCATTTCATCTATTGCCATGGAGATGCTGTAAGTCTGAATAAAAGCAATAGCATTACTTTTTTAAATTGCCAGCATCTCGCAAAATTTACACTCGCTCTCCTAAGTCTTCTTAGTTTTTACCAACTTCATTATGAAGGTTCAGGTTCTAGAAGAATCTAGAAAAGCGAAGCCTACTCATCCACTCCTTGGACAGTAACAAAAACCAAACTTCATCCATGTTTTTCTATCATATTTATATGGTCTATTACACTTTTGTTCATCAGTTCTGCAGGACAAACTGGGTTTCGTTAATCAGCCTCGTTGTTTTTGGGGCGTTCCTCTTGGGTAGAGATGCAGTTCAGACTGGTTCTTTTGAGCAAAACGTACAAACACCATTTTTGCTCCATGAGTGCAGAAGAACCTGCTTGAATTATTTTGCTGTTCCCTATCTTTCAAGGTAGAGACATTGTGATGCACTCAGAAGGAAGGCGGGCAGAATTTGGTATCCTTACATTCAAGGGTCCTGTGGAGTGGATCACTGTAGAAACACTTCAAGCAGACTTGAAGGATCCAGTTAGGCTTCAACATGCTAATCACCATGTGCTTTAATTTAGTATGTGGAACATTTATCAATTTATGGATGTCATTTAAAGGGCAGAGCCATTATGTGACAAGCGGCTTGTTGACTCAGTTGCTTACTTATGCAGGTTATTTTGCTAGTCTCACAGCTTGCCCAATTCTTATTCGTGTGCTTCGTTCCTACACGCTCGAACCAAAGTACAAGCTCGTCTAGCAATGCCGGGTAATGGCGAGGAGGGGGAAATCAAAAAGACAGTGGCTCCCGTCCAGGATGAGGAAGAAGAGCCCGAAAAGCTGAGAATCCTCAGTATTGATGGCGGCGGGGTGCGAGGTGTTATACCTGCCACCATTCTCAAATATCTTGAAGAAGAACTACAGGTAAAATAAGTCTGGCCGCGCGTGGCCATCTAGCTCAGAAATAATGCAGAGTGGTGTTCATCCACCAACGCTTCCAAAATCACTGGCAATTGGTGTCTCCGAATCATAATCTGACTTGAGGATTCATTGCTGCAATATGTTACCTGAAGAGCGTCGAGCTATTCAGTTTGCGCATATGCTACAATATTTATATTGTGCTCAAAGGCTAATATTTAGCCAAGTCCTTGGGAATTTAAGTTAGTCGAGATTTTGGGATTGATCAGAGGATTTTTGCATCATCCATTTCTAGTAGCATGATGTTGAATCTAGCATACCGATAGTTAATGCAGAGCATTTTAAGGTTCAAATTCCATTAAGCGTGCAAAGCTACGATGATGTGACGCATAGCTAGCTGTAGATACTTGAAAGAAATTCCTAGAAGTTGCTTGAGCAGGAAATTGGGAAAAAACATTGCATCACTAGTTCTTATTGACGTTATGGAAGGTACTGCCTCTGAATTAATTCATGCTCGGCAATAGTGGGGTGTTCAGAACACTCATGAAGTCACGCTAACATTGGCACTTGGCAGATCTACACGGAGATTTCTTTCCTCTTTCGTGTGTCATAAGTTGCGAAGCTTTTCTTTCGGAATCTGACAGGGATCTGCTGTGACCGGGTTGTTGGCATGGTCGGGAATCTAGAGCATTAACGAAAGTCGACACAAACACACGGGCATAAGACTGGCGGACTACTTTGATCTGATCGTAGGAACCAGCACTGGAGGCCTCATCGCAGCCATGATCACCACCCCAGACCCAGACGATCCACAGGGACTCCCTTTCAGTGCACAAAGAGTCCTCGACTTTTATAAGACGGAAGCTGCCAAGATCTTCCCACCAGTCAGGTAAAACCTCTCGCAGACTCACCTCTAACTCATTTTTAGCAAGCATCAGGCCAAATTTTAGCCTTAGGCTTTCAGGATTCTTCCTGAGAAGTGGAGAACTGGGTTCCGTGGCTCTCTAATATCCAGAAAGTTTGGGGGCCTTGCAAATCCTCAGGGCAAGAAATTGGCAACCCAATTTGCACTCTGACTATGGTCGCTAGAAGATATCCATATGGCCAAATCCACAAGTGCGTACTTCACTAGTGGGCGTGAAGATCAGAGACTGTAAGCTGTGTTCACCAAGATTAACAGCCACCAGCCTCACATCATTTGCTCACTAATATAGTTCACAGAATTCTCAATATGCTGTTTGAGGGCATGTGATTGTAGGCGCAAAGTTCGCGACCTTTTGAAGAACGCTAAACATTTTTTTGAAGGGCCCAAGTATAAACCCAAAGAGCTGAATGAACTGCTTAAAAATTACTTCCGTGGTGGGAAACTGTCTGGAGCTCGTACTGCGGTGCTCATCCCATCTTTTGACATCAACCGCCAGCAACCAGTTTTCTTCTCCTCGTGGGAGGTACTATCGTACTACCTCTCCTTCTCATACTATTCAGACAGTCTTGTGCTCCCAGTACGATCATGACAAGTTCTAGATGTTTCAATTTACCATCTTGGGGCTGTCAGTTGTGAGGAGGATGATAGATATTACTGGGTCCCAGGTTAATAATGTCACAGAGCCTTCACGTACAACAGAAGCTATGTGCACAGTGACAAATCCTAACAAAATGTTTAGATTTGATGAAAAGCGAGTTTTCATGTGTTGATGCACAATCTGATGATGATGGACCTTGGGTTCCGATCGTGGAGCAGCCTAGATTCGAAAAGGCGTTGGTGAAGGATGTGTGTCTGGCTACAACGGCAGCTCCCACATTCTTGCCTCCTGTGTACTTCACCGTTCCGCCAAGCGAGGAGAACAAGGATCACACAAAGAAACGTCCTGAGACCGACGGGATACAAAAGTTCAACATGATTGATGGAGGAATGGCTGTCAACAATCCGGTTGGTTTCTCTCCAGACGGCCAACCAGGCCTATTTTCTTTAACTTTTTATCAATACGAGTCATTTTTGAAAACTTATTTAAGCATCGACTATCACAATCTGGGATGTCCAGCTTGGTCTTGAGCTTTGTATAGATCTAGATTATTTTCTCTTATGCTGATATAGACCCGGCGTTCACGATTTCTGTTCAGCGTTGCTTCTCTTGTTCTTCTTTTCATCATCATCCTCATCATCACCAAGTGCAAAAAGAATAGTAAAGCTTGAAGCTTTAGAACTGCTAAATTTCTCAAGCTCACATAGTACTCCTATTAATCGGTATTTTGGGCCAATGTGGTGCCAGACGTATGTGGGTATCACCCAAGCAATACAACATTCACTTGCCAATTCTGGAGATCGGGTCTGTATTTCGTCCTTCCTTGAGCGAATACGTCTTCTTTTCTTTTTTGAGGGTTGAATGTCTTCAAATGGGATTATGAGATCTCTGATAAGTGCCACATATCTAGTTTTTTAAGCTAGTCGGTGTTGTGGTACTTAACCCAGCTTGACCCATGTCTTTGCTTTTCCCACAGGTTTACTTCAAAAAACTTTTCGTGCTGTCACTGGGAACAGGGCAGCATCGAAAAGGCTACCTTGCAGAGAAAGCCAAAAAGTGGGGTGCGGAAAAATGGCTGAAACACCACAGTGATACACCCTTGATTAGCAGTCTGCAAAATGCGAGTGCAGATATGGTGGACTACAACCTCTCTATAATGTTCGGCGCTCATGAATCAGCACGAAATTATCTTCGAATCCAGGTGCCACTCCCGCTTTTGATTTCTGAGAACCACATTTTTCTCTCACTAGTCTATGTTTGTGGGTTGCCTTCTGCTTAAGCTTATTCAGTCACTTGTGTTTGCTTATGAGCTGCATTGACCTGTCGACTTGCACAGACCGACATCCCGCCGGATCAACCTGATTTGTGGAAACTAGATAACGCGAAAGCAGATAATTTGAATGCGCTAGAGGCATTGGGACAGCAACTCCTTGAAAAACGCGTCTCCAAACTCGACTTTAAGACTGGGGAACTTGTTACGGATCCGGATGTAAACAATAAGACCAAGTTCAGGGATGAACTTACGAGGTAGAATGAATATGAACACATCTCATGGATTTGTTTTGTTTCTGATCTCCACACAAGTAATTTGATAACCTTGTCTGTCATGAGTCATTACGTGCAGGCCCAGCGTTTTTCTCACGAAAGATTGCCAGATTCTTATAGTTTGTTGCAGTAACTTGCAGCCAAATATATAAAAAGACAAAGTAAAATTTTGTACTTTAATACGTGGTTTATAGCCAGATTTGGGTAAATTTTCCTATTGGCGATCGCCACTTTAGTAGCTGAATCTGCGTATGGAAGCTCAACACTTTGACTATCTCACAATTAGTAAAAAAAACACACTGCTTCAATGACTCACTTGGCCTATGTGAAGAAAGACACATAGTTAATGCACTTCTTGGCAGACATAAGGTCATTTTTATCTTTCTCTGTTGATGTTCAGTTGATCAATTTGTTTGAATGCTTGTGGACAGCTTTGCTCATGACCTATACAGCATGGGAGGTCCAAGTCGTTCTCGTTATCGTTTTCATGCCACTAGCTAGAGCTCCAGAGCAGGAAAGGAAAGCGTAAATCAAACGCCTGGAGACCGTACACCTGCAGCAGAAGAACATGCGGCCTGAAGAAATATGAAAACGGATTTCATTTTGGGGTTCATTTGACATGGCACATGTGGATTTCGTTTACAGGCAGAAGAGGGATTGTAAGCAAAATGATGTCGTCTTTCCTGTTGACTTACAGGAGACTCCATTCAGCATGCAAAGAATTGTAATAAAGCAAAGATCAGAGAGAAATGGAAATGGTTCAGGACTTGCTGATCAAGTCTGCTACCGAATATGCAGTCTATTACTAAACACACACTTGTGCTTTGCTTGGCACTGTACACTAATGTCAAAAAAAGGATAATTTTAATGATCCTTAGCACGCATTACATACATCTCAATCGATTAATATATTAAAAAATCAGGACAAGTCATGTAGCAAAATAATAGGGACAGCAGTGACTATCACGAGGCCTTCAGAGAAATCAGCTAAGTCCACAAAAATCAACGAGCTGTAGATACGCTTGACACCTCATTGCAATCTTAACATTTCCAAGGATGGCAAGCTGAAGGCACTGAAAGACTACAGTCAAGGATAAGGAGTTATGGCTGGAGTGGTGTTTTCTCAATTTTTGTTGTTTTGTAGGTGTGTGAGTTGTTGTCGTCTTTTGCACGCTTGGAGCGCGATGACAACATTGCTGAGTTGTGAAGCGTTTCCTGACTGGAAACAAAATTGTGTGGTGTGGAGTGTGCATGAAGATTAATAAGAGGGCAGCTAGTGAGCTTGAGGAATACGGCTTTTCCAGGGTAGGACTTTCAGATAGATGCTTGGACTAGGTAGAATGCATTCTGTAAAGTTGGAACCCTCTTAATTCCGCTGTACAGTGCTCTCAGCTCATCTGGAACTGCATATACCAAATTGAGATAAAAGAAGAGGTGGTGAGGAGGTGATGCCAGGATCAGGGGTCAGGTCCAATGTGAGGAGTGAGAAAGTGTGTAAGGAATCCAAGAGAGTCCTCTGGTTTGTGAGAAAAAATTCGACTGTCAGAACATGTGTGTGTGTGTCCATGACTGTCAGCAGATGCCATCTTTCGGTCTATGATAGAATATTCACAGTGCTGTAAACTTTCTCTAAATCAAAGTGGAGAATTAGGCCAGAGCTGCTAAGCAACCTCTAAGTATGTGTTCCCAAATGTATTTCATTCATGTTGAAACACTGCAGTAACC
>Ga0116230_10006489_pt1 | contig 11537 bp, 12 predicted proteins | sample S1TSphfallax_3_FD_88678 | JGI IMG/M metagenome (GOLD analysis project Ga0116230, IMG submission 88678) | Host-associated microbial communities from peat moss isolated from Minnesota, USA - S1T2_Fd - Sphagnum fallax MG | ecosystem: Host-associated > Plants > Peat moss > Unclassified | place...
GCTTGGAAAGACAAATTCAATAGCGCCGCAGCAGCCGTTCGAGATAGTCGGTCTCCTCACGCGTCCGGTTCGGATCGCTGAGCCTTCTCCGCAATTCATCGAGGACACGCTGGGCGCGCTGCACGGCTGGTGTTCCCATCGGATCGAAAGGTGAGTTGGCGCCAGGATTATGCGTCGAATTAGCGCGCGGCCGTCCCGCCGGATCGGCATCGCCCGAGTCCTCGGATTGCTGGGAAGAGCCCTCTCCCCCTTCCTCGCCGCCTTCGGCCTCACCCTGGCCTTGCTGCTGTTGCTTAAGCTGTTGAGCGAGCTTCTGCGCGCCTTTGCGGAGTGAGTCGAGCGCACGGCCTTGCGCATCGACAGCATCGTTCTCGCCCTCTTGACCTTCGCTGAGCGCTTTTTCGGCGTCTTGCATCGCGCTTTGCGCCTCATCAAGGCCTTGGCCGTCCTGCCCCATTTGTTTCAAGCGCTTCTGCAATTGATCGAGGCTTTGGCGCAAAGCCTGTTGACGCTGCTTAAGCTGCTCCATGCTTTCTTGAGTCTGCTGCCCGCCGCTATTACCTTGCTTGTTTTTCCCTTGGCCAGGGTTCATCTGTGCGTCTTCATCATCCTCGTCTGAATCTTGCGCGGCGCCCGGATTTGGCTGGCGGTTACGGCTGTTTTGCTGGCCTTGCTGCTGCCGCTGCCCGCGTGGCGAGGATCGCGGCTCGTCTTGATCGCTATCGTTGCCTTGGCTCTGCTTATACGTTTCGTCGCGGAGATCCTGCTGATCTTTGCTCATGCGGTCGAGATCGTTGAGCGCGCGGCTTGTTTCGCGTGAACGCTGATCCGTATTCCGCTTGTTCGCGGACTTAAGATTTTCGAGAATATTTTGAAGCTGGTCGAGCGCCTTTTGCGCATCGGCCATATTGCCGGACTTGGCCAAGTCCTGCATGCGGTCGAGCATGCTCTGCAGCTCCTTTGGGGTGACGCTCTTGTTTTGGCTTTGCCCGCGCTCGGGGTTACCGCGCTCGCTCGGGTCGCGCTGCGCAAGCTGATTGACGAACTTATCCATCGCAGCGCGCAGATTTTCCGTGAGTTTGCGGATTTCTTCAGGCGACGCATTGCGCTGAAGCGCGTCGCGCAATTTCTGTTCGGCATCGCGCATTTCGCGCTCCGCATCAGAGAGATCGCCATTTTCGATGCGAAGCGCCATGTCCCAAAGATAATCGGCAAGCGCGATGAGGTCTGCATCGGTTTTCGCCGCGGCCAATTGATCGCTTGCGATTCGTAAACCAAGATAAACGGACGCCTTGGTACCATAGGCTTCGGGCGCGATCATCAGTGCACTCAATGCCGTCTCAACTTGCGTTTTATCGTCAGGCTGCAAGAGAAGATTGCGCCGCTGTTCGGCCAGCGCGCGGGCGAGCGGATTGCTCAGAGGTTTGCGCGGCAGCGTGATTTCGGCAGGCTCACTTTTGCCTTCGTTGCCGCCTTCATCTTTTGCCGAAAGCGTCATGGTCACCCGTAATCCGGCCCAGGGATGGTCTGATAGATCGGCCGTGGTCTCCGCATCTCCGAGACCGCCTGCGCCCGGCGCCAAAGTCAGATCGGCATGTGGCGGATCGACGAGTGAGCGGCCGGCGATGGCAGTGCCATCGGGTGCTTTCGGATTGGAAAACGCGGCCGAGGCGCTGGTCACGCCATAATCATCTGCGAGGCGATAGGCGAGCGTGAGCGTCCCGCGCGCATTGGCTTTCGGGACTTCGGTCAAAGCAATGATGGGCGGCTGGTCGGCGATCGCATGGATTTCGAAGGTGCCCGCCAAGGCGCCAGCGTGATGCAAGGTGAGACCGGCATCGCCGCTCAATAAAAACCGGTGTTCGTCTTCGCCTTGTGTTTGATTAAGGCGTGCTGAATTTGCTGGTTTGCCGGGGCTTGCTTTCGCAGCTGAGGGTTTTGAACCATCACCATCCGCGATCGCGGCTTCTTTAAGTGCGCCATGCGTTTCTATCCCCGTCTCGCCTCCGGAAGACCGCACGATGATGGTGGAACCGGCTGGCGCTTCGATCACCTCTGGATGATCGGTGCTTTTGGTTTCAGGCGCACCAAGATTTAAAAGTACAGGCGCTTTGCCCGTATAGGGCGGCGGATCGATCCAGGCATCGAGCCGGTAGCTGCTGCCGGCGGTCCCCGCTCCCCGCCAGTCGAAGGCGGCTGCGACACGTGCATATTTTTCAGGCCCCGCCAGAAAAGCGCAGGCGATCAAGGCGACAAGCACGGCGGCGCGAAGGCCATAGCGATCGATTTCGACTACGCGCGGCGAGGGTCCGCCGCTGCGCAGTCTGCCAATGAACTGTGCTGCGCGGCGCTTGTGCAAAGCCCATAAAGCCTTGGTGACGGGATCGGTATCCGCATTGGCGAGCCTGTCGTCGAGCACCGAAGCTGGCCGGTGCGCGAAGCCTGAGGCTTGGTCGATGCGGTCCAGCGCATCCTTGCGGGACGGCAAGGTGATCCGGACCAAGCGCAGCAGTGAAAATCCGAAAAGAGCTGCGAGGCCCAGAACCAGGATAATCCGGGCTTCATGCGGCACTTCGAGCCAAAGACCGGCCCAGGAGAGGCAGAGAAAAATTCCAATGACGCACAGCGGAAAGACGAGCCTGCGCCAGATGCACTCGAAGGCGAGCGCCGCCCAGGCCAAAACCACCAGCCGCTCCAGGCGCTTGCTAGAGCCGGGGGAGGTGCTGGCCTCTGAAGAAGACGATGGGTCCAGTTTGGGCCTATCGGATGAATCCTGTCCGCTCAATCGCGTCACCTGTCATTCGATGCTGTCTTGGATCGCAGTCACGGGAGCGTCCCTGACTGATTGGAGACGCACTGCCTGATATAAGGCCAAGATCTGGAAAGTCTGCAAGTTTCCGGAATTATGCTCTACCGCAACCAAGCCGGAATTTTGTCCAGCGCGATCAAATCGTCAAAGCTTCCGCGCGGACGAACGATGGCTGAGTTGGCGCCAGAGACAAGGACTTCAGGCACGAGCAGGCGCGAATTATAGGTTCCGGCTTGAACGGCACCATAGGCGCCAGCCGACATGATCGCGAGCAGCGCGCCCGGCTCTGGCAGCGGCATGGACCTCTCAAGTGCGAGGTAATCGCCGGTCTCGCAGACAGGCCCGACGACATCGACGAGACTTTGCTCTTGCCGGTGCGGCGCCTCGCAGACGCCCAAAATATCGTGATGCGCGTCATACAGGGTTGGACGCACGAGATCGTTCATTGCTGCATCGACGATCACAAAGGTTCGCGCATCGCCCTTTTTAACAAAAAGCACAGTGGTCACGAGAATCCCGGCATTGCCAACGATCAGCCGCCCCGGCTCCAGGATCAGTTCGCAGCCGAATGCGTTGAAATGACGCTTCACGATCGCCGCGTAGCGATCTGGATGATAGCTCTCTGGATCGTCAACGGCGCGGTAGGGAATGCCAAGGCCGCCGCCAAGATCGATATGATTGATGTTCACGCCTTCAGCGCGCAGCGAGCGGACAAAATCAGCGACCAGCGCGAAGGCGGCATCAAACGGTGCGAGATCGGTGATCTGCGAGCCGATATGAATATCAATGCCCTCGATGCGGATGCCGGGCAGCTTTGAGGCTTCGATGTAGAGTGCATGGGCTCGCGCTAGAGGAATGCCGAATTTGTTTTCGGCCTTGCCCGTCGTGATCTTCGCATGGGTCTTGGCATCGACATCGGGATTGACCCGCAAAGCGACGGGCGCGGTCTGCCCCCGGCTCGCGGCGAGTGCCGAAAGCGCGTGAAGCTCCGGCTCCGACTCGACATTGAAACAAAGAATGCCTTCATCAAGCGCCAAGGCCATTTCGTGCAGAGTTTTGCCGACCCCTGAAAAGGTAATGCGCGTGCCAGGAACGCCAGCGGCCCGCGCCCGGCGCAATTCGCCTTCTGAGACGACATCCATGCCCGCGCCGCGATCGGCGAGAATTTTGAGAACGGCCTGATTGGAATTGGCCTTTAAAGCATAGCAGATGAGCGTCGGCAGATCTGCGAAAGCGGCTTTGAAGACGTCGTAATGGCGCGAGAGTGTCGCTGCCGAATAGCAATAAAAGGGTGTGCCCACCTCCGCCGCGAGGCGCGTGAGATCGACATCCTCGGCGTGCATTACGCCATTTCGCATCGAGAAATGGTGCATGGCTCAGAGCAGCGGATCGAGCACAAAAGGCTTTGGCGGTTTCGCCGCCGGTGCCGGTGTGCTGGCCGCCTGTGTTGCACCCTGCAATGTGGTTTGGGGTTGCGCTTCAGGGTTATTCGGATTGCGATCTCTGATGGTGTTGCCGCTATCCAGCGTGCCAGTGGTGAATTCGTTAATAAAGGGAGGCGCTTGATTATCTGAGACACCTGGCGGCGGCAGCGGTGCGCCATTCCGGCCGCAAGAGGCAAGCAAAAGCCCCAAGGCAATGGCACAAAGGCCATGCTTTACGTCTTTGAAAAAAATGGGCTTCACGCGATCGACTCCAGGATGCTTCACTCTACGCCGAGGCCCTTGGCAGGAAAAGGGTTTAAAAAGTTCCGCGCTTTACACGAGACGTTTCACAAAGGTTAGGAACAAACTCGACATCCATCCATGTCCTATCTATATTTCGACCAGTCAAATCAACCAATCGAATTGATTTCAGTCATGCGCGAAATCCAAGCTTCCGATGCCAAGACGCATCTGCCGCAATTGCTTGATGAGGTTGAGCGCGGCGTGACTATCATCATTACGCGCCATGGCCGTCCCATAGCGCGTCTTGTTCCTGAAGCTGAGCGGCGCCAAGAAGAAATCGATCGCGCTATTGAAGGCATTAAGGCCATCCGCCAGCGCACAGAGAAAACGACTCTCGATGAACTCCTATCCGCGCGGCACGAGGGTCATAAATACTGATGCCTTTCGTGCTCGATGCGTCAATCGCAGGATGCTGGGCCTTTGGGGATGAAGGTCATGCCGTGGCGGATTTGGCACTTGTGCGTATTCGGACAGAGGAAGCCATCGTCCCAAGCCTTTGGTGGTTCGAGGTCCGCAATATTCTCATTATCAACGAGCGCCGGGGCCGAATCTCCGAGGCGGATACATCCGTGTTTCTGCGCGAACTCTCCAGACTCAGGATAATGATCGATGGATCTTTCGAAGAGGCGCCTGTGATGACGCTGGCGCGCAAGCATACGCTGACGGTCTATGACGCGAGCTATTTGGAACTCGCACAACGCATGTCTTTCCCGCTCGCGAGCTTGGACAAGAGCCTCATCCGCGCGGCACGCGTTGAAAACATAAAGCTGCTTGAAGACGCGGCGTGAGTCTTTCACAAATGAATGTTGTCTGCTTGCCGCGCTAATCTTCCGTGATCAACCGATCGAGCAATTCGAGGTCGTCCAAAACCTCTTCATTTCCCATAAATCGCGAATATTCGACATGCCCGTCTTCGAAAACGTCGATTTCAAGCCGTTCGCCAACGAGTGAAAGGGTGATCATGACGGAATCATCTCTATCTCTCGAAAGAGTGAAGGCTGCGGAATTGAAGTGTTTTTCGATTTTCCGCAGCATATCGAACAATGGGTGGCCCATGGCGGCGCTCCACGATTAAGCCGTTGTGCTGGATTTCTCTTTCGCGAGCCGCGCCAGCCAGCGTTTGGCCTGAGCCCGGACATTTTTCGGGGCTGTGCCGCCATAGCTTGTCCGGCTTTTCACAGAATTTTCGACGCCGAGCACCTCATAAATCTCTTTTGTGATCCGCGGCTCGACGGCTTGCATCTCTTCAAGCGGCAGTTTTTCGAGGCCAATTTTGCGCTCCGAAGCCAAACCGACGAGGCGTCCGGTCACATGATGCGCGTCGCGGAAGGGCATTTTAAGCGTGCGCACCAGCCAATCGGCGAGATCTGTCGCCGTCGCATAGCCTGCGCCCGCGGCGGTTTTCATTTTCTTCAGATCGGGCTCCAAGTCGCGGACCATGCCGGCCATGGCCGCGATCGAGAGCGAAAGCGTCTGCAAAGCGTCGAAAGCGCCTTCCTTGTCTTCCTGCATATCTTTCGAATAGGCGAGCGGCAGGCCTTTCATCACGATGAGCAATCCCGTGAGCGCCCCGATGACGCGGCCGGCCTTGCCGCGCACCAGTTCCGCCGCGTCTGGGTTACGCTTTTGCGGCATGATCGAAGAGCCGGTCGAAAATTGATCGGATAGCTGCACGAAACCGAATTGCGCGGTCGTCCAAAGCACGATTTCCTCAGCGAAGCGCGACAGATGCGTGGCGCAGATCGCCGCATCGGCGAGCGGCTCCAGCACGAAATCGCGGTCGGCGACGGTATCGAGCGAATTGGCCGTCGGGCGGTCGAAGCCAAGTGCTTTGGCTGTTGCCTCTCGATCGATCGGAAAAGATGTGCCAGCGAGCGCGGCGGCGCCCAGCGGACATTCGTTCATCCGCCCCCTCGCATCATGAAAACGCGAACGGTCGCGGCCAAACATTTCCACATAGGCCAGAAGATGATGACCGAAGGTGACAGGCTGGGCCGATTGCAGATGAGTGAAGCCGGGCATCAGGCTTCCGGCATGATCCAGCGCCTTTTCGGCTAAGGCCTGCTGCAAATCCTTTAATTGCGCATCGAGATGATCGAGCGTGTCGCGGACCCAGAGCCGGAAATCCACGGCCACCTGATCGTTGCGCGAGCGCGCCATATGCAGGCGACCGGCAGCGGGGCCAATCAAAACCGCGAGCCGCGCCTCGATATTCATATGAATGTCTTCGAGTTCTGGCGAAAAGGTGAACGCACCGCTCTCGATTTCGCCGCGAATTTCGATTAAGCCGCGCGAGATCGCTTCGGCATCCTCGGGCGTCACGAGGCCGGTTGAGGCGAGCATCGCGACATGCGCGAGCGAACCCGCAATATCTTGCGCGGCCAGCTTATAATCAAAGCCGATGGAGGCGTTGATTTCCTGCATGATGGCGGCTGGTTTTTCGCTAAACCGTCCGCCCCACATCTTATTACTCATCGTGGCGCGCTCTTATTGTCTCGTGCTTGGCAAAGGCCCTATGTCCGAAGACCCAGTGAAATCCGTTTCCGGCCCGGCCGGGCCGAAATCCAGGCTTATCCCCGTTCTGGCGGTGGCGGCATTGATCGCCGCCCTGGCAGCCGTCCTATACGGGATTGGCAAGCCAGACAGCAAGGAAGCCGCCGCCACCGCTGCGAAATGCGCGGCCTCGCATGAATTGAGCGCGAAGCTGAAGCCGCTGGTCCATGGCGAAATCGCCGCTTTGAACCTCAATCCTGCGCCAGCGTCCCTGCCGGAACTTGACTTTAATGGTGCGGACGGATTGCCAACGAGCCTCTCGGCCTTCAAAGGAAAGCTGGTGCTCCTCAATCTCTGGGCGACTTGGTGTGTGCCTTGCCGCCAGGAAATGCCTTCGCTCGACCGGCTGGAAGGCGATTTGGGATCGGACGCTTTCCAGGTCGTCGCGGTCAATATTGACACCGCGCGGCTCGAAAAGGCGAAGAGCTTTTTCAATGAAATCGGAATCGAGAAGCTTGGCTTCTATGCCGACCCCAAGGCCGATGTGTTTCAGACTTTGAAGCAAAATGGCAAGGTTGTTGGCCTGCCGACGTCGATCCTGGTTGGCACGGATGGCTGCGAGATCGGCACAATGTCAGGCCCTGCCAAATGGGATTCGCCCGAGGCCGCTGCGCTGATTACAGCGGCGAAGTAAGCGTAAGCTCCGCCTTTGTCTTCCCCTAAATTCCGTTCCTGCGTTTCCGGCAGCCTTGTGTTCAATTTTGGAAGAATTGCAATACAATGCGAACAGGAGGCTATCATGGCGAACGCTCCCGAGACGCTGCGCACTGAAATCCGGACAGATCCCCTTCTCAAACGCTACCGTGCCGCGCTTGATGAAATCTACGGGACCCAGATCGACCGCGTTATCCTCTTTGGATCGCGCGCGCGCGGCGATGCTCGGCTTGATTCCGATTACGACATTGCTGTTTTCCTGAAATCGCTGCCAGACCGCTGGGAGGTTTTCCATCAACTCGCGAAGCTCGAGTTGGACTTTATCGATGAGACCAGCGCCGTTTTCGATGCGAAGCCATTTGCTGCTAAGTCTTATATCGAGCGGACCCCGTTGATGCACGACATCCGGAAGGATGGCCTCGACCTGTGACCCCGGAGGCCGTCTTCAGAACCGCGCTGCCGATGCTTCGAGACGCTTGCTGCGCAAGCTCCTCAGCATGAGGGGTGCGGGATCCAGAGCAGCCTCTTCCTGAGGAGCGGCGAAGCCGCGTCTCGAAGGATCGAGGACCGAAAGACCTTCGTCGCAAAACAAAAAAGCCCGCGATTGATCGCGGGCTTAAATGGATAGCCGTCCGGGGTAACCGAACCATTACGCCTTGGCGGGCGCCTTCGGCGGGGCCGGGATCTTATATTCGATGCCCTTGGCGGCGAGAGTCGAGACAAGCTCGCCAGACTGGAACATTTCCTTGACGATGTCATTGCCGCCGACAAACTCGCCCTTGATGTAGAGCTGGGGAATCGTGGGCCAGCTGGAGAAGTCCTTGATGCCCTGACGGATTTCGTCGTTTTCGAGGCAATTGACGTGCTCATAGTTTACGTCGAGGTAACCGAGCATCTGGACCATCGAGCCAGAAAAGCCGCATTGCGGGAAGTTCGGGGTGCCCTTCATGAACAAAACGACGTCGTTTTTGTCGATGATGGATTTGATAAGGTCGTTAACGCCAGACATATGGTGTCCTTTCAAAGGTTAAGGATGCTAAGCCCGATCAGCCGAATTTATTGCTGAGGTGCTTTGGGCGCGTAGGTCGTCAGCTGCAAAGCATGGAGCACGCCACCCATGTTTTGGCCAAGCGCCTTATAGACGATCTGATGCTGCTGGAGCTTGCTCTTGCCGGTGAACTCAGACGAGATCACGACAGCTGCCCAATGGTCCTTGTCTCCCACGAGATCGGTCATCTGAACCCGGGCATCCGGAATACCTTCTTTGATGAGCCGCTCGATTTCTGAGCCTTCCATTGCCATGAATATGTTCCTCGTCGTCGGACCGCCGCGAGGCGCCACGCGGCCAAATAAAATATCTAAGAGTGGATGCGCCCCATAAAATCAGGAAGCCAGGATTCGTGGCTCCGTCTCAGGTTACCCAACAATATGGCCGTGGCGGAGCCAATGGTCAACGCGTCCCCCCCGGTCAAACCGATGATTTTACAGGCAACGCCTGCCTGTTCGGATTCCAATAGGATAGCTTTTGCCTTATCCGGAGCCGCTGTGACAATATAGCGCGCCTGGTCTTCCCCAAAGAAATAGGCGTGCGCCGGCACCAAGGGGTCGATTTCGACGGTCGCGCCAATATTGCCGGCCAAGGCCATTTCAGCCAGGGCCACGGCGAAGCCCCCGTCTGAAATATCATGCGCCGCGGTCAGCGCCCGGTTGCGAATCAGGCCGCGGACGAAATCGCCATTGCGCTTTTCGGCGGCGAGATCGACCGGCGGCGGGGCGCCCTCCTCGCAGCCGCAAATCTCGCGCAGGTAGAGTGATTGTCCGAGCCAGCCGCGTGTTTCGCCAATCAGCAGGATCGAATCATTTGGCCGCATGAAGGCGATGTTCTGGGTCCGGCTTGCATCCTCAAGCGTTCCGACGCCGCCGATGGAAGGCGTTGGCAGAATATCCTGCCCTGCGCTCTCGTTATAAAGCGAGACATTCCCGGAAACGATCGGGAAATCGAGCGCCCGGCAGGCCTCTCCTATGCCGTCAAGACAGGCGATGAGCTGGCCCATAATCTCTGGCTTTTCGGGATTGCCGAAGTTGAGATTATCCGTCACCGCGCGGGGCAGGGCGCCCACCGCGCAGAGGTTGCGCCAGGCCTCGGCCACCGCCTGCTTGCCGCCTTCATATGGATCGGCCTCGCAATAGCGCTGCGTGACATCGGTTGTAAAGGCGAGGCCGGGTGAGGCCATGGCACCCGAGCCATCGTCAGGGGTCTCGCCCAGCCGGATCACAGCCGCGTCGCCGCCGGGGCCCGCGACCGTATTGCTGAGAATAAACTGGTCATATTGCTCCCAGATCCAGCGTTTGGAGCAAAGGTCGGGTGTGGCGAGAAGCTTTTCCAAAGCCTCGCCATTGCCGATAGGCGGCACGATTGACGCGGCCTCGATACGTGGCCGCGGCTTCGGCGCGACATGCGGCCGGTCGTAGAGCGGCGCCTCGTCGCCGAGCTCCTTGATCGGCAGATCGGCTTTGATCTCACCCTGATGTTTAACAACAAAGCGCAGCGTGTCCGTCGTCTTGCCGATGACCGCGAAATCGAGCCCCCATTTGCGGAAGATCGCCTCGGCCTCCGCGCGCTTTTCGGGATGCAGCACCATGAGCATGCGCTCCTGGCTTTCCGACAGCATCATTTCATAGGCACTCATATTGGGTTCGCGGCAAGGCAGGCTATCCAGATCGAGTTCGACGCCGAGATCGCCTTTGGCGCCCATTTCCACGGCGGAAGAGGTGAGCCCCGCCGCGCCCATGTCCTGGATCGCTACGACGGCGCCCGATGCCATCAATTCGAGGCAGGCCTCAAGCAGAAGCTTTTCCGCGAAGGGATCGCCGACCTGCACGGTCGGGCGCTTGGCTTCCGCATCGGCCGAAAAAGAGGCCGATGCCATGGTCGCGCCATGGATGCCGTCGCGCCCCGTCTTGGAGCCAAGATAGACAATCGGATTTCCGACGCCGGTCGCCTTCGCATAGAAAATTTCATCTTTGCGCGCGATCCCGACAGCCATGGCGTTGACGAGAATGTTCCCGTCATAGCGCGTATGGAAATTGGTCGAGCCGCCGACGGTCGGCACGCCGAAACTATTGCCATAGCCGCCGATGCCTGCGACGACGCCTGCCACGAGATGCCGTGTTTTGGGATGATCGGGCGAGCCGAACCGCAAAAGATTGAGACAGGCCACAGGCCGCGCGCCCATGGTGAAAACGTCGCGCAAAATGCCGCCGACGCCGGTCGCGGCACCTTGATAGGGCTCGATATAGGAAGGGTGGTTATGGCTCTCCATCTTGAAGATACAGGCCCATTCGCCGCCGATGTCGATCACGCCCGCGTTTTCACCAGGGCCTTGAATGACCCAGGGTGCTTTCGTTGGCAATTTGCGTAAGTGCAGCCGCGAGGACTTATAGGAACAATGCTCGTTCCACATGGCCGAAACGATGCCGAGCTCGGTGAAGCTTGGCTCGCGGCCGATGAGCTTTTTGAACCGCTCATATTCGTCCGGCTTTAAGCCGTGCGATGCGACGAGGCCGGGGGTGATGGCGGGTTCTGATGCGTTGCTCTGCATTTGCACCGTGCGAATTGTCGATTGTCCAGCCCTGGTGTAGCTTGTTTTCTGAAGAGGCGACGCGGCGAGTAGCGAGATAGCGATGCCCCGGATTACGATTATCGACATTAAGGCGATAATTTCGCTTCTCTCGGCGATAGCGGCTGGTTTCGCAGCCTATTATTGGTTTAAATCCGCGTCTGTTCCACTTCC
>Ga0116230_10006490_pt1 | contig 11537 bp, 13 predicted proteins | sample S1TSphfallax_3_FD_88678 | JGI IMG/M metagenome (GOLD analysis project Ga0116230, IMG submission 88678) | Host-associated microbial communities from peat moss isolated from Minnesota, USA - S1T2_Fd - Sphagnum fallax MG | ecosystem: Host-associated > Plants > Peat moss > Unclassified | place...
GAAACAATTTTATGAGGGGGTTTGAAAAATCTTTCTTCCTCCTGCCAAGAACATCAATAGAATGTGCAAAAGCATGCTTCAATGTGAGAAACTGCCTGATCTGATCTTCACCTACCCCTCACTATTGAGAACTGCGCTCTTTGCATAGCTCCCAGATCAGATCAGACTGCAGTGTCAAACACATACAAGAATCATTTACTCTTTCTGTAGCTCCCAGATTAGATTTTCGGAGTGAAAGTGTGGAATCAGAATTGTGCTGTTTCTATAGCTCTCAGTCAGATGAGATTGTAGGAACAGAAGTTCATAATCACAAGTGTGCTGTTTTGTATAGCTCTCAATAAGGTTAGATTGTTGTAGCAGTACATAATCACAAATTCGCTGTTTCTATATTTTTCAATCAGATTAGAGTATTGGAATCACAAGTGCAGAATCAGAATTGTGCTGTTTCTATAGCTCACAGCCAGATCAAATTGCAGAGGTTGTATGGTAAAACCGTGTAGCACAGATTTAAATCAAAACTCAGCAGATGTATTAAATGTAGACCTAGCACTTGCGTATGCTTGCATAGAAATGTGAATCAGAAATTGGGCTACCTAGAGAATGTCCTGAGAAAAGCAGCAGCTGTAGAGTAAATAATCAGCTCATTGCATATCAACGTGATGGTGAAGATGGGAAGATTGTGAAGGGAGTCAAGAGAATCGAAAGGAATCAAGAGGAGTGAGCTTGCTTGTTGTTAAGTCATGTGCTCCAGACGAGTGCAGAGAATGCACAAGAGGAGGGGGAGCTTTTGGTTGCTTGGTGTAAACTCAGTCATGTGCTCGCTCAGTAGACTCGTTCTACTGTTGAAACTGGTGTAAGGAACACAACGATCACGGTTATGTTATCACGACTGCCACGTTCAACTGACTCAGTTGCTAGTCTTTTGGACACCATGCTTGGTTCTTTCACCGTATCTTTCACCAATGCCACCACATCATTGTTCGTGAGCTTCTCCCACAGTCCATCAGACGCTATCACCTGGTTGCATAACACAAAACGAGTTTGTTTTCACGAGTAACAAAAAGCTACTACAATGACTACTACTACATTCGTACTCGCTGACAGTAGAGAGACAACAACAGCACAAAGGTGGTGTCAAAATGAAGAACCCCTCTAGTAACCTTAAGAACTCACAACTAGTATAGAAACCAAGTTCAGAAAGAGGCAAACCCCACCCTCCTCCCCCTGCAAAATGAATTGTTTTCTGAGATGGAAGGCTGGTGAAGGAAGAACAATGTGGGGGTGGTGGATCAATTGATTTCGCCTACCAGAAACTCATCATCAGCAGACAATACACATTCTTGCAACTCTGGTTCAGCAGTCACGAATGGTTTCAGATCATCATCTCCTATTGAGCGGGTTACCTGCCAACACCATCACCACAAATTCCGATAGTGAGTGGCCACCCAAGAACACAACTTTTTGCCACTCTACCACATGTTTGATAATCCAATTTATCTTCAATGCCTTTCCAATTAACCAAAGATCACTTGTTTTGGACAGGGCTTTGCATGTGTAAGATCCACATATATCCTCATGCAGTAAGAGAGAGACAGAGACACTCAGAGGGACTTTCAATACCTTATAAACCAAAGATCATTTGATTTGGACATTCTTTACACATGTAACTTCCACATATGTATATCTTCACATTGTAAGAGAGAGACAAAGAAAGACAGACACACAATGACAGGCAGACAGTCTCTTACCTCCAGTGCAGCAGCACCAACACGCCAAGTATCAACCTGCCAGCTTACATGGCCGCCTGCACTGATGATACGCTCTCTTTCCTCAATGCAGCTTGCTGTATGATCCTACAAGACCATCATCCAATTGGCAAAGAAAAGATACGAGAAACATCGAAGAGGATGTTGTAACATTGAAGCTACATAGAAGAAAGGTGCAAAAGGACACTTTGATCAAAGAAAGAGCTATGATGGGGTTTCTTCACAGCTTCGCTGCCCCCCTTTATTCACTTTCATTCTCTGTGTCTGGATGACAATAACAGAAGATAAATAGTCCATTACCTTGCTGAGTTGAATTGCTTTTCCATTTCTGCACAGAACAGTTCGACAATCACCTGCATTTGCAACAAACAGCTTGTTGCCTGTGAGGAGAGCAGTTGTAGCGGTGCATCCAGGGTGCCATTGTGCACCACTTGTCCCTTTCTTCTGTGACCGTTGCATCTCCAGCTCACGTCGGAACACAATGTCTGTTTCAGTGAATGCAGCCATTAACGCTTCCTGTGGGCTGCCAGCAATTTCATGCCCAGAATGCACAAGAATCTTGAGAGCCAAAATATTCAAACCCATAGCAAGTAATCATCTCACTGACATAAGTTAGATGCAGCACCAGATGCAGTATTAGGAGAAGATCACCTCTACATGTCAGAGAAGCTACAAAATTAATGTGTGTACCTTAATGCTGCGCTCTTTGACAAAAAGCTCGGAATAGCGAGTGCTGCAAATTCAGCTGCCTCAGGACCTGTCAGACAACGGATGCAAAGTTTGTTCCAGAAGAAACCAGATTCTCAGCTATCCATGTCACAAGGCAACTATTGTGTAAAGTAAGGAAGTCTGTTTGTGCTCACAAATGAAAGTCTGTTTGTGCCTACAGATAACTGCAATTCTGCATGCTGGCAAAGAAGCTTACCACGATGCCCATCAAAAACACCAAACACAGAGACGTGATCTGCTCCACCCAGCTGAGAAATCACAAAATGTGTGTCCTCCATTGTTTGTCGTGCACCCTTTGTTGCAAATGACCCCATTGATAGAGTTGGACAATAGACAGAATTGTCCATCGATGGAGTCAGCCAACTTGGAGATACAGACAACAGTTGAGTGCTTGTAGGTTCCCAATCCTTTGCAGCTCGTGCTGCCCAGTTAACCTCTGTACGTTTCTGCTGCAGATTGTAGCTCAAAATGGCATCCAGTGCATTGTTTTGCAGATCAACTGGCACTGTTTGCTGTTGTTCATGGTTGTTGAGGAGGGTCTTCACATGAGGTTGTGGGATGATTATTGCATCAAGAGTTTCAACAATCTTGTCAAAAGATGGCCGCAGGCTGGCATCACCCTCCCAGCACTGCTGGATCAATGATGCAAGCACTGGTGGCACTCCAGATTCAGGGTCTGCAAGCACTGGGCGCAATCCTTGTGATGTTACTGCTGCTGATAGCTGTTGCTCTGAGTAGTTCATTTCCAGAACTGTGTGTGCCTGTAGTCCCAAGATTGTGGATTTTTAGTCCCCAAGGTGAATGAACAAACAAAATTGTCAGAACCAGAGAAATCCCATCTTCATTCTTTCCTAGGAAGATGGCCATGAAGGAGGAGGAGGAGGTCAAAGGGATCTCATCTGACAAACCTGAGCTGCTGTCTTACGGTCTGTGTAGGGCACAACACCTGTGAGAAGTTCACTGCCCACCATTTTAGTCATGATAAAATCAGAACCACCAGGGGGAAAAAACCACAGAAAAACAAACTTCTTCTCATTGCAATCTACAAAACCTGCAAGTGAACAACGTAACTGTGAGATTTAAAAAGTTCAAAACTCAGCAGCAGCAGAGATTCTGGAGACTGCAAAACTCAAACATGATTGATGAGACTCATCATTTCTGACATTAACAAAAGCAGAAAAAAAAAAAGGGCGCCTCACTTGATGGTGATGCCAAACCCATAGACATCAGACTTTTCAGATTGCACATCTTTCCTCAGGATCTCTGGTGCCATGTACAGCAAAGTCCCAACCATGTTCTTCTTATGAAATCCTCCTGTTGGCTTGCCAGTTGATTTCCAATTCTGTTCACTTGGCTTCTTCAAGTCTACAGCTCTTATTGCAAGCCCAAAATCTCCCAAGTGCGCACCCCAGTTACTGTCAAGCTACAAAAAGGTGTAGTAACCCACACCAACCCATCAAAATTTCTGATTTACAACAACAGATCCTTCCCCTTCCCCCCAACAAGGAGCCACAGAAAAAAAGAGTACATAAAAAGGAGTACAAAGTGTGGGTTTTGCTGAAGCTCTCTGCAGACTTTAAAATGTACCCTACCAGGATGTTTGCAGGTTTCACATCACGGTGCACAATTCCTTCCTTGTGAAGATACTGCAGTGCCTTTGCTGCAAAATTCCCTCCAAAAAACACTCCAATAAAATCAGCAAAATCATGTCTGATTGAGGCGCTTGACATGGTGTTGGAACTCTCTTGATGAGGGGTATAAGAAAATGGTGTCCTACAAACAAATGTGTCACACACAAAAGCTTTTACAAGAATCCTTTCTGTATTGGTCTGTAGAGACAAATGGAAATTTTAGGGTTTGAGGCGCAACCAAGCTGTATAGCAACAATGGTCAGAATCTGTTGCAGAGTTGGTATATTGTGTCTAATTTAGGAGCTTAACATGGCACTGGGAAACTCTTGACAAGAGCTATTAGAAACATGTTGCACATAAAGAAGCTTAATGAGAATTCCTTCTGTAGTGATCTGAGACAAAAATGGGATTTTAGGGTTAGAGGTGCTGCAACCTAGCTGTATAGCAATGGTGAGAATCTGTTGCAGAGTTGGTCTCCAATCTGCCTCATGAAGTGCATCACCCAAGTTGCCATTCTCATACAGATGATAAAAGAAGAAGTAGTCAGGAGGATACGCTCGCACACCCACCAAAGTTGCCACATTCGGATGCTCCACTTTGCTGTTGGTGAGTACAAGTTCCACAGCTCAAGATGTAAATTCAGTGAGGCAGAAACAACCAGAATCAGAACCAAAAACAGAATCATAATCACAAGCAGAATCAGAAGCAGAAGCAGGAGAAGGAGAAGGAGTAGTAGCACATTCCAGAAAAAAAACAACCTCAAAGATCATCAATCTGCCAAATTGGAGCAAGCACGAGTGCAATGCAATTCTCAGATCCTGACACAGAGAGGAGAAACAGACGCATCAAGCCAAGGAGAGAGATCTCCAGTGCACATGCCTTTGGGGACTAGAAGAAGAAGAGGAAGAAAGAGCAAAGCTGCTTCTGAGGTTGTTGCACGTCCATCCCTTGCAGCATTAAAGAAGAACAAGAAGCAGAGAAAGGACAAAGCTCCTGGCTGACCTTAGAATTTGCAACTCCTCATGGAATCGGTCGAGGTCGGCGGATGTGGATAGCTTGGGCTTCTTAGCAGCTACAAGCTTCCCTTCCAATCGAGCTTCATATACCACACTCTCAGCCCCTGGCACCCATCACCCATCACCAGCATCTTGTCAAACCTCTCTTCCTTCTTCTTCCTTCTTCTGCAATGATGAGCATTCAAATCTGCAGTAGTTTGGGAATCCCTTCACAGACAGACAGACAGAACCTCTGGCGATTTCCTTGGTGATGTTGAAGTGGGTCTTGGGTATGGCCAACGGGATGTGGGTGCTGCTGCAACATCCTCGCACACATGTGTTTGGCATCCCCTCTTCCTCCTTCCCCATCCGCCCTTCAAGCTCCTCTCTCCAAACTATAAAACCTCCACAACAGCAACAAAACCCACTACCAACAATACCCCACAAAACAAAAAGAAAACGGCAACAATACCACCACCACTACCAGCAACAACAACAGCAGCAGCAACGGTTTCTGGTTTTGGAGCTTCTTTCTTCACCACAACCCACAAACTCTAAAGCACCCAAAACACAACATCGATCTGGATCTTCTTCGCATCATCAATTCTCTGAGTTTTCCTTCTCAAAGTTTGGTCCCACCGCGACTAGTTTTCAACTTTTTCTTTTCCACCCTCAAAAATCAAAGCAACTCTCTAAGGATAACTGCACCCAAGAAGACAGAAACCAAATCTGATCTAAGAATTCTTTGGACTTCTGGTTCTGATTCTTCTTCTAGTGCTTCTTGTGCTTCTGACTCTTCTTTCTTTTCTTTTCTTCTGTCTTCTGGATTTCTGGATCATGCTGAAGGTGGTAAATCCTTGTGTTGCTGCTTGATTTGCAATGGAGAAAGATGAATTTGCCAGGAGTCATGAAAAGGAGATGAGGAGATGGGTACTGCTGTGACAGGAATTCTGAGTCCAGGAAAGAAAGACTCTCTGTGATCGATCGCAGGAGATTTGTTTTTTGATTCGACCACAGAACAGAAACCACATTGTGGTGGGTGCAGATCGTCAATGGCAATTGCAAACCAAAGCAAAACCCAGTTACAAAACCAGTGTTTACAAACAAAACCCAGCAAAAATCTTTCAAAAGTACTTCTTTGCATCATTCATTCCAAATGGAAATTGGCAACAACTTGAGTGATTTCAACTGGCAGTTTTGCAGATTTGCAAACTGGAAGAAGAGGAACATCAAGAGAAGTGTGTGTGCATGCATATTCTTCTTCATCCATGTTTGCAACAGCAGCAGCTGAATTGAAGTACTCTTGCAAAATGAGAAAAGGGAGTGAAAACACTCACAGCAAAAAAAGCAACAAGAGAAAAAACAAAACAACTTTTTTGTCTTCTGTCTTCCACAAAAAGCAAAAGAGATGATGAAGTGCAGCTGCTGCAAAAAAATTTGCAATTTGCAAAATTGGTACACTCTGTATTGCTGTTTAGACAAGGGATCACACAGTACAGGCATGTGAACTTTATGTTTCATATCCCCAAATGTGAGAAGCATGATGATGATGATGATGGCAATTTTTTTTTCCTATACCTTCAAGCCAGAGAAAGAAGTCGTTAGCAAGTGTGGATCATGAGGATCATCACCAAAAGAAGGTGGAGGTGATGGAGGTTGTTGAGGTCTTAGTGATGAAAGATCAGGATTGGCAAGTCCTCTAGAGATATCAAAAGCAGTGCGTCCGTCATTAGTTTGCAAATCACGTCTAGCTCCATTCCTTAAAAGCAGTTGCACAATCCCTAGAGAATCCATTGCTGCTGCCACATGTAAAGGTGTTGATCCTTTCTTGCATCTCGCATTTACATTTGCTCCTCGTTGCAGAAGTAGTTGCACAACTGCCTTATGACCAGCCATGGAAGCACAGTGGAGTGGCGTGTATCCATCTTCTTGCTCTGGGTCTATGCTTGCATGCCGATCAAGTAGAATGGTTGCAACTGCAACATGGCCTTTGAAGGCAGCACGGTGCAATGTTGTGAACCCATGTTGATCAATCCCATTCACATGCGCTCCTTGTTCCAGGTACCGTTGAACTGCTTCTGAATTCCCCTCACGAGCAGCTTTGTGGAGCAATTGTCCTAACAAAAGTGGGTCTGACAGATAGCTGTGCCCACTTTCAAGACCCAACTCGAACGGTGTCTTGCCATCAACATCTTTCACATCTTTCACAGCACCAAAATCAATCAATAGCTCAACAAGGGATAAGTGACCTTGGATTGCAGCACAGTGTAATGGTGTGCGCCCATCTGCACTTTTCACATTTGGGTTTGCACCCTGCTGAAGAAGTAAGTTGGCAGCATTTCTGTGCCCCTCCTTGACTGCTGCATGTAATGGGGTCCGGAAGTCTTTATCAGGTGCATCTTTGTCTGCTCCTGCTTTTAGTAATAACTGCATGACCTTCACCCGGTTGCGAGAAGCTGCCAGATGCAGAGCTGTCAAGCCTTCTGTGTGCGTCCGTTTCTTGAGATTCGCCCTTGCTGTTAAGAGCAAGGCAACGATTTTGCTGTGGCCTGCAAATGCTGCCTCTTGCAAGGGGGTTAACAAAGCACCACTTGCACCATCAACTGTCGCCCCTGCCTGAAGCAGCTCATGCACAATGTGAGGGTCTCCACGCAAAGCTGCAATGCTAAGTGCGGTGCGTCCCCGCTCATCTTTTGCATCTACATCTGTACCTCGGTTTAGAACCTCGTAGACTGCCTTTTGATCCCCTTTGGCAACCAAGAGTCTTAAGATCTCACCCCCAACAAAGATGACAGGCAGCTGTCCATCCCTGAAAACATGCTTTTTTCTGGTGGAAAACCATTCCCTAAGAGTGGGAGTTGAAGGCGTGTCTCCTGGAACAATCATAGTCTTCACAAAGAACTTGTCATTGGAGAGTGGAAATTCCTCTGGAACTTCAGATTGTGGGTGCATCGTAATCTCAAAACTGACAACTCCAAGAGGTTGAATGATACCAATGTGTCGACGCACACCATATTTGCGAGGTGCTGTTGTCTGCACTTTGTATGCCACTGGCATTGTGTGCATCAGATTGTGCACTTGCACCCTGAAAGTCACAGCTTTTCCCAGCACGAATTCCAACTGCACCTCATCCGTATCAAAAGCCACCAGGCGATCCATTGTTGTTGCTGCTGCTGCAAACTTCCCACTAGCCTAGTCTATCACCCCTCTCTGCTTCGTCTCTACTTCTCCACTGTGGTGGTGGTGGTGGTGGCAGTGGCAGTTCATGCCTCTTCTCTCTTTCAGAAAAGCTCAAATTCTATATTCTCAGTATTTTTTCCTTTGCCACTTCTCCTCTCAAAGATCATCTACCTTCTTCACCCTGCACACAGCCCTGAAAAAAACATACCCCACAAAACATAAATCCCAGATACCTTCTTTCTTGTCATTACCAAAAAAAGCATTCTCAGTGCATCTGCATTCACAGTGCAGCTGAGGAAGATGGCAACAACAGCAACTGGTGCAAGAAGACCGACCTTGAACAAAATGATCTATCTCCAAAGGATTCAAGATTTTGATCATGATCAAACTGATGACTACTTTCCAGATTTCAGACAAAGTTTTCCAAAACAATCCAGAGTTACAAGAACTTTTTTGTACTCAGAAAAACACTTTCAAACAAGTGAAAGCACCTTACGAAAAAATAATAATCTGCATGTGCTCTTGGGTGTTTCTGTCACTGCATTTCCAGAAGCAAAAGGAAAGAGAGGGACTCAGTCAAAGGTAGCAATATCAAGACACAGAGCCCAACAATCATATCCTCATCATTTCAAGCTGCAACAACCTTCCTTGTGAGGAGGAGGGTAAGCCACATTTCCTATTAGCTTGTCCCCTGTACAAGCAAGTATCTGATCCTCAAGCCATGGGACAGAGACAGAAAGGCAAAGAAAGAAAGAAAGAAGTTGAGGTTGTCTGGCAATGAAGAAAGAAGCTGCTCTCTCTCTCTCTCTCTCTCTCTCTCTCTCTCTCATTGCAAAAGCTCTGAAGCTGGCTTCTAAGCTCTGCGCCCACATGCACAACACTAAGAAACCTCTAGAGAATAGAAAGAGATAGACAGAGAGAAAGAAACACAGAGAGAGAGAGAGAGAGAGAGAGAGAGAGAGAGAGAGATTTGTTCCTTCTTTAGATCTATGAGAGTACTGGTGGTAGCAGTAGTCAATAGGATTCAAAAGCCAGTGCAATGTTTGCAACAATGACTTGCTGCAACAAATCTGTACAAAGAAGAATGGCTACTGGAGGAGGGGGGGAGGGTGAGAGAGAAATGGGTACTGGGGTAGTATTAGAAGAAGATAGAAGCAAAAGGTTACAGGATTGCCATTGCACATTCCTGAACCTCTACCCTAGAATGCTGCTCACTCTCTCATCCCCATCGTCATCATCATCAGCAGCAGGAGCAGCTTCAAACATGAACAACAACATCTGCTAGATAGGTTGCTGTGGGTGCAAAGGTTTTGAGAAGAAGGAGGAGGAGGAGTAGGAGAATGAGAAGAGCAGGAATTGGATGCAAGCTTACCCTTTTGTGTGGCTTGCTGTTTTGTTTGTGTGCGCCGAGTGTTGTTGTTGTTCTTGTTGTTGTCACCACTACTCTTGGCTATATGGTTGCGAGATGATCGCAGTAGTAGTAGCAGAAATGCATCCTTGCCAAGCTTGGTTGTGGGTGGTGTCACTGTTGCCAGAAGAAGAGATCGAGGTGAGAAATGGGTGGGCGCCGATGCCGCGAATACTCACGCAGTAGCAAGCCGCAGCAGCACCCGTTACAGCCATGAATGCTGGCTACCACCCACGACGACAACCACAAAGACGATGATGATCCCTCCTCCTCTTCCTCCTCCTGCTGCTGATTTTTGCTTACAAAGATTTTGCAGAACCCTCTTGAGATTCTCTCTCTCTCTCTCTCTCTCTCTCTCTCTCTCTCTCTCTCTCCTGCTGATGAAGAAGAAGAATGTCAGTCAGTCTGAGACAGCAGTCTCTGACTCTTCTTCTTCCAATACAGCTTTGTTCGGTCCCGGGAGCTGCAAATCCAAACCCGCACCAGAAGAGAGAGAGAGAGAGAGAATCACAGAGAGACACACAGCGAGACAGAGACAGAGAGAGAAAAGACAAAGAGAAAGAAAAGACCCAACAATAAATGCTGCTACAACTGTAGCAAGCGACAACAGAAGAAAACACAGACCCAGACACAATGAGAGACGACAGAGAGACGAAAGAGAGAAGAAGAAGAAGAAGAAGAGAGTTACAGACACAAAAGGACATGACCCATCACACGTGATCTTGTTGGCTTCTGACAAAAATCACTACACTTCTCTCTCTCTCTCTCTCTCTCTCTCTCGGAAGCATGGCATCAATACTGGATGCATCAGATTCTTCAGAAAAGAAGCAGCTCACGGGGGCAAGCTTCAGACATCGCCGAGGAGAAGGAGGAGGAGAAGGAGCTTTGACGGGGATGATCAGAGTGGAGAAAGTGTTGGAGAGATCGGTGGCGACAACAGTGTACGCCAGGTATCCGCTGAAGTATCTGTTGCCGAGCAAAGTTGCTAGCTCGAGAGTGGATTGTGTATGGATCTACGCCATCAGCTATGGCGGTGGGATCCTTTCCAACGATGCCATCTCGCAGGCTGTGGAAGTGGGAGGAGATGGGTGTTCCGTGGTGATCACCACGCAATCTTCCACCAAGATCTATAAGCCGCGGATGCCCGGGGACATGCCGCAGCAGCTCCTGCGAGCTCGCGTCGCGGAGAATGGATTTCTCGCCCTCTTGCCTCACCCCATCACTTGCTTCCGCGCTTCTCGCTACGTTCAGTTGCAGGAATTTGTGTTGGCCCTTGATGCTAGCTTGTTGCTGGTGGATTGGTTCACTAGCGGACGTATCGATTCTGGCGAGACCTGGGACTTTGAGCTCTACAGAAGCACAAACCACGTCTTCCTGGAAGAAGAAGCGGAAGCAGAAGAAGCTCCAGAGGAAGAATCTCCAGAAAACCCTAAGGCAGGATCTGAAGCTCAAGAATCTGAAGGTCAAGGATCTGGTGGTGGGTCTGTTGCATCTGTTGTGACATTGGATTCTGCAGGTGGATCTGGAAGAAGCAAATCACAATTGCAGCCGGGACACAGTAGCAGCAGATCCAGATCCTGCAGACCTCTGTTGCTGGATTGTGTGCATCTGGAGAATGGGGTAGGGTTGTCAATTGCAGAGCGCATGGCAGGGTTCCATGTGATGGCAATGGTGGTGCTCTATGGACCTCGGTTGCAGGAGCTGCGCAAGAACATGGAGAGCAAAGTGGAGGAGATGACAAAACAAGCATTCAATCGGAGGATATCGAGTGCATTCACTGCAAGTTTGAAGAAAGAGAAGGAGAAGAACCACCACCACCACCACCACC
>Ga0116230_10006491_pt1 | contig 11537 bp, 11 predicted proteins | sample S1TSphfallax_3_FD_88678 | JGI IMG/M metagenome (GOLD analysis project Ga0116230, IMG submission 88678) | Host-associated microbial communities from peat moss isolated from Minnesota, USA - S1T2_Fd - Sphagnum fallax MG | ecosystem: Host-associated > Plants > Peat moss > Unclassified | place...
CCGATCATGCAACACTCACCGAGTTTAATGAAGGCCGTGCTGCTCACGGGTCACGGCGGCTTCGAGCGCCTCGTCGACACGGACGTGCCCGTACCGGCGCCCGCGGACGGGGAGGTGCTGATTCGTGTCGGTGCGGCGGCGGTCAACAACACGGACATCAATACACGCACCGGTTGGTACTCACGTGCAGTCGGTGAGGACGCTGGCTGGACGGGCGCCGCGCCGCAATTTCCGCGCATTCAGGGAGCCGATGCTTGTGGGCACGTGGTCGCGGTCGGGACGGGCGTGCCGCCGGAGCGTATCGGCGAGCGCGTACTGGTCGAACCGGTATTCCGCCGCCGAGAACATGTTGACCCGCTTGCAGCTCGGTGCCGGTGAGAAGGTCCTGATCACGGGGGCATCGGGCGGAGTCGGATCGGCCGCGGTGCAACTCGCCAAGCGGCGCGGGGCACGCGTCTACGCCATCGTGGGCGGTGCGCAGTTTCCTTCCTTGCTCGAAGTCCTCAGGCGTGGCGGCCGCTACGCGGCAGCGGGCGCGATCGCGGGTCCCCTCGTCGAGTTGGACCTGCGCACTCTGTACCTGAAGGACTTGGCTCTGCTCGGTTGCACGGTGCTCGAGCAGGATGTGTTCCGGAATCTCGTGGCGTACATCGAGCGGGCGGAGATACGGCCGGTGATCGCCGGCGTCCACCCGCTGCAAGACATCGTCGCCGCGCAACAGCAGTTCCTGAGCAAACGGCACACGGGAAAAATCATGCTCGTTCCGCCGGCGTAGCTCGCAACGCAGCCTGAGGCGTCCCATGATCAGGATCCTCGAGGCGTCTGCGCAAATCGCGCCGGCGTCGCCGAAAGATCTCGAGACGCGGCGCGAGCGCAGGCCAGTAGGCGCGCACCGCATCGCTCGGGTCACGTGCGCCCGCGAGCGCGGCAGCGAACAGGGTCTGTGTTTCCTGCACGGACGCGATGACCTCGGGGCTGACGCCGCGCCAGGCCGTGACGATCGCGGCGGCATTCTCGTAGCCCGTCGCGAAACCCTGTTCGAGACGATCGACCGAGTCGATCCAGGCGCGGGCCTCACCCTCGTCGGCAGGCACGGCGGCCAGAAAGGTCTCGAGCAAGCTGCCGGCAGCCATCGCGGGTGTGGCAACCGTCGCGGGTGTGGCAGGCGCGTCCGCTGGGGGCGTCGCTGTGGCTGGCAACAGGGTGTCGACGACTGCCTGGCGCACTTCCGCGATCAAGATGCGCAGCGCCATCGATTCATCGAGCGCACTGATCAGCGCCTCGTCCGCCTGCACCGTCGCGGGAGCCTGCAGACGCGGATCCATGGCGCCCGCATTTTTCCCGCCGCTGCCGGCGACTGCCTGGGGCTGGCGGCTCGCGTCGGAACCCAGTGCACCCGGCTTGGCGAGGTCCATCCGCCTCAGGCGCCCAGAAAGATCTTGTGAGCGGGATTGTCGGTCTCGTCGACGAATGCGTACTGCAAGTCGGCCAGGTGCAGCAGAAAATCAGTACGGGTATCGGGAGGCACTTGGATGCCGGCGAGGACGCGGCCGTAATCGGCGCCGTGATTGCGATAGTGGAAGAGACTGATGTTCCACTGATCGCCGATCGCGCGCAGAAATCTCAACAGGGCCCCCGGTCGCTCCGGGAACTCGAAGCGGTAGATCCTCTCGTCCGTGAGACCTTGCGCATGGCCGCCCACCATGTAGCGGACATGCAGCTTGGCGACTTCGTTGTCGGTCATGTCGCGCACGGAGAAGCCGCCCGCAGCGATCAACTTCAGCAGCGAATCTCGCTCGGACTTTCCCTGGCTGAGCGACAGTCCCACGAAAATCTGCGCAGCCTTGGCGCTCGAATACCGGTAATTGAACTCCGTGACGCTGCGCCGACCGATGATTTCGCAGAATTGCAGGAAAGAACCCGGGGTCTCCGGGATCTCGACCGCGAACAAGGCCTCGCGTTGCGCGCCGATATCCGCGCGCTCCGCGATGTAGCGCAGACGGTCGAAATTCATGTTGGCGCCGCAGTTGATCGCGACGAGACGCCGATCGGTGCAATTTTCGCGGGCGACGTATTTCTTGATGCCGGCGACCGCAAGAGCGCCCGAAGGTTCGGCGATCGCGCGCGTGTCCTCGAAGATGTCCTGGATCGCCGCGCAGATCTGATCGGTATTGACCAAGACGACCTCGTCGACGTAGAGCGCGGCGAGACGGAACGGCTCCTCGCCGACGCGCCGCACGGCGACGCCCTCGGCGAAGGTCCCAACGCGCGTGAGCGTGACCCGTTTGCCCGCGCGCAGCGACTCGTACATGCCCGCGGACTCCTCGGGTTCGACGCCGATGATCTTGATGCGCGGGTACAAGGCCTTGGCGTACGCGGCGATGCCGGCGATCAAACCGCCGCCGCCCACCGGCACGAAGATCGCGTCGATCTCGTCGCCATGTTTCTGGCGCAGAATTTCCATCGCCACCGTGCCCTGACCGGCGATCACGTCGGGATCATCGAACGGATGGACGAAGACGAGACCCCGTTCGCGCGCCAGTCCGACGGCATGCTCGTAGGCTTGGTCGTAGTCGTCGCCGTGCAGCACGATCTCGCCGCCCAGGTCGGCGACCGCCAACACCTTGATCTCCGGAGTCGAGACCGGCATGACGATGACCGCGGGGATCCCGCGCGTCCTTGCGCCGAGGGCGACCCCCTGAGCATGGTTGCCGGCCGATGCACAAATGACGCCGCGCTGCGCGGCAATGGGCGAGAGCTGCGCGATCTTGTTATAGGCGCCGCGAATTTTGAACGAAAACACGGGCTGGAGGTCTTCCCGTTTGAACCAGATTTGGTTGCCGAGGCGTCGCGACAGCCGTGGCGCTTTTTCGAGCGGTGTCTCGGTCGCCACGTCGTAGACCTTGGCTTTGAGAACTTTTTCTACGTAGTTTTCTTGCATGTTCGGTCGTCGATCCTGAATGCCCTCTACATTAGCCGATACGCGGGCGCAGAGGTATGCCGGCCCCGGATTGTGAGGCGATCCACAGGCTGCACCCCTCTGGGGTCGGGTGGATCGCGGGATCCGGTACCATGACGAGATGCGCGTGCTCTTGAAATCGCTGTTTTGTGTGTTGTTGCTGCCTGCGCTGCTGGCGCTGCCGCGGCTCGCCGTCGCGGACGCAGGCACCGCTGTTTCGAGCGAGAACGTCACGGCGCGATTGGTCAGCGAGGTGCGCAGCGTCGTTCCTGGACAATCGTTCACGGTCGCGCTGGTTCTGGACATACGTGACGGCTGGCATACGTACTGGCGCAACCCCGGCGACTCCGGACAAGCGACGAAAATCATCTGGTCGCTGCCCGCTGGCTTCACGGCCGGAGACATCGAGTGGCCGACACCGCACCGGTTCGAACTGCCGCCCCTGGTCAATTATGGTTACGCAAAACAGGCCGTGCAGCTCGTCGAGATCACGGCTCCGCGCGAACTGCCGCCGGGCCGACCGGTGACTCTCGACGCCAAAGTAAGCTGGCTGGTGTGCGCCGACCTTTGCATACCCGAAAATGCCGAACTGCAGCTCCGCCTGCCGGCGCAGGCCACGGGGCGTGCACCTGTCGACACGGAGCATGTGGCGCTATTTACCACCGCGCGGAATGAGTTGCCGACCGCCGCGCCCGCCACGAGCGCCGAGGCGCGTGGCGATAGAATCGTCCTCACGCTCGGCAAGGATTGGGGCGGAACCCTGGCTCAGATCGAGTCGCTCAGTTTCTTTCCCTACGAGGACGGAGTGATCGACTATGCGGCCCCGCAGATCTTGACCCGCACCCCCGGCGCGCTCGAATTGAGCAGCAAGCTGGGCTATCAGCCGCCGACGGCGGGTACGGTGCGCGGCTTGCTGCTCGCGACCGTGGCGGACGGCGGCGGCACGCGCGACGTTCCGCTCGAGATTGCGGCGCCCTGGAAGGGCGCCGCGCCCGCGACTGCGGCCACTGCAAGCGCGGGCAGCAAACCGCAGTTCTCGCGGTCGATTGCTGCGCCAGGGCGGGCCGGCGTGACCACGTCGACACCGCTGCCGCTGGCGCTGCTGTTGGCCTTGCTCGGCGGACTGGTTCTGAATCTGATGCCCTGTGTATTCCCGGTGTTGTCGATCAAGGCGCTCGGACTCGTCGAACAGGCGAAGAAACATCCGACGGCGGTGCGCATCAAAGGTCTGATGTTCGCCGGCGGCGTGATCTGCTCGATGCTGGCTCTCGCCCTCGTGTTGCTGGCTCTGCGTGCCGGCGGCGAGGAAATCGGTTGGGGCTTCCAGCTCCAGTCACCGCTGTTCGTGACTTTGATGGTTTATCTGTTGCTGGCCGTCGGCCTGAATCTGTCGGGTGTGTTCGAGGTCGGGGGTGGACTCGCGGGCCTAGGCGACAGTCTGACGCGGGGCGACGGATACGCCGCTTCGTTCTTCACGGGAGTGCTCACGACCTTGGTTGCGACGCCCTGTACGGCCCCGTTCATGGCGACCGCGGTCGGAGTCGCACTCACCGAGTCGCCGCTGGTGGCCCTCAGCATCTTCGCGACGCTGGGGCTGGGACTCGCGCTACCCTATTTGCTGTTGTCGTTCGCGCCGATGTTGCGCCGCGCACTGCCGAAACCCGGCGCGTGGATGGATACGCTCAAACAAGGTTTCGCGTTTCCCGTATATGCCTCCGCCGCGTGGCTGCTCTGGGTCCTCGCACAGCAGACCGCGGTGCTCGGCTTGGGTGCCGCACTCGCTGGCATCGTCTTGATCGGGCTCGCCGCGTGGGCCTATCAGAAGGCGCAGGTCGCCGGACCGAAGTCACGCGCGGCGGGACTGGTCACCGCCGTGAGCGCCGTGGTGCTCGCCGTGCTGCTGCCGGTACAGATCGCGCGCGTGGCGACGCCGGCGCCGGCAGGCTCCCGGGCGGTGGCCGAACGAGACGGATGGCAACCCTACGATGCAGCGCGCTTGGCGGCGCTGACGGCGGCGGGGAGGCCCGTGCTCGTGAATTTCACGGCGAGCTGGTGCCTGACCTGCCTCGTCAACGAGCGCAATGCGTTCGGCGATGCGGCGGTCGACCAGGTGTTTCGCAACAAGGGCGTCACCCTGATGAAGGGCGATTGGACCAATCGCGATCCCGAGATCACGAAAGCGCTGTCTGCCTTCGGCCGTGCCGGGGTACCGCTGTACATCGTCTACAACGCCAAACCGGGTGCCGCGGATCCCGAGGTACTGCCACAATTGCTGTCGGCTGCCGTCGTTCAAGCGGCATTCGCTGGACTGCCGGACCGCGCTTTGCCGCCACCAGAGTTGAAATAGCGCGGCAATGGCGCATGCTGAGGGCATGGGCAGGGACACATTCACGATCATTCCGGTGATCGACTTCCGTCGTCACAGCATGGTGCTCGAGTGGCACACGCAAGGCGGTACGTGGACCGCTTACGACGTCCCGCCGCCACGCGTGAACGGGATCGCCCTGATCCGGCCTTCGCCGCCCAATGTCTGCCTGTTCGCCCAAGACGGCCGTTTGCGCCTGCAGATCGGCGCCGAGCAGTTCGAGCTGTCGGAATACGCGCCCCGCATTCGTTGCACCCGCGAATTCGCGAGTTTCGGACTGCGGCGTCGCTTCACCGTGGAAACCGATTCCGGCGATGTCTTGTACAGTCATGCCTATTGGACGGGGCGAGGCGCGGATTTCTTTCGGTGGCTCGCGACGAGCGCCGCCGATCCGGCGTGGCGCACGACCAGTGGCCGGCAATGGTCGGGGGGCCTGAGCTCGGCAGACTTGCGGCCTACCTGAAAGCGGGTGTCGACAGCGTCTGCTAGGGCAACAGGCCGGCGAGTTCGCGCGTCGTGAGGTTGCGCCATTCTCCGGGACGCAGGCCGTCCAAGTGAACGTTGATGATGCGCACTCGCTGCAGGCGTTGCGCACGATAGCCGAGCGCGGAGCACATGCGCCGGATCTGCCGGTTGAGTCCCTGGGTCAAGACGATGCGGAAGGTGCAGGGATCGACGCGCGTGACCTTTGCGGGCTTGGTCATCACGCCCATGATGCGCACTCCGCTCGCCAGCATGCGCAGAGAAAGCTCGGTGATCGGGCGATCGACGCTGACCACGTACTCTTTTTCGTGATTGTTTTCCGAACGTAGGATTTCGTTGACGATGTCCCCATCATTGGTCAGCAAGATCAAGCCCTCGGAATCCTTGTCGAGGCGCCCGATCGGGAAAATCCGCTCAGGATGATCGATCAAATCGATGATGTTGCCGTCGACGTGCGTTTCGCTCGTGCACGTGATCCCGACGGGCTTGTTCATTGCGATATAGATCTGCGATTTCTTGGGTCCGATCAGGGCGCCATCCACGCGCACCTCATCGGTGTCCGATACCTGTGTGCCGAGGACGGCGACGGCGCCGTTGCACGTCACTCGCCCTGCTTCGATCCACTGGTCGGCCTGGCGACGCGAGCATGCGCCGGTCTCGCTGATGAACTTATTGAGTCGCATGCACGAACGGAGGTGGGTCAACGGCCCTCAGGCGCCGGGCTCTTCGTTGAGAAAGTCCGCCAACTGCTGGGCGAGGGTTTGCGGGGAGGCAGCGAATAAATCGGCGGTATATTCGGGATCGCTCACGTACCGGGCATTCGGCGGCCAACCCTTGCCCCGTTCGCGGTCAGTCTTGGCGTTCTCGCCGATCGACACGACCAGGGCTGGCTGGCGCAACAGCGGCCAGCGCTCGTTCGGCGTCCCGGCAACGAGCACGACGCGCCGTACCAGGTCGGGTTTTGCAAGCGCCAGTTCCACCGCGACGCCGGCACCACTCTCGAAACCGAGGACATCGATCTGCCGGAGCCTGAGATCGCTCGCCAGATCGGCGACGGCACCGGCAGGATCCTCTCTCTTGGTCGGGGGCGGGTCCGACTCGCCGCTGCCCGGCAGATCCGGCGCGTACACCGAGCGATGTTCCGCGATCAACGGCAGGAATCGCCCGAATATCCGGCTGCTCACCGTCGATCCGTGCAGGCAGATCAGCGTGACCTGCTCGTCGAACCCCCCGGTGGTCGGAAAAGCCGTGCGCACATGGAGTTGACCGAACCGACAGTCGAAATATGCGCGACGCGTGCGCACGGCCGCGATGCTGACAGCGGCGCGATTCATGCTTTTAGCCATGTTTTCAATCCCTGTTGCACGAAAGCCACAAAAAGTTTTGCATTTCTTTGCAATAGCGCTGGCTTCTGCCTGAACTCACGGCTAAAGTGTTGCGAGTTCGCACACTGAATACCGGGAAGTAAAGCAGACCGAACCTGCGCAAAGCGCGTCAACAGCGCTGCCGAAATAAAAGGCATGGGGAATTGAAAGCCGGGCTCAGCCCGGCTTTTTTCTGCGCCAAAGCCTGTTTCTGTGCCAAAACTCGCCTGGGTTTTCACGGTGTGGTGCGGTCCCAGACTCTCGACATGGCGAAGCCGTCCAAGCGGCCGGATTTGATCAAGACGAGTTGGACCAGTCGCTGCCCATCGCTCGAAAGTTCGTAATGTTCCTCGAATTTCGGCCGATCGTCGTCCGGTTCGACTTCGACGATCAGGCTGCTTCCGGACCATCCGACCACCTTCTTGGTCCCATGTTTAGACTTCTTTTTGCCGGAATCCGCGGGCTGATAGAGGCGGTTCACTCCGTCGGAAGTAAATGCCGCGACTCCCCCTGTCTGCTTGATCTCCAAGTCCCGACCGGGCCATTGCAGCACTTCGGACACCGCCGACACCGGCAGCGTGGCGCCAGCCGCCGAAGGGTCCGGAATGCCCGTGCTCGAGGTCTGATCGCCGCCACCGCCCCGGCCACGGCGGCCGCCGCGCGAGCCCGAAGTCCCGCCGCCGGAGGGCGGTGCAGACAAAGACGAACCGATCCGCTGGGGGTCATCGCTGTCGGCCACATTCAGCTTCCAATGGCCGCTCAAGTCGACCCCAGGCGGCGGCTCCACGGCAAGCTTTTCGGCCGCACATGCCGTCAGCATCAGCAGCAGACTCAGCCCGAAGATGGCGCGCATTCGAATCCCCTCGTTGGATTGCGCACAGTTTAGCTGAACGTTCGGGCTCGGCGAGAGCCGCGCTACCGGCGTTCAAACGCTGGAGCGACGCTTGTCGGCAAGCCGGGAGTCGTGCGGTCCGGAGATCCAGACGCGGCCCTCGAAGGGCTGGAAATACACGCGCCTCGGCTCGGTGCGCCGCAGTGTCTGGGTGCCGCAGGGGATATCGCCGTCCGCGAGATCCGCCTTGATCAGATCGACGAGCGAAGCACTGGGTTCGCCCGTGCCAGTTGACGGCGCCACGTGGGCGAGAATGCGCGCTTGGATCTCGTCCCGGCGAAATGAGCTGCCGAGGACCTCGCGCTTGAAGCGATCGAGGACGACGAGCACACAACTCAGGGTATTGTCAGTGACGTCACTCGGACGCCCCGGCGCGCCGATGAAACGCAAATGCAGCAAGCCGCCGACTCCGCGGCCCTCATCGTGCAGGCACAGCGCGAGCGCGCCGTGCAAGTCCGCCACCAACAGCACGGGCTCGCTCGAAACCTGGTAGGTGTCGACCGCGACCGTTACCTCCTCGAGACGCAATGACACAGATTCTTCGCCCTTTTCTCGCCCGACACCATGCTGCACGCCGCGCGTGGCAGGCTCTGCCGAGCGATTCACGGTTTTGGCACCGCCCGGGGGCCCCGTCGTCGAGCTGCGACGCAGACCGCGAACTTGATTAGACTAGGCGGCTACGTCCGCGAGGTGCCCGGGTATGTATCGGTACGATGCCATCGACAAAACACTCGTTGCGGAGCGCGTCGAGCAATTTCGCGACCAAACGCGGCGTTTTCTCGCCGGGGAACTCAGCGACGACGAATTCAGGCACTTGCGGCTGCGCAACGGCCTCTACCTCCAGCGCCATGCGCCGATGCTGCGGGTTGCGATTCCCTACGGCTTGCTGTCGTCTGCCCAGCTGCGGGTGCTCGCCACGATCGCCGAGCGCTACGATCGCGGCTACGGGCATTTCACGACGCGTCAGAACCTCCAGTACAACTGGCCGCGGCTCGAGGACGTTCCCGACATCCTGGCCGACCTCGCGACGGTCGAAATGCACGCGATTCAAACGAGCGGCAATTGCATCCGCAACGTCACGTCCGACCATCTCGCCGGGGTGACGCCGGACGAACTCGAGGATCCACGGCCCTGGTGCGAAATCATTCGGCAGTGGTCCACGTTTCATCCAGAGTTCGCCTACCTGCCGCGCAAGTTCAAGATCGCCGTGACGGGTGCGCCACAGGACCGTGCGGCGTCGCTGGTCCACGATGTTGGCGTGCATATCGTGAAAAACGCCGCCGGCGATCTCGGCTTCGAGATTCTCGCCGGCGGCGGTCTCGGCCGTACGCCGATCATCGGTCAAGTGGTCCGCGATTTTCTGCCGCGCGAACATCTGCTGTCCTATCTGGAGGCGATCCTGCGCGTCTACAACCTCGAGGGGCGGCGCGACAATCCGACCAAGGCGCGCATCAAGATTCTGGTCCGCAGCCTTGGGATCGAGGAATTTCGTCGCCGCGTGGAAGCCGAGTGGGCGCAGATCCGCGATTCGGCTTTGCGGCTCGACGAGGCTGAAATCGAGCGGGTGCGCTCTTACTTCCGGCCTCCCGCTTACCGCCCGCTCGAGGACCTTGACCCGGTGTCCGGACGGGAACCGGCGTTTGCCGCCTGGTACAAGTACAACACTCATGCGCACAAGCTGCCCGGCTATCGCGCCGTGTTCGTCTCCTTGAAGAAACCCGGCATCGCGCCCGGCGACGCCACGAGCGCTCAATTGCGTCGACTCGCCGATCTGTGCGAGCGCTACAGCTTCGCCGAGCTGCGCGTCACGCATACGCAAAACCTGCTGTTCGCGGACGTGGAACAGAGCGCGACCTATGAACTGTGGCGGGCGCTCGCGGAGGCTGATCTCGCGACCCCGAATATCGGCACGCTGACCGACATGATCTGTTGTCCGGGACTCGACTTCTGCAGTCTCGCGAATGCAGGCTCCATCGACGTGGCGCGACTGATCAACGAGCGCTTCGAGGATTACGATTATCTCTACGACCTCGGCGAACTCGACGTCAAGATGTCCGGCTGCATGAATGCCTGCGGCCACCACCATGTCGGGCATATCGGCATCCTCGGCGTCGACAAGGGCGGAGAGGAGTGGTACCAGATCACGATCGGCGGCGCGGCCGGCACGGATGCCACGCTCGGCAGCGTGATCGGTCCCTCGGTGCCGAAGCACGCCGTGGCGGAGACGATCGCACGACTGCTCGCGGTGTACGTCGAACGACGCACGGCGGACGAGCGCTTCCTCGACACCGTACGCCGGCTTGGGCTTCAGCCTTTCAAGGAGAGGGTTTATGCCGCGTCGGCTGCTGCGTGATCACCTGGTGGTCCAAGATGAATGGCTACATCTCGATGAGGTCGCGGCGGATCGGCGGGGACCTGAGACCGCGCCCTCACGGGTGATCCTGCCCTTCGACCGCTGGCTCGCGGACCGAGAGCACTGGATCAGCGGGGACGGCAGCTTGGGCGTGCGCTTGGACCCGCCCGACCCGGTCGAGAAACTCTTAGGCGACCTGCCGCGCCTCGCCTTGGTCGCGCTGCGTTTTCCGGGCCCTGCGGAAGGCCGCGGTTACACGCAGGCACGCTTGCTGCGCGAGCGCTGCGGTTTTGCCGGTGAACTGCGCGCCACCGGCTACGTGCGCCGAGACCAAGTGTTCTTCATGGCACGCTGCGGTATCAACGCCTTCGAACTTCCCGAAGGAGAGTTCGCATCCGCCGAACAGGCTTTCGAGACTTTTACGGCGGAGTATCAGCGGGCCAACGACGCCGGCCTCGCGCAGCCTTTGCGCCGGCGCTGACCGGTAATATTTACAGCATTTCGTCCCTGCCGTGGTCGTACTGCGGGATGCTCTCGGGACGGTCCACCGTGATAAAGTTGCCGCATATTCCACCCTACCGGAGAGTCCCGTGAGCTTTACATTACCGGCCCTGCCCTACTCGATCAACGCGCTCGCCGACAAAGGCATGTCGCAGGAAACTTTGGAGTTTCACCACGGCAAGCACCACAATGCCTACGTCACGGCATTGAACGGCCTCGTCGAAAAGAACGACGCCCTCAAGGGCAAGACGCTCGAAGAGCTGGTCAAGCTCTCCTACAACAATCCCGAACTCGTGCCGGTGTTCAACAACGCCGGCCAGCACTGGAATCACAGTTTTTTCTGGAACTCGCTCTCGCCGAGCGGCGGCGGCATCCCGGGCAAGCTGGAGAAAAAGATCACCGAGGATTTCGGCAGCGTCGACAAGTTCAAGGAATCCTTCAAGACGACCGCGGTGGGCCAGTTCGGCTCCGGTTGGGCCTGGCTCGTGCTCGATTCCAGCGGCAAGCTCAAGCTCGTCAAGACCGGCAACGCCGGCTTGCCGTACGCGAGCGGTGAAGGCAAGGCCCTCATGGTCCTCGACGTGTGGGAACATGCCTACTACGTCGACTTCCGCAACCGC